>OGKD01000029.1_pt1 | contig 147513 bp, 154 predicted proteins | sample 1572371 | NCBI WGS metagenome assembly OGKD01 (sample SAMEA2582096, study PRJEB24529) | metagenome | biome: Human gut stool | place: China | collected 2011 | reverse complement strand
GCGTGTCCGCCGAACGGGGCCGTGGGTCAAAATCTCGTGTCCATTTTCTTGGGTACAGTTTAATTCCGCGTGTGGGTCACGGTGTGGGTCAGGCAGTTGACCCACATTTTGACCCACACCGTTTTCAGCATTTTTGCAACAAAAAAGCATCGAAAACCGAAGTTTTCGATGCTTTTTGGAGCTGGTGGTGTGACTCGAACACATGACCTGCTGATTACGAATCAGCTGCTCTACCGACTGAGCTACACCAGCGCATTCGTTCAAATGCAAATGGAAGTATAGCACAAAGGTTTTTTCGCGTCAAGCGATTTTTCAAACTTTTTGAAAGCGGCGGCTTTGCCGCCGCTTTTTCATTCTTTCCGCCGTCTGCGGCGGATGCGGTTGACGTGGCGCTCGAAGTCGCCGCTGCCGATGAGCTCGGCAAGCACATACTGCTCAAAGACCGGCACGGTGCAGGAATAGAATCCCACCTCGCGCCGAAACTGCTCGGAGAGCGCGGGCGGCAGCACCATGTAGCCCACGCGCATCGACGGCGCGATGGTCTTGGAGAACGTATTCATGTAGATGACCGAGCGCTCGGGTTCGAGGGCGAAGAGCGTATCCTCGCTCTTGCTCGACACGCTGAATTCCGAATCGAAGTCGTCCTCGACGATGTAGCCGCCGCGCTCCTCCGCCCAGCGGAGATATTCGCGGCGTTTGCCCGCGCTGGCGGTCACCTGGCTCGGGAAGCTGTGGAACGGCGTGACATGCAGCACCGTCGCGCTCGCGCGGGTGAGCTCATCGGAGCGGATGCCGTCGCTGCCGAGGCGCAGCATCTCGCACGTGACGCCGTGCGCCTGATACACCCTGCGGATCTTGTCGTAAGACGGGTCTTCGAGCGCAAACACGCGCTCGCGCCCCAAAAGCTGCACGATGAGTCCGTAGAGGTATTCCGCGCCCGAGCCGATCACGATCTGTCCCGGCTGGACGCTGATGCCGCGCGAACGGGAGAGATACGCCGCAATGGTGCCGCGCAGCTCGGCGCAGCCGTTGTTCGGCGACTTGACGAGAATACTCTCGCCGTACTCGCTGAGTACACGCCGCATCGTCTTGGCGAGCGACGGGAACGGAAATTCATCCTCCGTCCCGTGAGAAACGGTCGTGCGGCGCTCGGTCTCCGTCTCGGAGACCGGGAAGCAGTCCGCCGCGGCGAAGCTCACGAAAAAGCCGCTGCGCTCGCGGGATTCCAAATACCCCTCGTCGCATAGGATCGCCAGCGCGTGCTCGACCGTGATGACACTCACGCCTGTCTCTGTTGCGATCAGGCGCTTGCTGGGCATCTTCGTCCCCAGCGGGTAAACACCGCTGACGATGTCGCGCCGCAGCTGGTGATAGAGCTGTAAATACGCGCTCTGCGCGGCGGTTTTGTCGATGTGATAGTGCATAGTGCTTACTGCTTCTCGTCCGGCGCGGTAGGCTCAGCGGCGGCTTCTTCCGCCTCCGTTGTCTGCTGCACACGCTTGACAAACAGATTCGACCCGTCGGCCTTTTTGACCTTGAACTGATAGACGAGGATCCCTGCGCACACGAGCACCATCACGAGCGACAACGCCTGCGACACGCGGATGCGCTGACCAAACAGCGTCCAGTGGAAAAGATACAGACTGTCGGTGCGCAGCCCCTCGATCCAGAAACGGCCGAGACCATACCAGATGAAGTAAAAGCAGGTGTTCTCCCCGTCGAAGCGGCGGGCGCGGGACACGACAAAATAAAGCAGCAGCAGACCGATCACATTCCACAGGCTCTCATAAAGAAACGTAGGGTGTACATCCATATACGTCGTGGCCGACGTCCAGAGCCGCATGCGCCAGGGGAGCTCCGTCGCCGCGCCGAAGGCTTCCCGGTTCATAAAGTTGCCCCAGCGGCCAATAGCCTGCCCAATGAAAAGTCCCTGCACGCAGCAGTCCGCCAGCGCCCAGAAGGAGATCTTGCGGCGGCGGCTGAAAAGATACGCCGTCAAAAAGCCCGCAATGACGCCGCCGTAGATGGCAAGGCCGCCGTCCCAGATGCGGTAGGTCGACGACCAGTTGATCGAGCCGTCGCTCCCGCGAAACAGGTCGAGGTAGAAAAGCACATAGTAAATCCTCGCACCGATGATAGAAAACGGGATGACCCAGAGCACCGTGTCGATGATATTATCCTCGCTCAGGCCGTATTTCGGTGCCTGCTTCATGCAGAAATAGAGTCCCAGCAGCATGCCCGCGGCAATGATGATGCCGTACCAGTAGATGCCGTTGCCGATGTTCAATGCCTTGGACGGCACGGTGAACTGCCAGTCGCCGAAAAGGCCGGGAAAGCTGATGGGCGCGTTGGAAAAGCTCATGGGATCGTTATCCTTCTTTCTTGGGTTCGATGATGGAGATGGCGCGGCGGCTGTCCGTCAGGTTTTCGCGCAGGAAGCGCTCGACATCCGCTTTTTCGATGCTCGCGTACGCCTCGGGGAACCGGAGCGCATCGAAGCCGCGGAAGTAGCCGTCCGCCATGGAGATGGCGATATTTTCAAACGAGTTGAGCGCGCGCAGCGTCGCGCCGAAGCTCGCGCGGCGGATCTGCTCGAAAAAGTCAGGGTCGATGCCCTCGCGCGCGAGGCGCTGCGCCTCTCCCAAGATCGCGTCGCTCACTTCCTGCGGCTGCCCGCTCTCGCCGCCGGCGCACAGAACCGCGACGCCCGGCAGCTGGTCAAAGCCGCCGCCAAAGCTCGAATTGATGAGTCCCTCGTCGTAAAGGCGCTGGTAGAGCGGCGACGAATCGCCGAGCAGCACGTCGCTCGCCATCTCGCCGATGAGCGACTGGCGCAGGAGGTCGCCCTCGTTCGTCTCGCACTTAAAGCCGACTAAAAACTGCGGCAGCGCGACCTCCATCTGCGTGACGGTCTCCTTCTGCGCGGCAGCGTCGTCCTCTTCTTCGCCATAGCAGCGTGCGATCTCCTCGCCGCGCTCGCGGGGCAAGACCTCCTCGGCCAGCGCGATCACCGTGTGGGGATCGACGTTGCCAACAACGCACAGCGCCATATTGGACGGACAGTAGAACGCGTGGTGGCAGTCGTACAGCGTTTCCGCCGTGATGCCCGCGATGCTCTCGACCGTGCCGGCGATGGGCACGCGCGCGGGCGACGAGCGGTACAGGCAGGCAAGGAGCCTTTCGTAGACCTGCCAGTCGGGCGAATCCTCGACCATGCGGATCTCCTGACCGATGATGCCGCGTTCCTTTTCCACGCTTTCGTCCGTAAAGTACGGAACGGAGACAAACGAGAGCAGGATGCGCAGGTTTTCTTCAAAATGCTCGGTGCAGTCAAAGTAATAGCCCGTCATCGCGTTGGAGGTAAAGGCGTTCGGCTCTGCGCCGTTTTGCGAGAGTACCTGTAGGGCGTTGCCGTCCTTCGTGTCGAACATCTTGTGCTCTAAATAGTGCGCGATGCCCGCGGGCGTGTCGCACTTTTCGCCGTTTCGGATGAACTGCATGTCCATCCCACCGTAGCGCGTGGCGAAAAAGGCGTATTTTTTGCGGTGCTGGGGCTTGGGGACGATGAATATCTTCAAGCCGTTCGGCAGCGTCTTTTCCAGGACCGTTTCCCCAATGCGGGGGTAGCTTTTCTCATTCATCCTTGCTGTCCTCCCCTGTCAGGAAATACACCGTGTCAAGCGTCATGCTCTGCGCGGCCTCGGCGATGCGCTCGTTCGTCACGGCGCGCAGCGCCGCGATGAGCTCATCCGCCGTCTCGCGGATGCCCGTGGCCGCCTGACCGAGGGCATTTTCCTCCATGCGGCCCGCGCTGTCGCCGCGCGATTCGAGCGACGCGATCAGACACGCTCTCGCGCCCTCGACCTCCCATTCCTCAAATTCGCCGCGCTGCACGCTTGCAAGCTGGGCAAGAATTTCACGCTTGGCGGTCTCCACATCCCTGCACTCAATGCCGGACGAGACCGTCACGATGCCCTTGGAGCGGTGATAGGCGGAAGAAGCATAATAGCAGAGGGACAGCTTTTCACGCACGTTCAAAAAGAGCTTGGAATTGCTGTACCCGCCGAAAATCAAATTTGCCAGCATCATCGCAGGCGCGTCGTTCGTCGACGCGCGCCAGCCCATCGAGAGCCTTCCCTGCGTCACGTCCATGCGCTCGGTGATCTCGCGCGGCGTCTCCGGCGCGTTTTTCTTCTCCGCGATGACCGGCGGCACGACACGCCCGCGCTGAAGCGGCGCAAACGCGCGGGAGATGGCCTCCTCCACGCGCTCGCGCTCGGCGCTGCCGCAGTAGAAGAGCTCCAAGTGCGCGGTGGAGAGTAACTCCTGATAGTAGCGGAAGAGCGTCTGGTTCGTGATCTTCTCAACGCACGCGATGGAGCCGAACTTGTCCACCCCGTAGCGCTCGCCGCGGCACATCTCCTGAAGTAAGCGCAGGTCTGCGTAGTCGCGCTTGTCGTTGATGATGCCGCGGATGGCGTCGATGAGGTTCTGCTTCTCGCTTTCGACATAGTCGTTCAGGAAGCGGCCGTTGCGCGTCACGGGGTCGAGTAGCAGCTCGCCCAAAAGGTCGCACATCGGCTCGAGCAGCTTTTCTCCTCCCGGGACAAATTCCTCATCGATGAAGCTCGCGGCAAAGCCGATGCACTGGTTCTCGCCCTTTTTGCGTACCGTGCAGCCGATGGACGAGCCATAGAGCAGGTCGAGCGCGGTGGAAAGTGAGCGCATATCGGGGTGCGACATCGTGCCGCGGCGCAGCACGCTCGGCAGCAGCGCGCCAAAGCTCGCCGTTCTTTCGTTGATCGGCGTGATGAGCTGCACGCTCAGCGTCCCCGTTTTGAATTTATCCGAGCGCACATAGTCGAGGTTCACCTCGGGTGCGATCTCAAGTCTGACCGGTTCCATCACGGATTCCTCCTGTGGTCATTTTTCAGAATTTGCCCTTAGGATACCACGAAACTGTGAACAATTCCACTCTTTTCTGCTTACACCGCACTTTCCGGCGCAAAAACGGAAGAATTTTCTGCTCGCATGACGTTTTTCTTGCGATTTTTCCTTGACAATTTTGATAAAATCATGTAAACTGATTCATGTTGTAAAGGTATAAAACTTTACATAAGAATCTGCACAAGGAGGAACTTCCCGTGAAAAACCAGACCTTTCGTATGACGATGCTCTTCGACTTTTATGGGGAGCTTCTCACCGACCGCCAGAAGGAATTCTATGATCTCTACTATAACGAGGACCTGTCGCTCTCCGAAATTGCCGAGAACTACGGCATCTCCCGCCAGGGCGTGCGCGACGTCATCGTGCGCGCGGAGAACTACATGACCGAGATCGAAGACAAGACGGGGCTCATCAAGCGCTTCATGCAGCTTCAGCCCCACGTGGAAAAGATCACGGACGCGGCCGAGCAGATCAAGCAGCTCAACTTCCGCCGGTATGAGGACCGCCAGCTCGAAGAGCTTGCCGGCGTGATCGAGGCCGAGGCGGCGGCACTCAAGGAGTAATACATCCATGGCATTTGAAGGACTGAGCGAAAAGCTCAACGCCACATTCAAACACCTGCGCGGCAAGGGCCGCCTGAGCGAAGAGGACATCAAGCTCGCAATGCGTGAGGTGCGCCTGGCGCTCCTCGAAGCAGACGTGAGCTACAAGGTCGTCAAGGACTTTGTCAAAACCGTCTCTGAGCGCGCCGTCGGCGCCGAGGTGCTCGACAGCCTGACCCCTGCCCAGCAGGTCATCAAGATCGTCAGCGAAGAGCTCACCGCGCTCATGGGCGGTGCCAATGCGAAGCTGACCTTCGCCTCCAAGCCGCCGACGGTCGTCATGATGGTCGGCTTACAGGGCGCCGGTAAGACGACGAACGTCGCCAAGCTCGCGGGCTACTTCCGCAAGCAGGGCCACCGTCCGCTGCTCACCGCGTGCGACGTGTACCGTCCCGCGGCCATCACGCAGTTACAGGTCGTCGGCAAGCAATTGAATATTCCCGTTTTCGAAATGGGTCAGATCGACCCCGTTCAGATCGCGCAGGAGGCCGTCAAGTACGCCGGTGACCACGGCAACGACATGGTCTTCCTCGATACCGCAGGCCGCCTGCACATCGACGAAGCGCTGATGGACGAGCTCAAGCGCATCAAGGCCGCCGTCAAGCCGACCGAGATTCTGCTCGTCGTCGACGCGATGACCGGTCAGGACGCCGTGAACGCCGCCACCGCCTTTGATGAGGCACTCGGCATCGACGGCGTCGTGCTCACGAAGCTCGACGGCGACGCCCGCGGCGGCGCAGCCCTCTCGATCCGCGCGGCGACCGGCAAGCCCATCAAGTTCATGGGCACGGGCGAAAAGCTCGACATGATCGAGCCCTTCCACCCCGACCGCATGGCGCAGCGCATCCTCGGCATGGGCGACGTGCTGTCGTTCATCGAGCGCGCCGAGCAGAGCATCGACGAGGAAAAGGCGAAAAAGCTCGAAGAAAAGCTCAAAAAGAACCGCTTCACTCTCTCCGACTATTACGACCAGCTCGTCCAGCTCAAGAGCATGGGCAGCTTTGAACAGCTCGCGGGCATGATGCCCGGCCAGCTCGGCAAGCAGATGGCAAACGCCGAGCTTGACCCCAAGATGATGGCACACACCGAGGCGATCATCCTCTCGATGACACCCTACGAGCGCGAGAATCCCGCGGTGCTCGGCGCCAGCCGCAAAAAGCGCATCGCCGCCGGCTGCGGACTCGAGGTTGTGGACGTCAATCGCCTGCTCAAGCAGTTTGAGATGATGCAGAGCATGATCAAGCAGGTCACGCGCGGCGGCAAGATGCCAAAGGGCATGGGCGGCTTCAGCGGCGGCCGGATGCGCGGTTTCGGGCGCAAGAAACGCTTCAAGTAATTTCCGTTGATAAGTGCACAAGCATTTCATCATAATACAAAATCATTTACATTATTTTTGGAGGTAGTAACCATGGTTAAAATTCGTCTGCGCAGAATGGGCGCCAAGAAGGCTCCTTTCTATCGTGTTGTCGTCGCTGATTCCCGTTATCCCCGCGACGGCCGCTTCATCGAAGAGATCGGCACCTACAATCCCTGCGTCTCCCCCGCCGAGATCAAGATCGACGCTGAGCGCGCTCAGGAGTGGATCAAGACCGGCGCTCAGCCCACCGACACGGTCCGTGCGCTGCTGAAGAAAGTCAACGCGCTGTAAGACCCGGGGTGCAAGAAATGAAAGACTTGCTGCTCTACATCGCCCGCAGCCTTGTTGAGCATCCCGATGACGTCACCGTCACGGAGAAGCAGGGCGCGGACGAGCTTACGTTGGAGCTGCGCGTCGCACCTGACGATATGGGCAAGGTCATCGGCCGTCAGGGCCGCATTGCCAAGGAGATCCGCACGGTCGTCCGCTCCTATGCTCAGCGCACCGGCGTAAAGGTGTCTGTCGACATCGTAGACTGAACTGCAAAAACGTTCCCGAGAAGCTCTCGGGAACGTTTTTTATTCTTGCCATCCCCCGCCGATTCCGCTATACTGGATGGATAGAACAAAACAAAGGAGCATGACAATGGGTCTCTTTTCCAAAAAGAGCGCGCCGCAGCCGAGCGCGCGCCCGGAATATATCGAAGTCGGCCAGATCGTGAACACGCACGGCGTGCGCGGCGAGGTCAAGGTACAGCCCTGGGACGTGAGCCCAGAGCTTCTGTGCGGGTTCAAAACGTTCTACATGGACGGTGCGCCCTTCCGCCCGACGAGCAAGCGCGTGCAGGGCGACATGGTGCTCATGAAGCTGCCCGAGGTCGACGACATGGATGCTGCCGCCGCGCTCAAGCGCAAGGTGCTCTCCATTCGCCGCAACGATGTCCAGCTCAAGCCAGGTGAGCACTTCGATGCCGAGATCATCGGCATGAACGTCTATAACTACTTCCCCCACACGTATATCGGCACGGTGGTGGACGTGCTCTCCTACCCCGCCCACAAGCTCTACAAGGTCAAAGGCGAGGAGAAGACCTATCTCATCCCCGCGGTGAAGGATATCTTCATCACGGACATCGACGAGGAATCGCGCGAGATCAGCGTGCACATGATCGAGGGGTTAGAGACCGATGAGGATTGATATTTTAACGCTCTTCCCCGCTTCGGTCGACGCGATGATGAACGTCAGCATCCTTGGCCGCGCGCAGGAGCGCGGCTACATCACGATCAAGACGCACCAGATCCGCGACTACACGACGAACAAGCAGATGCAGGTCGACGACTACCCCTACGGCGGCGGGCGCGGCGCGGTGATGCAGGCAGACCCCCTGTACCGCTGCTGGGCGCATGTGTGCGAGGAGGCTGGCAGCCGCGGGCATACGATCTACCTCTCCCCCTGCGGGCGCACGTTCACGCAGAGCGTGGCGCGCGAGCTGAAGGATAAGTATGACCACCTCATTTTAGTCTGCGGCCACTACGAGGGCATCGACCAGCGCTTTATCGACGAGTGCGTGGACGAAGAGCTCTCGATGGGCGACTTCGTCGTCACGGGCGGCGAAATTCCCGCCATGGCCGTGACGGACGCCATCTGCCGCATGGTCCCGGGCGTGCTGCCCGAGGAGGAATGCTTCACCGAGGAGTCCCACTGGGCTGGGCTTTTGGAGTATCCGCAGTATTCCCGCCCCGATGAATGGCACGGCCGCCGCGTGCCGGACGTGCTGCTCTCCGGCCACCACGAAAACGTGGCCAAATGGCGCAAAAAAGAGAGCTACAAGCGCACGATGCTCCGCCGCCCTGATCTCTGGGCGCAGTTCGACGAAAAGCAGCTCAAAACAAAGAGCGAGAAAAAAGTCCTCGCTGAAGCCAAGGCCGAAGCAGAAGCCATCCGCGCCGCGGAGGTGAAGAAGGCCGAGGAAAGCGACACCGAAACACCTGTTGAGTAACAGCTCGCACTATCTGCGCAAGGCAAGGCGAACGGTCAATCGACTTCATTTGCCGCCCGCAGGCGGCAAGTATTTTGATCCGTCGCGGGGGACGACACGCGCGTCCGCAGCGACACTTTGCAGGAAATGGCGCGGTGAGCACCATTTCCTGAAGCTCTCTCATCAAGAAGCAGCTTCGCTGCTTTTTGATGAAGTAAAAAAGCGGAACAGCCTAAGCTGTTCCGCTTTCTTTATGTACTTTTACGCGATGCGCTTCGCGCCGACGTAGCGGGAAGCATAGTAGCTCGCGGACAGGCTGTCGATCGTGATCTTGCCGACGCTGTAGCGCGCGTGGATGATCTGACCGTTGCCGATGTAGATGCCGACGTGGCCGATGGCGTGTGAGGAATCCGAGAAGAACACCAGATCACCGGGCTGCAAGTCGGATTTGGCGACGGCGTAGCCGCAGTTCTTATACTGGGCGGTCGCCGAGTGCGGCAGGGAGTAGCCGAGCTGCGCGTAGAGATACATCGTGAAGCCCGAGCAGTCAAAGCCGTTGGGGGACGCGCCGCCGGAGCGGTAGCGCGTGCCGAGGAAGGGCATCGCCATGGAGACGACCTTTGCGCCCACTGTGCCGTCGAGGTCGGCAGGATCGCGCAGATATTCACCGAGCAGCCAGCCGGTCGTGGAGTCGAACGTGACCTGATACCAGCCGTTCGATTCACCGACGACGGTGACCTGCTTACCGCTGACCACCTGCGTGATCTTGTCGTAATTCGTGCCGGGACCCGTGCGCACGTTGATCGTGCCGCCCGTAACGACCATGGAGACGGTCTCGGTCTCGCTCACGTCTTCCTTGGCGTCGGCCTTGTCTTCAAGCTCTGCCTGCATCTCATCGAGCTTGGCGAGCTCTTCTTCGTTCGCGCTCTCGGTCTGAACGGATTCCGTCAGCACCGTCACGCGGTCAACGAGGTTGCGGATCGAACCGTCGTAAGCGGCCTGCGCCGAAGAGAGCGGCGCGAGCAGGCTGACGGAGAGAATGCCCGAAAGCAGGAATGATAAGCATCGTGAATGGTTTCTCATAGCTGAGTCATCCTTTCGTGAATAAAATCAGGGGGCTGCACGGCGGCTATTTACATCTTGCCGCTCAGCGCGCGCTCAAGCCAGATGGAGGCAAATTCCATCGCCTCGCCAAGGCTTCCTTTTTCCGTCGAGCGGACCACACGGTCGCGCGAACGGAGGCTTGCGTCCGTCATCTGCAACTGAATGGAAACGCGCTTGGCAAGCGTGATATCCTTGAGCGGCGTGGTATCCAACACCTGCATCATCACGATATATTTATCCGCCATCGAGCCGTAGTAGATGAGATTATCCACACGGCGCAGCGGGTGTCCGCGGTAAACGAGACCTTCCGTAGCTTCTGCCATCTGACTCACTCCTGTCCTTGTAACCAATTTGTAACTTTGTAACCGTTTTGTAACTTTTTGCAGTATAGCATTTTTTGCCCCCCTTGTCAATAAAAGTGGGGCGAAAAAATGCAACAAACCCTCGGAGGCCGCGTTCACGGTCTCCGAGGGTCGCTATTCTGACGCTTTTCGCTTACTTGCCGAGGTAGCTGCGCACAAGCGTTTGCAGCAGCTCGTCGCGATCCAGCTTGCGGATCAGCGTGCGGGCGTTGTTATGGTTCGTGATATAGGTGGGGTCCTCCGACAGGATGTAGCCCACGATCTGGTTGATGGGATTATAGCCCTTATCCTCCAGCGCGGCATAAACGGTGGTCAGAATATGACGGATCTCAGCGTCCTTTTCCTGCGCAACATTAAACTTTCGGGTAAATTCTTCCATTGGGAGAGCCCCTCCTTTCCATGCAGACAGTATAGCAACGCAATTTCAAAAAGTAAAGAGAGCGCTGTCAACTGTAACCAAATCGTAATGTTTCCTTAAGGAATTCTCAACGGAGCACCGCGTTGTGGTCGGCCTTGAGCGCTGCGAGGATGGACTGGACGTCCTCATCTGCCTCTTCGCCGGTCAGGCTGCGGTCATCCGCGCGCAGAACGAGGTTGAACGCCACGCTCTTCTTGCCGATGGCCACGCCGGAGCCGCGGTAAATATCGAACAGCGACACATCCTTGAGAAGGCCCTTCGCGCCGCGGCGGATGCTCTCTTCGAGCGCGCCGACCGTGACGGCCTCGTCGCACACGACGGCGATGTCGCGCGTGACGGCGGGGAACTTCGGAAGCGGCTGGTAGACAGGGATGTCGCCGCGCTTTTCATACATCGCATCGAAGCTCAGCTCTGCGGTGTAGACCTCGGTGTCCATGCCGTAGTTCGCCGCGACGAGCGGATGGATCTGGCCGAACACGCCGAGGTATGTCTCGCCCGCATACACTTTCGCGCAGCGGCCGGGGTGATAAGAATCATTGTCGGTGCAGGCGACGTACTTAACATCCGTGATGCGCAGCTCGTGCAGCAGCGTCTCGATGCTGCCCTTGAAGGAGAAGAAGTCCACGCCGTCGCCGTAAGCGCCGAGGGAGAGGTACTTCGGCTCGTCAGCAAGGCCATCCTCGCGCGGCAGGTAAATTTTGCCGAGCTCATAGAGGCGGGCGGACTTGTTGCGGTAGCTGTGGTTGCGGGCAATGATCTCGAGCATGCTCGGCAGGATCGTCGTGCGCATGATGGAGGTATCCTCGCCCAGCGGGTTCAAAATCTTCAGGGAGTTGCGCAGCGAGGAATCCTTCGGCATGCGGATCTTATCGTAATAGGTCGGGCTGATGAAGGAATAGGTGATGATCTCATCGTAGCCCAGCGCGCGCACAGCGCCGCCGATGGCGCGGTCGAAGCGCTGCTGCTCGCTAAAGCCGCCGCGCGTGGTCTCGCCGCGCATGAGCGTGCAGGGAATCTTATTGTAGCCGTAGAAGCGCGCGACCTCTTCGGCAATGTCGCTGTAATGCTCGACGTCGCCGCGCCAGGACGGCACGTAGATGTCGTCGCCATTCAGGATAAAGCCGAGGGAGACAAGAATTTCGCGCATCAGGTCTTCGCTGAGTTCCGTGCCGAGCAGGGCGTTGATCTTGTCGGGTTCGAGCTTGACGACCGTGGGAGCCTTTTCCTTGGCGACCACGTCCATCACGCCGTCGACCACCTCGCCGCAGCCGAGCAGCTCCACGAGCTCGCAGGCGCGCTCAACGGCCTTGATGGTGTTCATCATGTCGAGGCCCTTTTCATAGCGGGAGGAGGCGTCGGTGCGCATGCCGAGGGCGCTGGCCGTGCGGCGCACGGAAACGCCGTTGAAGTTAGCGGACTCAAAGAGCACCATCGCCGTATCGCCGACGATCTCGCTGTTCGCGCCGCCCATGACGCCCGCGACGCAGACGGGCTTGTGCTCGTCGCAGATGCAGAGCATGTTCGGCGTCAGCTTGCGCTCGTTGCCGTCGAGCGTCTGGATGGTCTCGCCCTCGTGCGCGGTGCGCACGATGATGTGGCCGCCTTCGACGCAGCTGAAGTCAAAGGCGTGCATCGGCTGGCCGTATTCGAGCATCACATAGTTTGTGATATCGACGATGTTGTTGATGGGGCGCACGCCGCTGTTGCGCAGTCTCTCGCGCATCCAGCGCGGGGACGGCGCGATCTTGACGTTTTTCACCATGCGCGCGGTGTAGCGCGGGCAGAGGTCGCCGTCCTCAATGTCGATGTCGACGATCTCCGCGATGCTGCCGCCGCAGCCGTGCGGCTCGGGCGTGTGCAGCTTAAGGGGGCGCTTGAACGTCGCGCTCGCCTCGCGGGCAAGGCCGATGACGGAAAGGCAGTCGGGGCGGTTCGGCGTGATCTCAAACTCGACGATGGAATCGTCGAGGCCGAGGATGTGCGCCATGTTGAGGCCCGGCTCGGCGTCCTCTTCCTGTAAGACAAAGATACCGTCGGCGATGCAGCGGGGGAATTCCTTCTGCTCGGCGTGCAGGTCTTCGAGCGTGCAGATCGTGTCGCTCTTCGTGTTGTACGCGACAAGGTCGCCTTCGTGGAGGTTGGAGCAGCGCGTATCGGGCACGGCGGTCGCATTGCCGAGGTCAAGGCAGGTGTGGAACGTGCCGTCGATCAGCGGGGCGCATTCAAGCACCCGGGCGGCAACCACGGGGCCGTAGACCTTGTCGCCGGGCTTGATGTCCGCGGGGATGGAGGGCTTCGCGGGGTCGATGGGATGATAGTCGTTCAGAAGCGCCGCGGGCGTGATGATGGCATAGGGGAAGTCATGCTCCGCCGTCATGCCAAGCTCCTTGAGCGAGCAGAGCATGCCGTTCGACTCGACGCCGCGCAGTTTGCCCTTTTCGATCTTCACGCCGCCCGGCAGATGCGCGCCGTGCAGCGCTGCGGGGACATAGTCTCCCACATGGATGTTCCACGCGCCGGTAACGATCTGCACGGGCTCAGCCTGACCGACGTCGATCTGGCAGACCCACATGTGGTCGGAGTTTTCATGGCGCTTCATCTCGAGAATTTTGCCGACGACCACGTTCTTGAGGTTCTCGTCGGGACGCTCGATGGTCTCGACCTTCGAGCCGGAGAGCGTCATCTCGTCGTTGAATTCCTTATCGGTGATATCCTTGAGGTCAACGAATTCGTTGAGCCAATTACGGGATAGGATCATATTTGTATCCTCCTAAGAAGTAACAATCAAATTTCGTTTTTTGTGACGACATGCGCGTCACAAAAAACACCGCTCAGGGTGCGCTCGTGCGAGCAAAGCGAGTGCGGCGCAGCACCCTGCGAAAGAGATCGCAGAAAGCGGCTCGCCGCTTTCGCGAGGAATATTAAAACTGTTCGAGGAAGCGGACATCGTTCTCGAAGATCAAACGCAGGTCGCTGATCTTGAAGTGGCCGAGCGCCAGACGCTCAAGGCCCATGCCGAACGCCCAGCCGGAATAGACCGTGGAGTCGATGCCGCAGCCCTCGAGGACCTTCGGGTGGATCATGCCGGCGCCGAGCACCTCGATCCAGCCCTCGCCCTTGCAGGTGGGGCAGCCTGCGCCGTGGCACTTGTGGCACTGAATGTCCATTTCGCAGCTCGGCTCGGTGAACGGGAAGTGATGGGGGCGGAAGCGCGTGACCGTGTGCTCGCCGTAGAGCTGGCGCACGACCTCGTTGAGCGTGCCCTTGAGGTCCGCCATCGTAATGCCCTTGTCGATGGCCATGCCCTCGATCTGGTGGAACATGGGCGAGTGCGTGGCGTCGACCTCGTCCTTGCGGTACACGCGGCCGGGGGCTAGAATGCGGATGGGCAGCTCGCGCGTCTCCATCGCGTGGATCTGCATCGGAGAGGTCTGCGTGCGCAGAAGGATCGAGCTGTCCTCGGTGAAGTAGAACGTGTCGCTCCACTCGCGGGCGGGATGGCCCTCCTCGACGTTGAGCTTCGTGAAGTTGTACTCGGCAAGTTCGACCTCGCGGTCTTCGAGAATTTCAAAGCCCATGCCGACGAAGATGTCCTTGATCTCGTCGAGCACCTGATACATCGGGTGCTTCACGCCGATCTTTTCCTGCTTGCCGGGGATGGTCACGTCCACGGCCTCGGACTTGAGCTTGAGCTCCATGGCCTTGTCGGCGAGCTCTTTCGTCTTTTCCTCGATGTCCGCTTCAAGCTTGGCGCGCACGTCGTTGGCGAGCTGCCCGATCACGGGGCGCTCTTCGGCGCTGAGCTTGCCCATCTGCTTCAAAACGGCGGTCAGCTCCCCCTTTTTGCCAAGGTAGCGGACGCGCAGTGCTTCGAGGTCCTCCGCCTTGCCGGCGTCGGAGATCGCATCGAGCGCCGCCTTGCGGATCGCTTCCAGTTGTTGTTTCATATCATTTCTCCTTTTCAGGTAAAAATTTGCCGAATTTCAAAAATCGGCGGCAGGGGCAAAAAAATAGCCTTTCCTCCCGACACTCTCGGGACGAAAGACTTTCTTCCGCGGTACCACCCTGATTCGCGCCCAAAGGCGCGCGCTCGCTGCCCGTAACGGGGGCTGACCGGCCGCGCATTTCCTCGCGGCTGCTCGGGGGTGAACCAAGCGACATCCCGCAGACCGGCTCCCAGCCGCCGACCGGTCCTCTCTACGCGGAACAAACACGCTATTTTCCCTTTCACAGCATTTGTCTAAGTGGTACTTATATCACAGAAAAAAGGAACTTGCAAGGGGGAATTTGCCCCTTGCCGGCAAAAAATCGGCAAAAGCGCAAAATATCGCGCATTTTCCTCTGCGCACTCCCCTTTTCCTGCCCAAAACGCGAAAAAACCGCACTTTACAACGTGCAAAAACGTGGTATACTATAATAGTTGTTTACAAACCCACCGTGGCTGCTTTCACAGCCGGATAAGGAGAAACGATCATGGACGAAAGAAAGCGTCTTTACAAGTCCCGCAACAACAAGATGATCTGCGGCGTCTGCGCAGGCATCGCAGACTACTTCAACATTGACCCGTCGATCGTGCGCGTGCTCTGGGCGGTCCTCGCTCTGGCCGCCGGTACCGGCGTGCTCGCCTATATTGCCTGCGCGATCATCCTGCCCGAGGGCGACACCGAGGTCTGACTGCTTGACAATCCGCGCAAAAAAGATATACTAAATCCTGTTTGCCGCGCGAAACGGCAGAAAAAGATGTAAAACGCGAAGGGAGCTTCCTTTTATGGCGACTTATCCGATGCATGTCGCGGGTCTTGACCGCGACTTTCCCATCTGCAAGGTAACGGACGATCTTTATATCGGTGCTTTCATCATGTTCGGCGACGCGGAGCTGACCGTGCGCTGCGCAGAAGAGCTCTTGAAGCTCGCCGAGGGCATCGACTACGATTACCTCTTCACCGCTGAGGCAAAGTCCATCCCCCTCATCCACGAGATGGCGCGCCAGAGCGGCGCGAAAAAGTATTTTATCGCGCGCAAGGGCCCCAAGGTCTACATGCCCGACCCCATTTCCGTGGAGGACAAGTCCATCACCACCGTCGCCCAGCAGAAGCTTTTCCTCGGCTCTGACGACGCGGATCTCATCCGCGGCAAGAAGGTGTTGCTCGTCGACGATGTCATCTCCACGGGCGGCTCGCTCAAGGCGATGGAAGCACTCGTCGAAAAGGCGGGCGGCACCGTTACGGGCCGCATGGCCGTTCTCGCCGAGGGCGGCGCAGCCGACCGCAAGGACATCCTGTTCCTTGAAAAGCTGCCCGTCTTCAACGCCGACGGCAGCGTGAAGTAAAAAGATTCAATCACAGAAGCGCAAAGCGCCTTTCAAAGAGCTTTCTTTGAAAGGCGCTTTCTCTGTTATTCGCTGATCTCCTCGCAGACCGTCGGCGATGTGGACCTTGCTTCGGCCTCCGGCGCTGTTCTTAGTCCGCTCAAACCGCGGCGGCAGAGCACGCAGCCCGCCGCGCATACGGCGGCCATGACGGCAAGGAACTGCCGCTTCTCCGCAAAACCGCCCAAAAGCCCCAGCGGGTCGTTCATTGCGTTGAACGCGGCGTGCGCGGCGATCGTGGGCAGGATGCTCCCCGTGCGATAGCGAATATAGCCGAAAAGCAGGCCCATGAGAAACGCGTAGCCGATCTGCACCGGCGTTCCGTGGATGAATCCAAAGAGTACCGCTTGCAGTACAATTGCGATCCACACCGGCATGGCACGTTCCAGCCGCGACTGGATGACGCCGCGGAACACGAGCTCCTCCGCAACCGGCGCGCCGGCCACCACGGCAAGCGCCGGGATCAGCCCCGTCTCTGTGCTCAGGCGCATGGCTTTTCCATATTCCTCCATCCAGCTTTCCGGCAGCAGGGCAAGCACCAGACTGACCAGCACATAGAGGCCGACCGCGCCGAAGGCGCAGAAGCCCACCGTCCAGCCCGAGCAGTGACGAAGGCCCGCCGCCTCGGATAGCGGCTTTTTCCGCAGCAGGAACCACAGCAGCAGTACCGCGGCGATGATCAGACACGATAGCAGCGTGAGCGCCGACAGGCTGTCAAGAAGCCGCTCCGCCACCGCCTGCGCCCCCCGTGCAAGGTCCGCTCCCCCATTGATCGCCGCATCGGCAGCAATACCGATCCCATAGACAAAGGGCAGCAAAACCTGCACCGCCACAAAAAAGAGCAGATACAAAGCGGATCTCCCCAGTGCAGCCAAAACGCCCTTTGCGGAATAGGAATGCTCGGTTTTCATATCTTCCCCCCTCCTTGTCCGGTCCTAAAATTGCCGCAGCCTCCATTTTGTGTGCGGGCCACTTCAAGCAAGCCCGGCGCAGTGAATGCCAGCGCATTTTATTCGTCTTTTAGTTGAAAATATTCATTTATCTCTATACCGTTTGTTTAATTATACTGTATTATCAGATGCTTGTAAACAGCATTTTGTGAAAAGCAATCTTTCGGCAACGGCCTGTATTTGTCCGGTCCATCATACAGTTTATGATACAGTGAACTTCTGCACCTTCTCACTTTTCGTCAGTTTTACTAAAAATATTTTAGCTTTTTCTGCTGGACAAGTGCGAAAGAACGTAGTATCCTATAAAAAATAAACGAGGAAGATGGATGATTCATCCGATAAACTGGTCAAACACAACAAAATAAGGAGGAAAACGCATGGCATACCGGGAAAGCTACGCAGGAAAGATCAACCGCAAGCTGAACAAGAAGCTCCACGTCGTCGAGGTGGCCTCGGGACGGCAGAAGGCCGACCTCGTGCTCAAGAACGCGACGTATGTGAACGTCTTCTGCAATGAGCTCAGCCATGGCGACATCGCCGTGGCCGAAGGGCTGATCGCAGGCATGGGCGAGCATTACGAGGGCGCGGTCGAGATCGACATGGGCGGCAAGCTCGTGCTGCCCGGCTTTGTCGACGCGCACATCCACTTAGAGAGCGCGCTCGTTTCCCCCAAGGAATTTGCCAACGCCGTCATTCCGCACGGCACCACGACCGTCATCACCGACCCGCACGAGATCGCCAATGTCATGGGCACCGACGGCATCGAGTATATGCTGCAGGCGACGGAAGATCTGCCCGTTGACGTGCGCTTCATGCTCCCCTCCTGCGTGCCCGCAACGCCGCTCGACGAATCCGGCGCGGTGCTCGATTACCGCGCGATCGACTCGTTCTACGAGCACAACCGCGTCGAGGGTCTGGCCGAAATGATGAACTATGTCGGCGTCGCGAACGCCGACGAGCAGGTGCTCGAAAAGATCGTCGCCGCGCAGGCGCACCACAAAAAAATCGACGGCCACGCCCCCGGCCTTTCGGGCAACGACCTGAACGCCTACATCGCCGCCGGCGTCTATTCCGACCACGAGTGCAGCACCGTGGAGGATGCCATCGCCAAGCTCGAGCGCGGACAGTACATCATGATCCGCGAGGGCACGGCCGCGCGCAACCTCGACGCGCTGCTCCCGCTGCTCACACCGCAGTATTACACCTACTGCATGTTCTGCACGGACGACAAGCACCCGAACGATCTTCTCGAAAAGGGCCACATCGACTACATCGTGCGCCGTGCCATCAAAGCGGGCGTCGACCCGATCATCGCCGTCAAATGCGCGAGCCACCACGCCGCGCGCTACTTCCTGCTCAACAACCGCGGCGCAATCGCACCGGGCTTTCTTGCGGACTTTGTCGTGATCGACAATTTCGACGACTTCAACATCCTTGAGGTCTACAAGAAGGGCAAGCTGATGTTCGACGGCAAGACCGTTACGCCGTTTGAAGCGCCCGAGATCGATCCGCACCTCGTCAAGCGCTCGCACGAGACGTTCCACGTTGCGCACCTTGAGGCCACGGACTTTATCGAGTCCCGCCCGCGCGCGGTGCTCGGCATGGTGCCCGGCGAGATCGTCACGACCGATGCGGGCTACGCCGAAAAGATCAGCGTTGAGGACGACATCTTGAAAATTGCCGTCATCGAGCGCCACAAGAACACGCACCACATCGGCATCGGCTACATCAAGGGCTACGGCCTCAAGTCCGGCGCGGTGGCGACATCCATCTCGCACGACAGCCACAACATCATCGTCGTCGGCGCGAACGAGGAGGACATGGCTGCGGCGGTCAACCGCGTGGTCGAGCTTGGCGGCGGCATCGTCGTGATGGACGACGGCAAGGTGCTCGGCGAGCTCCAGCTCCAGATTGCAGGCATCATGAGCGAAGCGCCGCTTATCGAGGTCAACGAGGCGCTCGAAAACGCCAAGGAGCAGGCCTTCAAGCTCGGCGTCTCGCGCGGGGTCGACCCGTTTATGACGCTTTCGTTCATGGCGCTGACCGTCATTCCAACGCTGCGCCTCACGACGCGCGGCGTGTTCGACGTCATCAATCAGCGCTACGTGTGATCTTACATTGTGAAAGGCTCCGGCGCAGTGCGCCGGAGCCTTTTTTCGAAAAGTTTTGCTTGCAAATGCTCCCTGCATCGCATATAATAACTGTTGCACCTGCCGGTGTGATGGAATTGGTAGACGTAGCGGACTCAAAAGCCAGTACGTCTGGAAGTACGGCGTGCTATAAGAGTCTTGATTTTTCAAGGCTTTCAGGTTACAATCGAATAGGTGGTTTTTGTGAGTTCTCTCCTAGTTCTCTCCGACCGAGAATTTTGGAGTTATCTCAATAAATGTGCCGGTGTGATGGAATGGTAGACGTAGCGGATTCAAAATCCGCCGGGGGCGACTCCGTGTGGGTTCGAGTCCCACCACCGGCACCATCCTCCGAAACGCTTGATCCCTCAGCATTTGAGGCATCAAGCGTTTCCTTTTTTATCTACGCTTTATCTACGAAAATGCAGGGTATTTTGCCCTGTTCTCTCCGTGTTCTCTCTTACACGTTCACGCAGATACTGGGATTGATGCTGACCACGCTGGTCATTCTCGTTGCCGATGTGCTCTTGGATGTTGTATCCAGGTGGGCATAAATATTTGCCGTGGTATTGTAATCGCTGTGTCCCAACCACTCCTGAATATCTTTCATTGGCACACCGTTTTTCAGCAGCAACGAGGCGCATGTATGCCTCAAGTCATGAAAACGAATGTCTCGCAGTTCATGCTTCTGCAAGACGAGCTTAAAATGCTGGGTTACATAGTTGGGTTTATACGGAACACCCAGGTCATTGACAAAAATATAATCGCTCTCTGTGTAGCAGTTACCACACAGCTTCCGACAGTTCTCCTGTCGCTCCTTCATACTGAGCAGCAGTTCACGGTACTGCGGAACCAACGGCATTGACCGACAACTGGACTTGTTCTTAGTCCGATCCTTTTCTACGGTCATCGCCACACCGTCACAGACGCACTGTACCACGGTATGGTCGATGGTGATTTGATTATTTTCAAAATCAATCGCCTGCCAACGCAAGCCCATGATCTCGCTTCTTCGCAGACCATAAAAGGCTGCCATCAGAACCGGAAACTCACAAGGATCACCCTTGATTGCATCAAACAGTTCCTCCAGTTCAGAAATGCTGTAGAAAGAACCGGTGTACTTTTGACCCTTGGGCCGCTCCACTTTGTTCATAGGGTTTGCGATAATCAAATCATGCTTCACAGCATACTTCATGGCCTTATGGATATTGGCATGGAAACGCTGTACAGTCGTACCCTTCAAATTCAGTTCATTGAAACAGTAGCTGTAGAAATTCTCAATATCCAGCGCAGTGACATTCCTCAAAGTCACGCCGAGCTCACGGAAGTACGGAGCGATTCTCTTTTTGACGTTATTTACATATCCCGCATAAGTGTCTACCTCCACAGAGTTTTTAATAATACCCAACCACTTGATCATGTAGTCGGCGAAAAGGATGTCGCTGGCAACGGTCGTCTTAGACTTCGGCTCGGTATGAATTACCGTGTCCTCATAAGTACATCTGGCCTTTGTCAGCAGCGCCTCGGCTTGCTTCAAATTCTTTTTTCCGCCCTCCGGAATGCCCGTCGCAATCCATTTAGTCTTGCGGGCGCCGGTGTCGGACCTCATGTTCAGCACAATATAGTAATAACCTTTCTTGGTTTGCAGATGACCCGCTACCATAATTACCTCCTTTTCTGTAGCGGCATAACCTATCTGCCAATGGCAGATTTATTATACCATTTACCCGTTTCCACTCCAATGTGCTTCAAGACTTTATTTTGAAATCCGTGCGCCGATATTTTTAATATTCGCCAACCAAATATTCAATAATGCACACTTTGGGGATCTTGAAGGACTTGCCGATTTTTAGGTGGCGAATATCACCGCATTCAAGCATCTTGTAGGCCGTTTTCATGCTGATCCCGCCCAACATGACGCACATTTGCTTCACAGTAACAACATCCGGATATTCGGAGAAAATCTTTTCACGCCGCTTTTGAGCCATTGTATATACCTCCTCAGCATAAGATCATTCGTTCCATAGCAACAAAGCAGGAGATGCCCCCGTTTTACCGGGAAGCATCTCCTTTGGCGTAGTCTAATGATAGCACGAAGCTAATGGACAAAACAAGTACAGGCAGCGAGCCAATGCCGGGACATTATCGGGCCATCCCAATCTGGAAGGTCGAAATATGTAAATATTTATCCGTCGTACTTCTCTGCGTACTCATACATTTCTGCAAGATGTGCGACAGCTGCATTGTGAATTCGCGTGATCGTCCGTTTTGAATAACCAAGTCTCTCTGCCACATTTACAGCAGATTCTTTTTCCGAATACAGCAGCATCAGCACTTCGGCTTCCCGCTTGTCAATCAGAGAGATATAGAGCTTCAGCCGCTCATGTTCATGCTCCAGAACAAAGAGCTCTGCAGCGATAGTCTCCGCAGCTTCCGTATTCAGCCGCTCTGCCTGCTCCTTGTAGTTGAGCGCGATATAAAGAGTTTTGTTGGATACACGGCCGGGCGTATGTCCCTGGCCGTCACCATGGGCATAGTTCATTGCCTCCGCTACTTCGGTTTCCGTCACTCTCACGGGGTTCTTCATCTTATGCTGCAGAACAGCGATTTTCCACTCACGCTCACGATAGCTTTTCAAAAGGTTCTCAACCTTCTTAATCATTTCAGCACTCATAGCAATTTCCTTTCTTTTGTAGATATTTGGATACGGGCAGCTATGAGTGCTGGGCGGAGAACGGCAGCGAGGCCGATTTCCGGCACGATGGGCATAGCAAAAGGCACCCTTACGGACATGATAGCCCGCAAAGGTGCCTTGGTAAAAGGTGCAGTTTTTGCCAGCGCCAGGCCGGAGCAGACCACGACCGCAAAGATACGCGGTGAGGCCGGGCGGAATGGCGCAGGAACACAGGGCTCCCGGAGGAAGCCTCAATAATTCAAGATTATTCGACGGAAGTAAACAAAAATCGACCTGAAAACGACCCGCAGAGAACATATCTCTCCCCACGAGGCAAAGAATACAGCTCCATATTCTTTTGTAGTCAGTTACTCAAACAGGTCATCGATCTACCTCCGTTCCCTGTTGGAAACGGGGGCTATCAGGGGCAATAAGTCCTATATTGCTCTACGCTGAAGCCACCATTTCTACATTGTTTATCACCACTCTTATGCAGAAAGTATTATAAATTGGAACAGATGAAATCTTTGGCACATTATGTCGCAGCCGCAGATATTTCTTAGTATTAAGCAGAATACAGCCACATTCCGGCACAAAACCGGTGCGGTATTGGTCTAACCAAAGTGCTCTTGGCATCTGTTCCGCGTAATCTATCAGAAAATAGCAGCGTCGGCGCTGTCCGCCACAACTGGGTTGAGGAAGCGCCCCCACAAAAAAGAAACGCCCTACAAAGCCGCTCACTGAGACGGCTTCGCAGGACGCAGATCATGATTCGTTCTCTTCCAGAGCAAACGCCTCTATGAGCTTATTCAATACATCCTCCGCAATCCTAAACTGTTTCAGCGAAAGACGTTCAAGCCGCGCTGCCATGACGGAAACATCGTTTTTGTCGGTATTCTCCAACAGGAGTGTATCACTGGATATGGCCAACACCTTGCAAATCGTTCTTATGGTGTTGAGCGAAACACCCACCGCGCCACACTCCATGGCAGAAATGTGCTTTACACCAAGCCCCAGCATTTCAGCAAAGGTTTCCTGTGTAAGACCGGCAGCTTCACGGCTTTGTTTGATGCGCTGACCGATTTCTATATTGATCGGTTTCTTCTCTTTCACGACAACACCACCTTTCCTTGTTAGTTTAACTAATGGTGTCGCCATCTATAACCACTTATATTTGTTATGTTAAGTAACAAATATATTGTTATAAAGTGCTTTTGTGCGATTCATCAGATATTCTTTCAGTTTAATCCCGTAATCCGCTTTAAGCAAAAAGAGGCAGGAGCCGAACTCCTGCATCTTCGATACAGCATTCATTTTCCGAGGTAATCCGCGATCATATCTTTCAAAAGTTCCTCCCGATCAATACGGGCGATCATCTGCCGGGCCCCGGCATGATTGGTGATATAGGTTGGATCTTCAGACAAAATATAACCCACAATCTGCCCAACGGGATTATATCCTTTCTCTTTCAGAGCAGCATATATTTGCATCAGGCGCTCTTTACGCATCGCATGGTCCAACTTCCTCACCTCAAGCAAAGCATACCATAAACTGCGAAAAAAGCAAATCCTTTGCTATACCAGCGTATTTACATTCCGGCTACACAATTTCTGCAATAGCGTGATATAATACACTTAAAATTACTGCAGGAGGTGGTCAGATGGAAACGCAGCGTACCTATATCGCAATAGATCTGAAAAGCTTTTACGCCAGCGTCGAGTGTATGCAGCGAAACCTGGACCCCATGACCACCAACCTTGTGGTGGCGGACCTGAGCCGCACGGAGAAAACCATCTGCCTTGCCGTTTCTCCGGCTCTGAAGCAGTACGGCATCTCCGGCCGGGCGAGGCTCTTTGAGGTAGTGCAGCAGGTCAAGCAGGCCAATGCACAGCGCCAACGCAAGGCTCCCGGTCGCACCTTCACAGGGGCATCCCACGATGATACCGAGCTGAAAGCCCATCCGGAGCTGGCTATCGACTATGTTGTAGCCCCGCCCCAGATGGCTAAGTATATGAAAACCAGCACCGAGATCTACAATGTGTACCTGAAGTATGTGGCGCCGGAGGATATCCATGTCTATTCCATCGACGAGGTGTTCATCGATGCAACCCACTACCTCGGCACCTACAAACTTACACCCTGCGAGTTCGCCATGAAAATCATTCTGGACGTTCTGGCCACCACGGGCATCACGGCCACGGCAGGCATCGGCACCAACATGTACCTCTGCAAGGTCGCTATGGACATCGTGGCAAAGCATATTCCTGCTGACCGCAACGGCGTCCGGATCGCAGAACTGGACGAGATGAGCTATCGGCGCACGCTCTGGAGCCACCGCCCGCTCACGGACTTCTGGCGTGTCGGCCGGGGTTATGCACGAAAGCTGGAGGAGCATAGGATGTTCACCATGGGCGATGTGGCCCGCCAGTCCGTGCAGAACGATGAAGTGCTGTATAAGCTCTTTGGCGTGAATGCGGAGTTGCTCATCGACCACGCCTGGGGTTGGGAGCCTTGCACCATTGCGGACATTAAAGCCTACAAGCCGGAGTCCAACAGCATCGGTTCCGGTCAGGTGCTGCACAGCCCCTATACTTCTGAGAAGGCCAAGCTGGTGGCGCGAGAGATGGCGGATCTGCTGGTCCTGGACTTAGTGGACAAGGGTCTTGTCACGAATCAGATCGTGCTGACCGTTGGCTACGATATTGAGAATCTGACTGACCCGAAGCGGAGCAAGTCCTACAAGGGTGAGGTCACCACCGACCACTACGGACGGAAGATCCCGAAGCACGCACACGGCACGGGCAATCTTGGCAAGTATACTTCCTCTACAAGAGAGATCCTTCAGGCGGTATCTGAACTCTACGACCGCATCGTTGATCCTGATCTCCTTGTCCGGCGCCTGAATATCGTCGCCAACCATGTCATTGACGAGGCTTCCGTGCCTGCCCAGCCGGAGGTGGAGCAGCTCGACCTATTCACCGACTATGAGGCCCGAGACAGCCAGCAGGCTGAGAATGCCGCCGCTCTGAAACGAGAGCGTAGCCAGCAGGAAGCTATCCTGTCTATCAAAAAGAAGTTCGGCAAGAACGCCATCCTCAAAGGCACGAATCTGGAGGAAGGCGCTACAGCCAAAGATCGCAACGCCCAAATCGGCGGGCATAAGGCGTAGTTACAAGGAGGGGCGACATGAACTGCGACCAGTACAACGATATCATTGATCTGCCGCACCATGTTTCGGCTACCCGGCCACGGATGTCCATGATCGACCGTGCGGCGCAGTTCAGTCCCTTTGCGGCTCTCACCGGCTACGATGCCGCCATCAAGGAGACAGGCCGCTTGACCGATGAGCGCATCGAGCTGTCGGAGGAGAGCCATGCCGCCCTGGACAGAAAGCAACAGCTTCTGTTGGACAACCTTGCTGACCGTCCGGAGGTTTCCGTGACCTACTTTGTTCCCGACGAGCAGAAGTCAGGCGGCACTTATGTCACCGTCACCGGACAGGTGAAGAAGGTCGATGAGTTCGAGCGTCTGCTGATCCTGACTGATGGCACAAAGATCCCGCTCAATGAGGTTTGGGATATGGAGAGCGAGCTTTTCAGCAACACGGAATAGATTATCAAAAAGCAAGCGGGGTACCGACTCATGTAGAGCCGATACCCCGCTGACATTATTTATGCTGCTTTTTTTGTGGGAAATCGCTGGCTGCGGATGCTGTTTGCCCGCACCTGAAGTTCCTGCGAGAGGAATTTCAGCACGGAGAACTCGTCATCCAGTCCGTCCAGCTCACGCTGCAGCACACCTTCGTAGTGCCGCTTTTTCTGTTCCAGAGCCTGTACCTTCAGTACCCAACGATCCATGACCGCGGGACTTTGGCTGCCGCTCTTGATGAGATAATCGCACTTCTCCTGATAGGTGGCGATCTCCTTCTTGACTGCCAGATAGAACTCCTCGGTCATCTTATCGCGCTGCTTGGCATCGTCGATGATGTAGAAGCTGTTGACCACCAACGGTGTCTGCTTCTTGTTCAGGCCACTGAGCAGGGTGATGAAGTCCTCAAAGATATCCACCCGTTCCATGTAGGTGCGGGGAACGAAATACATATGACCGGTAATGCTCAGCTTGGTGGCCTCGATCCCACGCAGGAAATTGGTGCAAATGGTCTCGATCTGCTTGCGGTTGGCGCAGCTCTGGTAAAGCTCAAAGAGTTCTTCGGCTTTGCGGCAGCACTCACGCACATCCACAGCATCGTCCATTACCATGTTATCACAGCGGAAGACACCATCCACCTTGTCGTAGCTGATATTGGCCAGTTTCTCGTACTGGTTGGTCTGGCGGTTCATGGTTTCCTTGACAAGCTCGCGGGACAGGATCTCCGCCGTGCGCTTGTTGTCACGGCAGTAGGCCAGATAGATGTTGGTTTCTCCGCCCTCTGTCACCGGAACGCGCACCCGGATATCGCCCGTAGCGGAGCGAAAGGCATCCGATACGGAGAGCCGATTGCCGCTGGTGTAGGGAATACACATGCTGTCGCACAACTCGGCCAGTTCCTCCTTATCCACCAAAAGGTTGGCAAGGGAGAAATAGAGGAATTTGCCCAGCACGTGCTCGGCATCGCCCTCTGCGGCGGCAACAAAATTGCGAATGTCCATAACTTTGTCCATGTTCATAATCCTTTCTTTTGGTTTTTGTGGTCACCAATTTTCAACAAGCTGCGTCAGTTTTTCGTATTGACCAACCATCAGCAATCCCAATTCGTAGCGATAGTTGATGTAGTTCAGGTGGTACTCAATTTTCTCAAGCGTCAACCTGTCTCCGTTTTCTTTTGCTTGACGATATTGCACAATGTAATCAAGCATCCGGCTGCGTTTCATACCGAATCCATCCTGTTTCATCAGCAGGTAGATCTCATCCATTTCGCGATTTGTCAGCATATATGCCTCCCGTTACATGGCTGCCACTCGGCTGAGGAGGTAGTCGTCCACTCCCTTGTAGGCCGGGTTCCATGTGTATTTTGAGTATCGGATGCCGGGGATCTTTTTTACCTCCTTGCGCATGGTAAGGATAGCGTCCCGGACATTCTTGTTGGTCATTTGGTCCATATCCATGGCCTCTACGATCTCACGGACGCCGAGTTCCCGAATGGTGTCCGTGAGTCCTCCCAGCGCATTGACGCCGCCGATGCAAATGAACAGTTCGTTATTCGCAAGGTGGCTTGCCACGTCACCCTTCAGCGGGCCTTCCGTCAGGAAAGCCCGCTTTCTTGATGTATCCCCGATCACGTGGACCCAGGAATAACTGCGGGTGCCGTTTGGCATATTGCGGCTGGAGAACCAGCGGTACTTTCGGTCGGGTGTGTCCGCATCATCCAGGCGGATCTTCAGGCCCTGTATCAGGCCATCCTTATTCCGCACCGGAATCAGAAACCCGTTGGGGCCGGATATCGTCCAGTCACCGTAGTAGGTGCGAAACCCGGGCAGGCCGCACAGCTCATGTCCGTGGGAGCGAAGCAGGTCGGCCAAAAGCCGGCGGCCCCGCTCCGTTTCGGGCATACTGCGGTATCCGTTCTCCCGGATACGTTCTTCGGACAGCCCGCGTTCCAGCAGGTTTTCTCCGTGCTTATCCAGAAGCACCAGATGATCCAGCATATCCGAATATGCGGCGTGGCGCTGCTCCAATGAAACAGGCTGCCGCTCACTGTTTTGGGGAGTTGGCTGTTGAGGCATAGGATAAACCTTGCTCTCTTTCACCAGCTCCCGGTAAGCCTCTGCATTGCTGATCCCTTTGATCCTTGCGTACAGACTCACGCTGTTGCCGTGTGCGCCGCACAGGTTACAGCGGTATTGGTCTGTATCGGCATTGAGGCTCAGATGATATTTCCCCGGTCCGTGGTCATGACAGAAGGGGCAGCTCGCCTCGACCTCCTTTCGCCGCAGCGTCCGGGAGTCGAGGACGATCCCACACCGTCTGGCCGTTTCCACGATGGGGATTTTATCGTAAATTTTCACGGCCAAACGGAGTCACCCCCCATCAGGCAGCTTTCTGTTCCATATGGATGATCGGATTGACAGGCCGTACCTGCAGCGCCGTGTTGGCAATACACTTTGCCATGATGATCTGTCCCGTGGGACGGACATTGGCAAGGTCATCAACGGATTCCATGTTGTCCACGAACACAGGATAGTTCCTGCCGGTCAGCCGCTTCATCAGTTCGGAGACCTCCATGCCCGCCCGGATTTTCTCGGAAAGAGAGAGCCGGTCGTAGCGTCGGCCGCCGTAAGTAAATTTGAAGGTGTCCTTGGCCTCGCCGGTGGATTTCACCACATCGTAGAGGGAGATCTCCACCTTGTTCATTTTCAGCTGGGAGAAGGTCAGCTCCGCCCGTTTGCAGATGTAGGAGACCACATCGGTCATGCTGCGCTTGATCTCCCCGATGGTATCCCGGGCCTGCTGGATCTCTTTGTCAAAGTTGGGCCTATCTGCCGCAACCATTTCCTCAAGGGCAGCCAGCTTTGCCTCGCACTGCTGCAGTTCCTTCCTGCACTCGGCCAGACGGTCATATTCCGGCTGGGTAAGGTTGCCGTAGTCCAGCTCCGCACTCAGGGTTTGGATTTCCATGCGCAGTCGTTCTACCTCTTTGGAGGCGCTGCCGGAAAGTTCCGTGCAGGCCTGCTTCAGTTCAGCAGCTTCTGCCTGCCATTTGGCAAGGTCATCCGCCTTAAACTGTTCAAAGGTGTCCGCCGCTTTTTTGTCCATCTCCTGAAGTTCCGTGAGCTGCCCGCGCTGCTCGGTTCCGGCGGCATAAAGGTCCGAAATCACCTTTTTGAGCGCCGCCTGCACTTCACTCAGGCTCTGCTCCGTCACCGGACGGTGACAGGTGGGACACTCCATACCGGCATGAAACGCTTTATAGGCGGCTGTTTCCCGCTGATACCGTGCGCCCAGTTCCTTGACCTTTGCGGAAATATCCGCCAAAGCCTGCGTGAACTTGGACTGGTACTGCTCGGCCTGTCGACGGGCGATCTTCGCACGCAGGGCGCTCAGATTGCGCTGCTGCTCGGCGGCGTCGGAACGGTCATCCCGTGCCGCCTCATCATAGCGCTGGCTCAGTTCCACCAACCGCTCCTGCATCTCGGAAGTATCCATGCCCGCAAACTGCTTGGCTTCCAAGCCTGAAATCTCCCAGCGCAGCTTTTCGATCTGACTTGCCATCTCCTGATGAGTCTGCTCATAAGTTTGGCTTTGAGACTCCGCAAGATCCTTCTGACCGCCCAGATAGGTGATGCGCTCTTCCAGACCGCGAATTTCCTCCCGGCGGCGCTTCAGCCAGGCGTCCGGGGAGAGCAAGGACTCGTCCTTGAGCGCCTCTCGCACCGGCTCGGAAAGCTCGGCCAGCACCGTTTCATGGGGGATCATGGGCAGATACATCTCCAGCAGGTTCTTGCCACTCTCTCCCAACTCCTCGATAAAGTACAGAGGGTTGAGGATCGACAGGAACACGTCACGCTCCCCGAACATATCGTTGAGGTCGAGTTGGCGGATCTCATAGCCATCGTAGGTGATGGTCATGCGGTTTTTTCTGCGGGTGCGGGTCAGCTCATGATGGGTACCCGTTTCATCCACAAAGCACATACGGATGGCAACGTCGGGATTGCTCTCGTTATGCAGTCGGTCAATACCGCGCTCCCCAAAGAACGGAAGCCCGGTCACGACAAAGGCGATGGCATCGGCAATGCTGGTTTTTCCCCGGCCATTGCCGCCGGTGATCACGGTAGGATTGCCGAAAATCAGATCCGTTGGCCCCTCGTAGGACTTGAAGCCGGAAATGCTCATGCTGGTGATCTGAAACTGCTCGATCTTTTTCAAATTTCTGCTCCTTTCTGTTTCTTCAGACCGTTTCCTTACGCTGCCTGCTGTACCTGCTGGTAGATCTCATACGCCTCCAGCACATAGAAGGCTACCGTATCCTGCTTCTGGGTTTTCAGTTTCACATTGCAAAGCTGTGTGCCCCGCGTCAGTTCCTGTCTTACACCACGGACATAAGCATAAAGCTGCTTTTTCTGCGGCGTTTCCAGATAGACCAGCGTATTGCTGCCGCTCATACCGCCCTGGATCTTGGCGTCCAGAATGGTGTAAAGCTCCGGCTGAGGCTGTGCCGTCTGCTGCGGTGCGTTAAACGGCATTGTCTTTCCGGCCGGTCGGCTTTCCTGAACAGGTGTGCTGTTCGGGGCCGATGCAGCGGTGGGCGCCGTCTGTCGGGAAGTCTGCTGCCGCTGGGGCTGTTGGCCCTGTTGTGGTGCAGGCTGCTGAGCAGGCGCCGGTCTCGACTGGTTGTTTTTCTGGCTCTGCGGCTGTTGCTGATTGGGCACAGGCGCAGGATTTTCGTTTTTGGGAGCTTTCTGCTCAGGTGCGCTCTTGGGCGTGAGCAGGGACTGGATGCCGCTTGCTTCTGCCGGCTTTAACCCCAACCTTTGCAAAGTGCTCAGGTAGGCATTGTCCAGTTTGGAGCGCTCACTGTCCTTGATCACATAACTGCGTCCCCGGCGCTCAATGTCCACCCAGACTGTATCCAGACTGTAGAGGACACGGCCGATACCCCACTGATATGCGGCGCGCTTCATACTGTCGGAAAGACCGCCTTTGACCGGCTCAATGTCCGAGTCCTCGGCGCCGTCCCACTTGGTAATGAAGCCTCTGCCTTCAAAATAGATGGCAATGCCACACAACTGGGACTCCTTCTTGCCGTTGGTGTGCCAAGGTTTGAAGTCGTTGTACCAGTTTTCCGGGCCGCAGACTTCGTCCAGTCGGTTCTGAATGGCACGGTTGGTCACATAAGGGACGGCCATTCCACGCATCTTGTCCTCAATGGTGTTTTGAAGTCTCCACTCCAGATCCTCCGGAGCAAAGGGCTGAGCAAGAGCCTGCTGCATCTCTCGCGGATTAAGTTCCGGCATACTTTTACCTCCTGTAGATAAATTCGCCCAGTGTACGGCCATTGGGAACGAGAATGTCCGTGTAGTAATAGGCTGGGTCTTTGTCCTTCAAATGCTCCAGTAGTTCCTGATGATTGAACTGCTTTTTGTTCTTGTCTCTGCTGAACATGTCATCGTTATCGGGAAGGCCCAGCAGATATCTGGGAAAGTTCTTCATGGCAGAAAGCTTCTTATAGCGAGGCAGCACATTATTACCCGTACACACCTTCCCGTCCGGATGGACATTGGAAAAAGGGTAAAAGAACATCTGCGTATCCTCGGTTGGCTTTTCATCTGCCACAACGCCCATAGAGCATTCAGCCACTTTTCCGTTTTCCAGAATCCGCAGGCCAAATACCAGCCGTGGGATGGGAAAATCCTGATATTCTGTGTCCCGGTAGATGATGTCTGCCCGAAGCTCGGGGTTCCAGATTATATAGTTGCGCTCAGTAATGCTCATGGAAACGTGCAGACAATGATCCGGCAGGAATCCACTTTCCAAAAAATCATTGCTGGTGTAGCTTCCGCTGATAGCGTAGTACAGTTCCAAAGGATCAATCTCTCGATAGCTGATAATACCGCCGGGTTTATGCTCCTCCACAACAAAGGCGTTGCGTGAGGGAGATACCCGCAAAACCAAATCCCGGGAATAGTTTTTGTTTTCCGCATCCTTCATCAGGCCGCCTCCTTTCTTTCCGCTTCCAATTCGATTACTTTTTCCTTTTCCATACGTGCTTCCAACCGCCGCAGATCCCTTTGACAGTAGAGCACCATGTCGATCAGCGTATTGCCGAACAGGATGGGCTCATAGCAATCCGGTGACAACTTCGCTTCAAACACCACACCTCTTGTTGAGAAATGGTGCGAAAACCCGAATATGGAATAAGTCGGCCCAGTTGCAAAAAACTCGGAAATGTCCTGGATCTTTCTGCGCCAGGAATCTGAAATCCTGCCGTGTCTGGCTGATTCCTGACGTCCAAGTTCATAAAGCCGGTCAATATCTCGGTGCGAGAAGTACACGATGGTCAGCTCATTGAATTCATCCGTGTCAAATTCGGCATCTGAAAAGATATCCCACAGGATCTCTTCCATCACAATGCCGATTTCTTCGGTATCCAATTCCTTATAAATCTCAACGACTCTTTTTGCTGCCTCCGGAGACTGCATATGCAGGAACTTCAAAAGGCGCAGGCATAACAAAAAGTCAAATTCATACTCATATCCGTACATGGCCGCCTCCCTTAGAAGAAAGAACGCTGCTGTAGGCGAAGCGACGGTGTCTTGCGGCAAAATCCGATAAACCCTTTGAGCCAGCCGTCAGTGGTGTGATTGTAGATACTCTCGTAACCCACCGGGGTAACGTGTTTAAGTTCAAAGGCATCAAGATCGACTGTAGTTAGGTCAAGTCTGCCTTCGTTTTCAAACGTATCAATCAGAGACTGAACATAGGCGTTTGGTTCTGCCGACTCCAGCAATGGTTCTTTTGCAGGAGCAGTAAGCAGCAACTCAGCAAAGCGTTCCTTGTCAAATTCAAGCATCTGTCTGCACCCCCTGGCTCAGTGTCACCGTGCAAAGGGCATAACCAGCAGGATTTGCCAGAATAGCTCGCTGCTCCTCCGTGGAAGCTACCGCACGGCCAAGTCCGATGTAGTAGATGCCGCAGTCCGGGAGAGGCGCACCCTTTTGCAAGGAAATGTGCCAGATAGCGTGGGCCATCAACTCCGGATCTTTACCATCCACAATCATGGGACAAACCAGAGAATCACCGATTTTCTGGGCATTGCTCATATCTGTCTTTTCAATCATGGCTGACAGATGAAACTCCATCGCATCCTGCTGTGCCTGCTGGCCAGCCAGAAACAGGGCCAGAAACTGCTCCGGCTCCTGCTTGCCGAGGATCACACCAAAGGGGCGAACCAGTTTGAGGCCCCATGCGCCGTTGGAGGGGTTAAACTGCCGGTACAGCTTACCCAATGCGGGAAGCAGCAGCTCCGACACCTTGCCCCACACCTGCGCCCGCAGGACCTCATCATTTCCAGCCAGCTTATCCACTGGGACAATCACTGCCATATTGCACGATTTCATAATTTTTCCTCCTTTATCAGTATTCTTTGGCCAACAGAATGGTTGTCACAGACCGATCCGCCTCTGTGATGATCTGGATGCGTGCGCCGCAGGAAGTCTGATACCATGACATGATCCGAAGGTCATGCCGCAGTGCCAGCTCATTGGCTCTCGCATCGCTATCTGACACATCGCCCCAGTCACCACACAGGTGGCGCTCCAGAAGCTGAAACAGTTCTTCCTTGGGTACTACCGCCAACACAGCAGGGGATGCACCAAGGTGTCCCATCTGAAAACGGGCAGTCGCGCTTTTCATAGCGCTGTCCTCCTTTCTTTACGTCAGTGCCTTAAACCCGTTTGGTGTCAGCACGTTAAATATCATCTTGTTTGATATCGTTTCTGTTACCTCACTGCCCATATGCTTGCCCCGGGCGCTGAATTTCTCCTCGCTTTCCGTGCGCACGACCTTAACGATGCGGCCCTTGATAATATGGGGCGTATCGCATTCGATGAGGCCGTTGATCATGCCGGAGCCGCCGATGAGGCCGATCTGGCTGATGGAGAGCGGAAGCAACGGGCGTTTGACACCGTTATCCAACTCACTGCGGGACATCATCTGGGTAAAGCTGTTGGACTTGCGAAGCTGCTGCTCCAATTCCTTCTGATTGAACAGTTCCCCTTTGAAGGTCTGCACCTCCATAGGCTGTGCCGGGAGAGCGTAGCGGCCTTCCGGGATCTGCGTCAGTTCCGGTATGGAACCGGGACTGACCGCAAACTGTTCCAGCCATAAGGTGTCCTGCAGCTGCGTATCCCTGCGCTTTCGGATGCCCAGCACCGCAACCTGCTTAAACTTCTTGAACTCACTGTCGGTAAAGCGCCAGACAGAGAGATCATCAAAGTTATCCACAAGAACACGGCAAATATCAGGCGTCAGCCGATAGTACGGGATAACATAGACCAACAGACCGCCATACATCAGCGTGGGCAGGCTTTCGATCAAAAATCGCTTTTCATGCCGGGAGCGTCCGCCGCCCTCATTGATCACCGAAAGATACGGCGGGTTGAGAAACAGCAGATGGAACGCTTCATGGCTGATACGGCAGTGAAAGAAGCTGCCAAAGCCGACTCGGTGCAGTCTTGTCAGGGCCTCTTCGGCACGGCTTTCGTCCAGCTCCACACCATAGGCATAGCAGTTGTTTCCCTGGGCAAGCTGCCGCAGGGCCTTACCGCAGCCACAGCACGGGTCGATCAGATTGGTGGTCACGCCCTCCGGAAACTTGATACCCTGTAAAATCAGCGAGATGTTGCCGGGGTCCGTTGGGTAGTAGCCCAGCTTGATGTTGTTCATCAGGCGGCCAACCACGGCGGCGTTGGTCTTCTGTCCCACAGGGAAAGCGGCTGAAAACTGGCTCAGCGCCTCATAGACCGGCTTGTACGCCGTGCTCATGAGGTTAAATCCGGCAAGCCCCTTTTTGAGCTGTCCGGCCGCCACAGCCTGCTTGTATTCCTCCATCTCCATGAGAAATAGCTGCGATTCCGCCAGAGCGTCCACCAGAGTAGTTCTGGTGCGCTGCAGTTCGTTGTAGGTATCCCTTGCCGCAGCGAGATCCGTCTGCCGGAATTTCTCGATGCGTGCCCGCTGGATTACCATGCCCTGCGAAAGCTGAAGGATCTGTCCCTGGAGCTGTACGAGCCGATCCAACGCATAGGGTTTCTGCGTCTGGAGATCAGGCTGCCCGCTCATAGGTGTATCCGTCCTTTCGCAGCTCACTCAGCGTATCCAGCAGCTGGCCGTAGGACCACTTCTTGAGGTCGTTTCGGGTAAGGTAGTGGTTATATCCGCCCTTAAAGTCCTTGGAATGGCGTGCCGTGCGATAGCACAGCACCAGTTCGCGGTGATACACGGGCTTATGCAGACACACATAGATGCCGCCATCTTCCCACATACCAATCATGCTGCAATCACCGGATACGGCGATGCCGCCGGGGTTGGAGCTGACGGTCACATCCCGCAGGCCCAGATCTTTGGCAAGGGCACGGAGGAAAACCTTTCCCACATTCAAAAAAGTTTTTTTGTTCCCATTGGAACCGCTTTTCCGATCTCCGCCGATATAGCTGAGATCCTGTCCCAGCAATGCGGCCAGACGTCGCATACTGTGTTCCTGAGATTTCACCGACATAATCGCATCCTCCTTGTATTCAAAGATAAAAGAGGGCAAGGAACATGATCGTTCCTTGCCTTCCGTTCAGGCGGCTCATGCCGCGTCTTTCATTTTAGTTTCGCTCTTGGGCAGTTCCATCAGCTGCGCTCCGGCCAGCGACATACGCTTTCCGAAATACGCCAGCAGACGAACCTTACCGTCTTCCTCTTGAAGCCCGCAATACTTCGTTTCATAGAGAACAGCTCGGCCATTCTCCGTCACGCGGGTCTTGCTCTCAACCGTGATCTCCCACATAGGCATTCACGCTGCAGGGCGGATGATGCGCTCGGTCGCAAAGTCGAACACAGGCGCATTTTCCTCCGGTGTGCCGGGAACCAGTTTCAGGGTATAGCCCTGTTCCCGGGACAGCTTGAACAGGCCGATGATGCGGTTGAGTTCCTCATCCACGACATCCATCTCCGGCTCGGCCGTAGCGACAGGTACTTCCTGCACAGTGGCAGGCTGCTCGGCAGCAGGTTCCTCCTGCGTCGCCTCTGCCGTTTCCTCCTGTACGGGCGTAAACTCTGCGTCCATGACCTCGGCCTTCTCTCCACGCACCGTCAGGGCAGTCCAGAAAGAGCGCAGAACGGAGGCAAGGAGCGTACCGAACAGGGACCGCTTCTTGGGCTTGAGGTTCACGACCTCCTGAGCTTCCACCACGTCGATCTCGCTGATGGCTACCGTCAGTTTACCGGTCTCCACATAGGCGGCAGACAGGAAACAGGATACGGCAGCACTCTCAGAGGCAAAGATCTCCGGAGCCTGTGCACGCTTGGCGATCAGGCGCTTGCAGATCACGCTGGCAGCTTCCACATCGTCGATGCAGACGGTATCTGCATCAATGGTGCCGGCGTTGATAACGCCCTTGCCGGTGATGGTCTTGGCCTTGATGCCGTAAGTCACATGAAGGTGGCCGTGGACCACCAGATGCTCTGTGACCAAAGACTCATAATGGACGGTTTCTCCCTTGGGAATGTAGACGGTTTTCATAACTTAAATCTCCTTTTCTTTATTTTCGGGCGGCGTCTGCCCCCCGTTTACTTTTTGTTCGTTATGCGGCCATTTCCTCTTTCAGCCGAACGGGCAGAACAAGGGCAAAATCGTCGCGGCCCTCTGCCTCGATCACTATGGGAGAAAAGATACCGCTGAGCTTTACTCTGATTTCAGGTGCATCCTTGAACTGCTTCAGAGCGTCCAGCATATACCGCAGGTCAAAGCCGAGAGACAAGCTGCCACGGCCGGAAACCTGGATACCGGTACGAAACTTCCCGCCCGGCACTGCCATCGTGAGCTGATTACCTGTAAAGCGCACATAGGGCTTGGTAAACCCGGATGCGCACTCTTTCAGGTAATTCAGTTCCCGGATGAACTCTGCCGTTCGGACCGTGACCGTCTCCTGGTACTGCCTGGGCAGCGCCGCGTCCACATCGAAGGTATCTACGCCCTGTCTTCGGACACAAAGGCTTGCTTCGCCGTCTGTAAACAGCACCCAGCGGGTTCCGACCTGCACTGTTACTTCACTCTTCCCAAAGACCTTCAGGTAAGCCAAAGAACTTCCATAGCACAAAAACGGCACCGGGAAGGTCACACCCTCCTGCGTGTCGCAGGCCATGCGGTATCCGTCCAGAGAGAAGACCCGCTGACCCTTAAACTGCACACAGGTGTTGAAGGGCTTGGTGTTGGTGGTCGGCTTCATGGTGGCGTAGCGCACACGCTCGATACTCTCCAAAAGGTGTTCGGCATTTGCGCGAAAAACCTTGTCAGCTTCCACCATCACCATTTCGGGGTAATCCTTGATGGAACTGACTTCATATTCCGCCAAGCGTTGAGCACAGTAAAGACGTAGCTTCTGCGGCTCCTTGCTGTTTTCAGCCCGCTCAGTAAGTTCCATGACCAGCTCGCCATCCATGTGGGCCAGTGCCTTCATCACATCCTTGGTTCTGTTGAACACAAAGGTCAGATCGTCTCCCTGCACCGGGAGCCGGGCTGTGATCCAGGTCTCTAGATCGGTGGCTGTCAGGGTACAGATGCCGTCTCTGACGCTGACGCAGATCTCACCCAGGATGGGAAGGGGGCTCTTTTTCAGCACACGGCTGACCTTCGCCATGGCGTCCGAAAACGCCCGGGCATCCACTACGATTCTCCTCACGCTGCGTTCCTCCTTGTCTGCGGTTGTTTTTCCAGCACCGTCTGCATCCGTATCGTCCTCGTGGAGAAATCGGTCTGAAGAGCCATATTTTCTCCGTGGGTCAGAATGTTGTAGACCATGATGAGAACAGCGGTCGCAGCGGTGACGTTGGCAACGATGCTCTGAGGATCTTCTTGCGCGGCTTCGGCACAACTCAGTTCGGACGGGAACTTATCGGTGTCCTTGAGCATTTCCGGATGGACGCCGCCAATGGATTTTCGCATGGTGTGTCCATTTCTCCGCACGCCGCACACCACCTGTCCGGTGTATTTCCCGTTGCCACTGTCGATGTAAATAAGTTCCTCACTCTGATAAAACGCCTGATGGCAGAGCTGCCGGGTCTTGTTGTTGTCCACGCAGCCGAGCAGCAGCACCATTTCCTTTGTCCTGCGGCTGGAGTGGGGGTGCAGCTCCCATTCCTTCGGCTCGATCAGCTCCATAAGGTCAGGGAGCTTTTCGATGAAGTTGGGGACATACTCCGTTTCCATGCCGAGGACAGTGGAATAGCGTTCTGCCAGCACGCGGGCTTTGTTTTCGCCGAGGTCTGCTGGCACAAAGTTCTGCCGGTCCAGATTCTTCGGCTCCACGATATCGCCGTCGCAGATGATGAAGCGGGCAGGGCGGCCAAGCATATGGAGCAGGCGGAACACATAGGGGGCAACATAGCCTCCTGTGCCGCCGGCACCCAGCATGACCACCTTTACCGGACGGTCCATGGGGAATTTCATAACCCCACCTCCGCCAGAATATCGCGGAAGCCCCACTTCTTGTCGCTGTTCTTTTCCAGTCTTGCACCCTTTTTCTTCTGGATGGTCACCTGATCCAGCCATTCCACGGGAAACTGCTGTTCCAGTCCCTCAATCACCGTGTCCGGGTCGATGGGGGCAAAGGTATCTCCGCAGAAAATACGGGCCTTGATGTCGGGATAGAACTGATCCAGCTTTCCCAGCACGAAGTAGAGGCCCGTGGAACGCTCGTCACTGTCGTCCTTGGAAGAGAAGAAGGCGTCCATACTGTTGTGGGAGTGGATATCCGCATAGCAGATGTACCGCTCAGCATCATCGTAGGGACAGTCGTGGAGGTTGGCCTCGATTTCCACCTTGCAGACAGTCTGCTTGGGGACATAGGCAAAGAACTCCTGCTTGACCTTATCCCAGTAGATCAGAGCCAGCGCCTCATTTTCCTCGTTCTCCGTCATGAAGGCACGAAAAAAGGCTATGATCTGGCCCATTAGGCTCCCCGGGATCTTAGGCAGAGCCGGGGTGAACCCGGCTCTGACCTCTGCAAAATCGGTCACGTTGTTTTTGGGGGCGATGAACTCGCCCTGCTCCATCTTACGAAGCTCGTAGATCCTGCCATCGTTGGAAGGGATCAGGCAGATGACCTTGTCGGAGGCACGGGCCTCCTCCAGACTGCCGAACTTACCCTTGTAGGTGGCAGCGTTCCCCTTGGTCTTCATCTCCACCTTGGGCTTGACATAGCAGCACGGATTCTTGTCTTTCGTTTTCTTGAGGGCGTCCAGGAACTCGCGGGAACGCTCGATCATCTCCTTCATAGAAATGATCGTGGTGCCCTTGGGGTCTTTGACTTCCTTGCGGATACCGCAGTATTCCACGCTCCAGGACACACGCTTGCCTTCCTCCAGATCGGTGAAGTCATCCGACTTTCTGATCCGAAGCTCCTCGAAGGTCATGGAAGCGTCCTCGATGTCTTCTTTGATACCCTTGTGGTAGAACACAGGAGGCTTTTCCAAAAGGCCAACCTTGGTGTTCTCCGCAGTTTTCTGCTCAAAGGCCGCGGCAATGGGGTTTTCCGCAGGAACTTCCGCAGCAGCCTTCACAGGTGCAGGAGCCTTGGGTGCCGGGGCAGCAGGAGCAGCGGCAGGAGCCGGTACGGGCGCTGCAACGGGAGCCGTCGATACTTCCTGTGCCACAGGTGCTGGAGCAAGGACCGCAGCAGATACAGGGGCAGGAGCCGCAAAGGGGTCTGCCTGAGCTGCTGCACTGTTGCCGGTGCCAAAGATGGCGTCGATGTCAAATCCTTCGCTTTCGGTGATCTCACTGAAGGGCCACGCGCTGTTGTTGGGTTCACTCATATAATTTTGCTCCTTTCGATTTTGGGACAAAAAAAGACCGCAACTGCTCCCATGAGCAATTACGGTTTCGTTCTTTGTCCGATATTTCATTCCAGGTCGTTTTGAGGGCTCCGGAGGGCGCACTAACCCCCTTTCCGTCGCTGTTCCTCCCTAACTTACTCCGCCCTAACTTACTTCGCCCTGAAATACACCTTCATTGTAGCATTCACAGGGCAGGGCGTATAGTTGCAGTTCTTGCACCCACACTCAGGATCTCAAACTTGAAGTTATTTTATGAAAATAATCGTATTTTTCCTGCTGTCGAAAATTTTTTGCGGTTTAAAACCGCAAAACTACTTGCTTTCTACATTATTTTGCGGTATGATGTGGGTGAACGGAGGCGATTACAATGATTTACAGACCAAGTTATGTTGATAAGATCATGGCCTATGTGGATACACCGTTTGTAAAAATACTGACGGGTGTGCGTCGCTGCGGCAAATCGACAATCCTGAAGATGATCATGTCCAAACTCCGGGAGCGCGGCATCCCTGAATCCCGAATCGTCAGCTATTGCTTCGATTCCATGGAATATGAAGATATGACCGCAAAGCAGATGTATTCAGAATTGAAGTCCCGCGTTTCTCCGGAAGGAAAGACCTATTTCTTCCTCGATGAAATGCAGGAAATCAAGGGCTGGGAGAAGGTCGTCAACTCGCTTTCCTCCGATTATGATGTGGATCTGTATATCACCGGTTCAAACTCGCGCATGATGTCCTCGGAAATCTCCACCTACCTGACCGGCAGATATGTCTCCTTCCGGATATACACGCTATCCTTTGCAGAATATCTTACTTTCAAAGAGCAGTACGACGCTGTTGGTGATCCTCGACAGGAGCTTGCCAACTATATCCGTCTTGGCGGTTTCCCCGCGACGCATCTGCAAAATTACACGCAGGACGAAGTTTATACCATCGTCAGAGACATTTACAATTCTACGATTTTCTCTGATATTGTAAGGCGAAATCAGGTAAGAAAAATTGATCAGCTGGAGCGTGTGGTCAAATACACATTTAACAATGTGGGAAACACCTTTTCAGCAAAATCCATTTCCGACTATCTGAAAGCGGAGCACCGCGCTCTGGATAACGAAACGGTGTACAGCTATCTTGAAAAACTGGAAAAAGCATACTTGCTGCATCGCTGTTCCCGGTATGACCTGCAGGGTAAGGAAATTCTGAAAACGCAGGAGAAATTCTATCTGGCCGACACCTCCCTTCGGTACAGCGTCCTTGGTTACAATGCAGACAGTGTTGCCACGAGCCTTGAAAATGTCGTGTATCTGGAATTGTGCCGCAGAGGATACGCCGTAAACATCGGAAAAACCAGCGATGGTGAAATCGACTTTGTTGCCACACGTCAGAATGAGAAGGTCTATGTGCAGGTTACGCAGCAGATCGCATCTGAAAAAACAGAGCGCAGAGAGTACGAGCGCCTGCTGGAGATCCGTGACAACTATCCCAAATATGTGCTCCGAACCGATGAATTTGCAGGTGGAAACTATGAAGGCATCAAGACGATGCACGTGGCTGATTTCCTGCTGTCTGACGAGTTCTGACAAACTCCCATCCACTAAACTCTATCCAAACTGCGAAAAAGCGGGACTGCACTTTGCAGCCCCGCTTTAACATTATGTGGTTAGGATACTCTGTTGGCGATAAGGCCTTGTACGACCTGCTCGCCGGTCAGTTCGCTGGTTCGGTAGATATTCTGGCAGAAAGCTTTTAGGCTGAAATCCATGCCTGAATCTTCCTGATCCAGCAGTACACCGGTCACAGTGAAGTGTCTCTCGGCTTGTGCTGTTCGCAGCTCCTCAATGTAGTTTTCGGACAGGTCGCACTCGCCGTCTGTGATAAACACGATGCCGGCATTCTCAAATCCATCCTCCTGAATGAGCCGCAACGCCTCATTCAGCGGCGTATGGAAATCGGTGCCGCCGTCAAGAAACGTTTCTGCCGCGCGGATCTTATCTTCCATGCTGTACTGTTTCGGAAGAAAGATATCCGTTTTGAAGCTGCCGGGACCTGAGAAGTGGACGAGGGCAAATTTGCGGCCGTCACTCTCTGCGATCTCCAGCAAGGCCAGTGCAACCGCTTTCCCCCAAGAGGCAAGCTCTCCGCTGGTAGACCCTGATTCATCCAGGCAACAGACAATATCGCCCGCGCCTTTATAAATCGGCTCACGGCGCCGGTACTGCTTGATCTGCCTGCGCTGATACTTTCGCAGGAACAGCGGCTGCGTCTGCAGTGTGGCCAGCATGGCAAGCTCGGAGGTCAGCGCACGAGACAGGTCATTACCCAGCTCCAGAGAGTATTTTTCTCCCCGGCCGTAGGCAAACCCGTTGCGTTTGCATTGAGCGAAGATCTCACGAAAGCGTCCCAGATATTTGGAAATATCCCGCAGCGTATCACTGCGCCGGACACGCTCCAAAAGGGCTTCGTTTACCGGAGTACGCTTCAGATCCGATGGATCATTGCTCCATGCGCCAATGATGCTCTGTACCTCTTCAGCCTTTTCCGCAGCAGCGGCTACGGCTTGCTGAATCATTCCGCTGACCGTAGCTCTGTTCTGCATCTGACTGGCGTCAACGAGTTTCCCCACGGCTTCTACCTGCCGATGTTTGCTCTGGGCCTCGTTGGCGGCTTTGATCACAGCCTCGTTCAGTGTAGGATTATCCTGTCCGGTTCGCTGCAACTGCTCTAAAAGGCCAAACAGCTCATCTACGGCTTTTGCTTCCGCCAGCTCCAGCTTTTCCAGTGTATTCATAGCACCGGGCTTGCCGCCCAGCTGAGTAAGCAGATCTTCCAACTCGCCGGATGCTCTGGCAACAAATTCAGTCGCCGCTTCATAGGCCGGAAGCTCCCGCCCTTCACACACCTCCTTGAGCGTAGGATAGTCGTCGCTTTGGGTGATGTGCTCCAGAATCGGCACGTTGATCTTCCGCGCCGCTACTGAGAGGTCATCGTCCGCGTTGCGCCGGGGCATCAGGGAATAAAAGGACTGGAAAATATCCCGCGAGAGCGCCGGAAAAGAGTGCAGCTTTTCGCCTGCACTGTTCTCGATCTCGTCCATACCCGTATCCTCCATGCGCAGATCCCGGTAAATGCTATCCTCCAGTTTGGTCGAGCGCAAAACGCGGTCTGTCTGTTGCGGACTACGTTTCACTCTCTGCACCTGCGCCCACGGAGAGGAAAGAACATCCTGAACTGTCCGGTAGGGCTTCAGCATTTTGTATCCGCCTCCTTCTCTCGAAATGTGCCGAACCACGCCAACAGAATTTTTCTTGCCCGTTCCGGCGAATATCGCAGCTCCGGAAATTCTTCCTGCAAGTATGGTACGGCTCCGTACATATTTGTTTCGCCGCTTTGACGCAGCCGTTCCAGATAGTCAAAATACTTCTGGCATTCATTCTTGGAATAGGCGCTAAGAATACTCGTTTCCATATAAAACACTCCCCTATCAATGCGAGTTTGTCACTTACCGTCTGCAAGATCGTCTTTGGTGAGTTCAAAGTCATCCAGCCAGTCTACATCGTCCCGTTCGACAAAAGTAGATCCGTCCTCGTCTGAGAGTGCGCGATCATACGCGCGCATCAGGGCGAAGTGGTTTTCGTCACCCAATTCTTCTCCCTGTTTGCCGCCCCGGAAACGATACTGCTGGACGGCGATCCTTGCGTCGCTGCCTACTGCGTCCCACATATCGCGGAAGGGCTGGTCGTGCTTCAAAAGCTCGCGGATATCAAGTTCATCCAAACAACCACCCTCCATAAAGGAAAGCTCCACGCCACCACGGTCTTCGATCCGTACTTCCGTAAAAACAATGCTCATTTTGTTTTCTCCTCTTATCTTTTATATGGAGGGAGGGCTGATGCCCTCCCTCGCTTATTTGGTGCTCTTAAAATGGCATTTCCCCGGATTCGCCGCCAAAGTCTGGTGTAAAGCCGTCCGGCACGGCAAAGCTGTCGGGCGCTCCGGTATAGGCAGGAACATCATCTTCCTCACCGCCGTCTTTCGGCTTGGAATCTCCGAAGTAGACATTGTCTGCAATGACTTCGGCACTGCGGCGCTTGCCGCCTTCCTTATCCGTCCAGTCGCGGATCTGGAGTCTCCCCTCCACGACGGCCATGCGGCCTTTTGTGAAATACTTGCTCACAAACTCCGCCGTGGCGCGCCAAGAAACGATATCAATAAAGTCCGTCTCCTTTTCCCCGTTTTTGGACTTGAAGTCCCGATCCACCGCGATTGAAAACGAACAAACGGCGGTACCGCTCTCCGTCCTGCGCAGTTCGGGATCGCGCGTGAGTCTTCCCATAAGAATGATCTTGTTCAGCATCGTGATTCCTCCAATATTCTTTAATTTAACGCTGCGATCTCTTCCAGCGTCGTATAAGTAAAATGTGTCTGCTCGTGGGCCTTGCGGCTGATCTTCTCCAAATCGGCCAAGAGGTCATCCACCAGCGCTGTCTCGCTGTCAGACTGCGCCGCCGTGCGAAGGCTGCACTGCATCTGATAAAGATGCGTCAATTCACCGCGCAGCTTGATAAATGCCTTGCGCACAGTATCGGCCTTGCTGCCATCCCCCAGCGCAGCGTCAAATTCCTCCTGGGATTCCAACGCCATACCGCGGATATTGTTGACCTTATCCTGCATGGGGTTGACGCACAGGCGGGTGAGCACCGCTTCCACCTTTTCACGGTCTGAGGGCAGGCGCCAGAGATAATTCTTCAGCGCCAGAAGGTCACAGGATTCTACCTTGTCATGGCCGGAAAGCCATGCCTTGGCCTGCGCGATGGGATAATAGCCCAGATACTTTCGGTCCGACACCGCCATATCCTTACGAAGCTCGCAGAGGATATCGTCAGCCAACTCGTTGATGGCGTCGGGAACGGGGATCGACGCGACCTCCTGCTGCATTTGCCGCAATTCCTCCAACGTGATCGTGGCGGAGATCTGCCCGAAGGCACCGGTTTGCTTATTCTTCAAAACGGCAAGGCGCGTGCCCCGATCCTCCATATTGGCCGTCACGACCTTTAGTTCCAGGCGGTCATACAGCGCTTCCAGGATCTTTTCCTGCGGATCGTTGAAATTAGGGATCTCATTGGAGGCCGCAAAAAAAGAAATGACCGGAATGGGATAGGTACGTCCCTCGTTGGTGTATTTCCGCTCATTGAGGGCGGTGAGCAGTGAGTTCAGCACGCCGTCATTGCACTTGAAGATCTCATCCAACAATACGATATCGGCCTCTGGAATTTTGCCGGCTGTCTGCACCGTGGGCTCGCTTTTGTGAAGCGCCGAGAGCGCTGCACGATAAAGCTCCAGCTTTTCGGTGCCGCTCTTGAGCTTTTCCCATGTTGCGGGCTCGTCCTTCATGGAGCCGATGCCCTCGACGAGGACACGCAGGTTGAAGCGCTGGTTTTGATAGGTTGCGTCCTGCTCCAGCACGGTCGGCGGCACAGAGCCCGGCAGCAGACTCGCAAGATCAACACGGCCGAAAAGCTGTTCTTCATCGCTCTGCTTGGAAAGAAGCCTCTCAAACTGCCGCGCACCGGTGATGTGCTGGCGGAACAGGTTGATAGCATAGCTCTTGGCTTGGCCGGGTTCACCTAACACAAACAGGTTCTTCCAGGTCAGCAGTGCAATGGCGATCATCTCCACCAGTTCCTCACGCTCGGCCACGCTGGCATTCACATCAGCGATAACGGCCAACATCTTATCTCTCAGGGTCATTTCATTTCCTCCTTGTTTTTCGCAGGAAGCACCGGTGTTTCCGATACGATGTAGACAACACACGGGCCATCTTCCTGATTGTCTCGGCCTCCGTAGGCGAACAGGAATCCGCTGATCGTTTTCTCCACCCGGGTCAATACCGGCGGATCGTCGTATTCCTCCAGATTTTCCAGCATCTTGCGAAGCAACACGCCCATATCATTGGATATTGCCAGTGTGACTCCATCAACGTGGTCAATCTGATCTTCCAAACAGGTCAGCGTCAGCAGATTGCCGGTACTCTCCGGCTCTCTTGCGGGAACCGGCTCCAGCATCTCCGGAGACATGATCACGCAGTCCAGTGAGATCTCTTCAAGCTGCATATCCTGCCTATACAGATCGGAAAAACGGGTTTCCAATTCAGCGGCCATGGCAACCGAATCCGGCGACATAAACTCGCAATAGATATCCGGGGTGTCGTTCTCCGTTTCCCGGTCCTCATCGGTGCGGATCTCCGTCACGGTGCCATATAGGCCCATGTACTCGCTTTCATCATTGGCAAATACACCGCCGCCGATTTTGAACTCTTTGCCGTCAATAAAAAAGGCGGAACCTTTTTTTCGTATGACCATATTCAACTCCTTTTTGTGGCCCGGCTCATACATCCACGTAGATATAACCGTCTGGCATTCTCTGAAATCGCTTGCCGGCAATATCGCTCACGCGTTTGCTTGCCGTACTGTGTGCAATTTCTTCCTCCAGTTCCCGAATCGTGATATAGCTTTCGCGGGCCTGTTTCTTTTCTTCCTGCGTCAGATCTTCCCAGTGGAGCCAAACGATTTCGTCCATTTTCTGCTCCCGGGCTTATGCCGCCAGCAGCTGCTCATGCAGCTCGCTGTTCTCGGAGACAATGTCCAGCGAGATAATATCGCTCTTTTGGAAACCTCTGGGTGCGCCGGTCATGCCGCACAAGCGGAATGCTGTCTTGCAATTCAGAAGCTCGTATTTGAGCTGGGCGAAGATGTGCTGCTGCAGGTTTCCCTTATCCGGATCATAGCCGGCAACGGCCTTGATGAGCCGAATGGCAAGCTGCTGGTACACATCGTCATACTCCAACCGCGCCGCCCTCATCAGAGGGCGGTTTTTCTGAATGATGCTGTCGATGCACCAAAGATGGTCTTCCACGATGGCATTGCGCTGAGCAATGGAGTAATTGTTTTTCATAGTCGTTTCCTTTCTCTGGTATTGGGGTCCAGAAACGGCAGCAGCCGTTGCCCCAGTCCTCCAGTAACATCTGATTGGTGTAGACGGGCGAGTTGTAGCGCGGATCGCTGCAGTGCTGCATCCGCACCATGTCCTTTCCGCCGTTTACGTTCTTTTCCTCCTGATAGTAAGAGGATGCGCAGGTATTACAGTGCTTCTCTTGATCCTTCAATCAGTGTCCTCCTTGACATTCTTTCGTGCGGTCGCTGCGTCGAACAGTCCCAGCAGCACATACCCGTTCTGCGTCTTATAGAAGAACTCGGGCTTGATGCCATCGTCGATCTCCACCACGTAATGGCGGTGAACAGCAACACCCAGAGTCTCGGCATCCGGCTCTTCGTTGCACCGTTTGGCAAACTCACGGGGCGTCAGAGGGGTGTGCAGCTCATAGACCACAGCATAGCGGAAGGCAGAGGGGGAAATATCCGTGCCCAGCTGCTCACACATATCATGGTGCAGCATCCACTGCTCAACGCTTTTGAACCCGTAAATACGCAGCTCGCTGGGAACCTTGCGCTTGGGACACCAGGTAGGCACATAGATTTTCGGGTCGCCGCGTCCGAACTTTCGGGGCTTCTTTCCTCCCATACAGAAGCGGTCGCCAAAGTGCATGGTGACACCGTTTTTCTTTACAGACATATTCTCCATATAGTGGAGGTGGCTCTTGCACTCAGAGCAGGTCACTTTTCTCAGATCCATAACCGCCCCTCCATCACTCTTCCTCGCAGCATTCCCGTTCCTTCAGGTTCTGGAACAGGCTCATCACCAACTGACCATCGTAATCGTCAATGATGCCGTACTCCTGGCAGAAAGTCAGAAACTCCTCGAACATATTTCTTCCTTCCCGAACCTCCATTTCGCTCATACGCTCATCATGCCGAAGCAAATCCAGACAGTCGTTGAGGTCGGTACGGGTGTTGATAAAACGGCAATAGCTCATATTGGACATACTTCAGTCTCCTTCCTTATCCATGAAAAGCGGGCTTTCGATGATCTCATAGCGGGTAAACCAACCGGCGGCATAGCCGTCCCGGTAGGCCTCCCAGAAATCATCGCCGTACTCCTCACGGTACAGTTCCTTGGAAAACGGAATTTCCATGTTTTCCTTTTCTTCGGTCACCAGACGATTCAGCTCTGCACGAGCCTTTTCTCTGTCCGTGAATGTGGCCGCGCCCGATGGAGAGGGAAACTCGCCCTGATCCGCATCGGCCCAGGAATGGACGATGGTATAGGCGCCCTTCACGCTTCTGCGGTACATTCTCGCCACATGACTGTTCTCAGGCAGTGCCAGCCAATCTTCAATAGCGGCACGGTCTTCCTTGCGGAACATCTCCACAAACTTTTCCCGAAATGCCTTTGTGGACAAAGGTTGGGCAAGGTCGTGGTGAAACTGGTAGAGGTGCCGGTATGCCGCGGCAAGGAAATCATCGGTAGTGACGATTCCAAAGGTCTTTTGCTCGATGCAAAGACGCCCGCCGCAGACCTTGCACTTGCCGACCATGCACAGCTGATAGGGGTGAATGTCCTTCAGACTGTTGTAGGTCAGGTGCCAGTCCACATCAGTCATGTTTTCCGCAAGATGAACGGCCATCCGAAAGGAATCACCGCCTTGGACAGGGCCGCAGGTACAAAGCGGTTCCTGCCCATGATTACAGTGCTCACACATTTACGCTGCCTCCTTTTTCTGCTTTTGTTCTTTGTTTCGTTCCTTCTCACACAGCTTGATCAGTTTCTGGCAGCGGTCTATCTCGAAGCCCCCAATATGGGCAAGCTCCTCTGACAGCCGCATCTTCTTTGCCATCCACTTATAAGCCTGTGTTCTGCTCATTCCTCGCTCCTTCCAGAAGCTATCGAAGACGTGATGTGTCTCCATTCGCTTCATCCGCAGCGCTTCGTTTGCCAGATTGCCCAGTGGCCGCGTGCTGCCGGGATGGCAGCCTACACGGGCATTGCAGTTCTGACACTGGTAAAAGCTCTGGCGTTCAATGCCCAACCGAGCTGCCGCAGCAGGCCCGTAGACCTTGGAAGCCGAGACAAGCCGGACTGCTCCGCCGCAGTAGCGACAGATAGTGGGGATCTCCAAAGGCACTCCTCCTTTACGCCGCCTTTGCCGCAGGGGCACGGGCGGGTTTCTCCGTTTTCTTTTCTGTGGGCGTACGCATGGCGCTTTGCATATAGAAAGCGTCCTGGGTACTGAGGGTCAGCATACCGCCGCCGGCGATGCCCAGCGTAACGGTCCCGGTCAGAGCCTTCAGACAGGTGCTCAGCTGACGGGAGGAAAACCAGAAGTCACCCACAGGTGCTCCGGTCAGGGCGATCACATCCACAGGTGCGGACGCGGTGCCGTATTTCCCGCCGCAGTAGAACTCCAGCCGCTGATCCTTGAAGCCCAGCCTTACTCTTCCTTCCGGCTCTACAGTGAGAACAGAAGACAGGGCGTTTCTCAGGTCCTGAATGTCTGTCAGCACGGTAAAGCTGTTCTTGATGGTGCTCAGCAGAAGATCCGTGTCAATGTAGCCACCCTCCATCAGGCGGGCACTGAACAGGAAATTCTCCTTGAAAAACACAATGTTCTTTCCGGTAGTCCCTACACGAAACTCATCTTTATCAGCGCACATACGGGCCAGCTTCCCAAGAGAGGTCGCCGGGATCAGAAGGCTGATGTCGCCCTTGCTCTGGTCATCACCCTTGGCAGTAACAATACAGTTGCCGTTGCTGCCGGCCGCCCGGAGTCCCACATTGGTGAACTTCAGATTGACGCACTTGAGCAGCGGCTTGTTGTTGTCCTGCGCTGTTGCAAACACCGTGCGCTGGGCCATAGCGGGAATGCCGCTGAGCTTGACCGTATCCTCGGGAAAAGGCAGGTCAGGCTTGGGAAAGGAACCGCGATCCCACACATCCACTTCATAACAGGCATTTTCGCTTCTGAGGGCCATGCGTCCGTGATTATCCGGCCGCGAGATCTGTACTGTATCCAGGGGCAGACGCTGCAGCATTTCCGTGAGCATCCTCGCACTGAACACGAGAGAACCCTCCTCCTGCACAGAGCAGGGCAGTTTCTCCTCCAGCGAAACCTCCATGTTAGTGGAGGTGATGGTCAGCTTCCCACTTGCGGCGTCAGCTTCCATCAAGGCGCCCTTCAGCACATCCAGCGGAGACTCGGACGGTGCAATGGAGGCCGCCCGTTTGGCAGCATCCAAAAATTCGGCCCGGTTGATTGTAACGATCAAAATTTTCTCCTCCTTTAAGCAACAAAGCCGAAGAGCGACAGCTGGTTTTCGTCCACCACTGGCTTCTTCGACTTCCGTTTCTTCTGTTCTTCCTGTGTTCTTGCAAGCAGGCCCTCATACAGCCGCTGGCGTTCCGCGCTGTCTGCGGTTTTGATGCCAAAGACCGTGGCTTCGGAAACTGCGACCTCCTGTACGGGGACAGGCTCCGCTTCCTGCCTGACTTCGATAACCTTTTTCTTTCGGTCCGGATTGATGATCGCCATTTTCTTGAAGGCTGCGGCGATATCCTCCACATTGTCCTTGATGCCCTGAGCCAGCTCTTTCGCCATCTGAGAGGTCAAGTCCTTCACGTCGCTCATAGCGGCAAGACCTTCCTCCGAGAATGTCCCCTCGATGATACCTGCGACTGCCAGCTTGGAGGCCATCAGCTTCATCGCCTTGGCCTGCATAGTGTCCACATAGAAGGGCATATACACTTCCACTCTGGGTGCCGTCTGATTGATACGCCAGGACCGGCGGGATGCCTGCCGCAGTGTGAAGAGGTTATAGCCCATGGAGTAGAAGATGAGTGTGGTAAAGGCATTGAGATCCAAACCTGTTTCCACGCATCGGGGGTTCGTGATGAGCACCTGCAGTCCGTTCTTAACCCGTTTATCCACCCATTCCTCACGCTTTTCCGTAGGAACCTGTGGCGTCAGGATCTCGGTGCGGTAGCCTTCCTCCCGAAGCAGCTTCAGGAGCTTCTTTTGGGAGTCTGTCCGCGTCCAGCTGGTGTAGATCAGTACCCGTTCACCGTTTGCGATCTTTCTGCGGGTAATATCCAGCACCGTTTCCTCCTTGGGGAACAGGCGGGGAAAATCGCCGCAGTCCTTTGGCTTGATGATGACCTCCCCCTCAATGGGGTGGATGACCTCCGACTGATCGTAGGGCTGGTCGGGATAGACCGTCAGCAGGTTCAAATAGGTGGATAAGATCTTCTGTGCCGCTTTACGGTCGGTACGCAGTACCTTCTGCAAAGCCTTTTCCGCTTCTTTATAGGCTTCATGCACATCCTCCGGCATTTCCAGCGGCACGGGGATCTCCTCATAGTCGGGAAGGTCCTTGTTCATGTCCGAGAGGGACAGGAAGGCCGTGTACTCCAGAAGGAAACGGGAGAATACCAACGGTGACACACCGGGAAGCTGCCTTGATTTGGCCTTACGCTTGGTGGTGCGCCGATTGGAATTGTACTCGCCGTCCTTGATCTCATAGGTGTTTTCCACTACGCCGTACTCTGCATCGAAGTCCGCAGGCCTGCGATAGCTTTTGCCATCCTTGAGCATCAGGCCGGGAACGATGCGGTAGAGCAGGTGAAAGATACCGGAGGAATACCCGTTGATGAGTGTCGCGGTCATGCCTACAAAGAGCTTTGAGACCCCGAACAGCTCTGCCATGGCATCGCCCTGGCCGCTGTTATTGTTGTACTCATGCAGCTCATCGCAGAGAAATCCGCTGATACGCCCGCGCATCTTTTTCTTGATGTAGGTACTCAGCGGATACCGTCGCTGTGCGCCCCGGACAGGATAGAAACCCTCTGGGTTCTGAGCGATCTCGGTGAGTTGGTCGATTACGCTTTCGCTTTTGGTTCGCCGCAGGTGTGCGGCAGCTCCGTAGCGGTGGACCCAACCGTACTCTCCGATCTTGACCCACTCGACCCGTTTGCCGGGATTGACCGCCGACCACAGGACTGACCCGCAGTTGGGACAAACATGGTTTTTCCTGTGTTCATTCTGGAAGAAGAACTGGTCGGCCGGCACCGTATAACGGCTGCCGTCCTCGCTGATCTCCATGGTCACGACCTCGTTGCAGTCAGGGCAAAGAAAGGCCCGCAGGCGCTTACTCCATTTCACTGCCGGGTAGCGCATGTAGCCATCTCTGGCACGTTCCTTGGAAAAGACTGCGTAAACACTTTTATCCCCCTGCTCGTACATGGCGTAGAGCCGGTCCAGCTCCGCGATACTGTGGACTACCATGGCATAGGTGTCCGGGAGGGTTTCTCCGATCTCTCGCACCCATTTCCGGGTGACGTGGGAAGGGCACATGATAATGCCAAAGGATTTGTCCGCGCCGCTTCGCTTCTGAGCCGCCCACAAACCATGCAGGGCTCCGAGGGCCGTTGACCCGATTTTGGTCTTGCCGGCACCGCACTCTGCAATGATGAGCGCAACGCTCTTTCGGTCCAACTGCCGCTTGACTGCTTCGGCTACCGCAAGCTGGGCATCGTAGAGGGAATAGCCCGCCCGGTTCATAATACAGTCGTTGATAGCCAGCACCTCATCGGAAAGAGGCTCGTTGGCAGGGTCAAAAAGAGGCATGAACTGATGGCGGATGCGGTCTGCCACGGTGACACCGAAGGTGTTCAGATATCCCGTGACATTCTCCACACCGTCAAACCCATCCGGTGCTCCGGGAATCGCTCCTGGAATCTGGATGCTGCCATTCTTTAACCCTGTTTCCAGAACTTCTACCACATTCCTGTCTTCCGGTTTTAGGTCCAGCACCCAGGCATCCATCTTTTCCTTCAGGGATATGACCTCCAGCTGCCGCAGATCTCCGCGCTTTTGTAAAGCGTCCAGAACGTAGTCCCGGAAAGCAGGGATCAGTGGCGCTGCCGTTTTATGGTCCAGCTCTTCAAAAAGCCGGTCCCGGTCACCCTGTGGGCAGAAGATATAGCACTTACGGGGCTGCATGGCTTCCTGACCCTCTACCTCTCCATCGCCCTCGGAGGCGCGATCATCTGTCTGGGCATCATCGCTGGCCATGAGTGTCGCTACGGCATACACGCCGTCGTGGGACATCTGCCGCTGATACCCCTTGACATTGCTTTGGAGCATTCGGGTCGTACTGTTTTGGGTGGCTTCTATGGTCGCACCGCCGTAGATGGCATCCGACATAGCCCGAACCATTTCCGGGTATCCACCAAATCGGACGGCACTGATGATACCGCCCTTGCTGTTGTGATCGAGCACCACTGTATCTGCGTAGGCCGACAGGCGTACCTGCGCTGACGGGTCATAGTAGCTCAGCTCAATCAGTCTACTTTGTGTCATTCATCTGCTTGCTCCTTTCTTTTGGGGACAAAAAAAGACCGCAATCGCTCCCACGAGCAATTACGGTTCCGTTCTTTGTCCATTATTTCATTCCAGGTCGTTTTGAGGGCTCCGGAGGGCGCACTAACCCCCTTTCCGTCGCTGTTCCTCCCTAACTTACTCCGCCCTAACTTACTTCGCCCTGAAATACACCTTCATTGTAGCATCCATGGAGCAGAGCGTATAGTTGCAGTTTCTGCACCCCTGCATAGTTCCAAAACAGAGCGGAGTTTCGGGGCAAACGCAAAACAGGGCGGCTTGGAAGCCGCTCTGTTTCGTAAGAAGAACCAACATCCCGCTATGGGATGCCGTTTCTTAGTCATTTCCGAAAAGATGGCCGGTGACCCCCACCTCCAGACCACCGTTTTCTTTGTCTTTGTAAATGGACACGGAATAGTCACGGATGGTGTGTTCCGCACCGTTCGCAACGACGAATGCCTGAATGTTCTCCAAGTCATACATATCCAGCAGAACATATCCCTCTGTGGCTGTGTCTGCCAGCAGCGCGCGGCAGTCATGGCAGAAGAGTGCTGGAGCGATCTTTCCGATTTCTTCGCCAATGTGCGCTATATTGGTGTGATCCTCGCTGCTCTATGACATGGTTGCGTTTCCGTCAATGAATGTGAAAACCCAATCGTCCCAACGCTGTTCCTCTGCGACCTCCCACGGTCTGCGGGGATCTCTGTCGTATATTTCCAATTCTCGCAGGACACCTGTGGAGAGGTTGACAAGGACCGGCGCGTGGTAGCGATTTCCGTTCCCATCCTCGCAGATGGCACAACACTCCGGCTCCAGGGTGGTAGCAACGACCTTCCAAAACACCGCATCAAACATCGTAACAATAACTAAGGCATACGGCGTGTGTCCGCTTTTTCCGGCGTCGCGGCCCTGCCGGGCTGCGTAACCCTGTTTATAATTTGGCAATGTTGCTGTTTTTCGCTCTGTGCGCAGGAATTCCTACACGCGCAAGGTGAAGGGGTATCACTACCCTCGGCATACTCCGCGTGTTATTGAGCCGCCTGCGCACGGTTGGTGAATTTGTCATTTTTATGACAAATTCTTTATTGATTTCAGCAGCGTAAAACACGGGTTGCATTGCATGCTATGTGTCTTTTGTCCCTGATACACCAATCTTCTACGACAGACTCCTTGTTGACCTCACCGCTGTTCCAGCTTTTTAGCTGCACGAGGGTCTGAATCCAATTTGAAACACGACAAAACGTCCGGCGGCAATGTGCCGCCGGACGTTCACTTTATAACGTCGATTTCATTTACTTGCTGAACGCTCTCCACAGGAATGTGACGATCTGGGCGCGGGTGCAGTCATTGCCCGGCGCAAAGGATGTCTCGCTCACGCCCGTGGTCACGCTGTTCATGTAGCACCACGCCACCGATTCATACGCCCATTCGGGCACATCGGTGAACGGCAGGTGGAACATCCACGCGCCCGTGAAGCCCTTACCCTGCGCCTGAGCGCAGCGGTAGATCATGGCCGCAGCCTGCGCGCGGGTGCAGACGCTGTCTGTGCCGAAGGTCGTCTCCGTCAGGCCGGTGACGATGCCGGTACTCGCCGCCCAACGGACCGCCTCGGCATAATATGCGCCCTCGTCCACATCCGTGAACGGCATCAGGTAATTCACCACGGGGGAGCCAGCGGCACGCCACAGGAAGGTCACGGCCTGTGCGCGGGTGCAGATGCCGTCCGGGGAGAAGTGGGTATCATCGGTTCCCTGCGTAATGCCGTTTTCCACTGCCCAATCCACCGCGTCCTCATAATAGCTGCCGGTAGCTACATCCACAAACACGCCGGTCTGGGGGTTGCCGTTGGCTTTCATAAAGATGACCTCGATGGTATGGGTTCTACGGACATTCTCAAAGGTGTAGGACTTCACCGCGCCGATGCTCTTGCCGTCGATCTTGACATTGGCGACTGCATAGCCCTTATCCGGGGTGATGGTGAAGGTCTGATCCCGCCCCTCGCGGACGCTGACATTGCCGGAGGGAGAGATAGAGCCGCCAGTCCCGGCGGTTGCCTTGATGGTGTAGTAGCTGTAGCCGCTGCCGCCACCGCCATTGTAGCGCCAGTGTGCCGTATAGCTGCGGTTGCCGGTGCTGCCCTTCTCAATGGTGACGGTCAGGTTGTTCTCACCCGTCAGACCCGTGCCGCTCCAGCCGGAGAAGATGTAGCCGGGGCGTGTGGGGTTTTTGAGGGTGAAGGTCTCCGTCTCGACGGTATAGCCGGTAGGATTGTCATCGGCCGTGCCGCGGTCCAGATCGTAGGTGATGGTGTAGGTGTCTGTCTGCCACACGGGATAGAGGGTCAGCGCCGCATTGGTGGTATAGCCGCCGCCGAAAGCATAGACCTTTTCGCCGCCGTCAACGGTCGCCCAGCCTACTTGCGTGTACCCCGTGCGAGTGAACAAAGCGCCTCGCAGCGTGAGAGCATCGTTATAGAACTTAATATCTGTGACCGCATTGCCCGAGCCGTCTGTGCCGGGCTGATAGGTCACATCCCAAGCGCCCGTGATACGCACATAGGTCTTGCCCGGAAGCTGCCGGAAGATAGCGTTAAACCGCTCTCTGAGTGCATTGTTCAGTGCGGCAAGCTCTTCATATGTCAGCGTGTTGTCACCCGCCAGATAGCGCTGATACAGTTCCTGCATTTCAGCGGAAAGCTGCGGAATAACAGCCTCTGCGGCGTCCTGCGCCGAAGAGCCCGTGAACAGCCGCACACCGTCGCCCATTTGCAGATCGCCGAGAGCATGATTCGCCAGCGTAATGGCCTGCGGATCGCCCGTTACGGTAAGCGAGCCGCTGTCTACGGTAAGATCGTACGCTGTCAGCCCGTCCGTCATGGTGACGCTGCCGCCGCCAAACTGGGTGTATCGCCCAAGCGTCAGTGCGCTGTTCAGCGTCAGCGAGCCGTCGCCGATAACGCAAAGGGTGTTATGGCTCTCGATAATTCCGTTCAGGCTTCCGACGGTATTCTTTCCGTCCAGCGTGACAAAGAGCGGATTTTCATCTCCGATATACTTTTCGCTCAGCCTCACAGAGGTCAGGTCGGCATTCTTGAGTTTCAGATTCGGGAAAACACAGCCGTACTTTTCAAGCCTGCCGGTCGAATAAATTCCCAAAATATCATTGCCTGTCAGCTTCCCTAATTTCCCAAGCTCAGCAAGGGTCTTGCCCTTAGGCAGAACAAAGGAGGCAGTTCCGTCGCCGAAAATATCGGTATAATTGTCCGGTGTGACCTCGACCTCGCCGTCGCCGCGATCCAAAAACAGACCGAAGCCGCCCCATAAAGCGGTAAGTGCCGAAACATCTGCGGAAACGGTATAGCCGGGCTTGTAGAAGTTTGAATTTTCGTCTACCCACCACAGCTGTGCATCTGCCGAAATGCCGTCCGGGCGGGGCAGTCCCTCGGCAGAGGGCGCAGTGAAGCTCTCGCCGTTTTTCACGATAATGTTGATCCAGTTCTGCTGTTCGCCGGGCATAAATTTAACCGTCCGCAACTCAACAACCTTCAGATTGTCGGCGGCAAGATCTGTCGGCAGTTCAAGGACGGGGCGGAAACCGAGGTAGACGTTCCGAAACGAGGACGAGGTGTAATACCAGAAGCGGGCCGAGTTGTACCCACGGTACGCCCGGAACGACTCGGCGGCAGAAGAAGTATCCTGTCCCCACGAATACATTTTATTCCAGTTTTGGATATATCCGCTGTTCTTGTCCAGTATCCTGTCCCATTCATTATTTGACGGCGTGTCGTGTTGGGACTCACCCGAGCCTGTAGAGTTACTTCCCACAGACGGTGCGCGCAGGGTATAGTCCACGCCGCCGCTGGCATAATTTTTGCCGAAAATCAGACCTTCGTCATTCAGGCCACCCCAGCTAATCGTATGCGTTACGGCATAGTCCGCCACAAACAGGCTGTGGGGATATTTGTTCTGCTGTGCATACTCCTCGGTGGTTGCCGTCGCAGACGTGAGTTTGTAGGCTTCTATCGTTCCCACATAGGTAAAGGGAACATAGTGCAGCGACGTATCTGGCAAAGAAACCGCACCATCTGAGTTTCCGCCGTTTGCCGTTCCGGGAATATTCATCGCCGAAAGGTCAAAATAGTATCTGCCGCCGGGTTTGAGGGAAAACTGTTCTGATAAAGCAAACTGCGCCGTGAGATTGGTAACGTCCGCCGGAACACTGTCGCCGGGCGCGTAGAGCTTGCCGTCGCTGCCAAGCCACATGAAGTAGCTGCCTGTATTTCCGGCCGGACGGGTCAGGCCGTTGGACGCAGGGGCGGTAAATGCGCTGCCGTTTTTCACGATGATGTGAATAGCATCGGAGCTGCCGCCCAGCTTGCCGCCGTTCAGGTCAAGGGTAACGACCTTCAGTCCGTCAGAATCCAGTGTGTCAGCGTTCAGGATTTCAAGCACGGGGCGGAAACCGACGAACAGGAAGGAGTACGAAGCATAGTAGCTGCGCCAGTAGCGGGCCGAATAGTACCCGCGAACCGCACGGCTCGACGCATCAGCATGGTTGTCCTGTCCAAAGGAATACTTACGTGACCAGTTTTTGATATACCCAGATGTATTATCCTTCCAGTCTTGATTTGCCTTATCTAAAATCGCATCCCATTCGTTGCTTTTCGGGATGCCTCGCGTACTACTATCGTCTTTGCCATTATTATTATTAGACTGACTCCCTGCCGACGGCGCCCGCATGGTGTAGTTCACGCCGTAGCTGGTATAGGGTGTGCCGAAAATCATTTGTTTTTCGTTCAACTGATTCCAGTCTACATTAAAGGTCACATTGTAGTCCGCAATAAACAGGCTGTGGTCATATTTGTTCTGCTCTGCATGCTCCTCGGTGGTTGCCATTGCTGATGTGAGCTTGTAGGCGTCCACCGTTCCTGCGTAGGTAAAGGGAACATAGTGCAGGGTGCTGTCCGGCAGATCGCCGTTTGCCGTTCCGGGAATATTCATCGCTGATAGGTCAAAGTAATATCTGCCGCCGGGAGCGAGGGAAAACTGCTCGTCAGGCGAATCATTAGCCAATAGCATTGGCGCAGCCAGCGCCCCCAATGCAGCGGCAGCTTCCGCATACCGGGTCATATCCAGCTCATCGATTTCCTCGTCGGAGAGCTTCTCCTTCGCCTCGTCGATGGCCTCAAGCTGCGCCTTGACTTCTTCGGCGTTATCTTCAGTGATTTCTTCTGCATTCGGTAAACCGTCGATCATGGCCTGTACCTGATCTGCGGCACTCAGCTCTGTGGGACCATTCGGATCATCGGCTCTCTCGGTGCTGCCGTTTTCGCCGGTTCTGTCCTCAACAGGGATGTATTGACCGCAGTTCTGCGGTATGGCATTCTCCGCTCCACAGACAGGGCATTCCTTGTCCATGTTGTCCGTCGTGCAGGCCGTTTCACAGCTGCATGGGGAAACATCTTCTCCTCTTTTCTCGTCATCTGCGAATGCTGTTGTGGGGATCAGGGTCAAGCACAGAGCAAATGCGGCAAGTAAGCTAAAGAATCTTTTATTCATCGTGATCCCTCCATGATGAAAGTCATTTGGTTCCTCCTTTGGAGGAACCAAGGGGATATCCCCTTGCCAAAAATTTATTTTTCCGTCAGGGCTTCAAAGCCCTTTTCCGCCTGCTGGACGGTCTTCTGGATGATGCCCGAAGCCATTGTGTGAAGGTCCATCTGCAAGACTGCCGCCGTGATCGCCGCCCGCTTCTCCTTCGGTACGTCATAGAGCTTCAATGAACAGTCCAGAAAGCGGGAGATCTTGGCGTCCATCGTGAAATACACGTCACAGGGAACCGACATGAAGCCCCGCATGATACTGCCTGACGCGATCTCCATCTCGTAGAAGTCCTTGGGCTGCGCCTCCGGCAGATAGGGTCCGAAAATAACTTGCAGCCGTTTCGTTGTGCTTTTGTAAAGATATGCCGCGATGGAGGGCAGGGAGTATGCCATCACATACAGCTCCCGCAGCGGCTCGGTCAGTTCAGCGATGTGGAGCTGGAGGGCCGTTTCCACGGCGTACAGGAGTACAGGGTCTTGTTCCCCGCTGTGCTGTCCCGCCAGAGCGAATTGCCCGCTGAACATCCGCTTTACCAGCTCCAGCAGCAGCGCCTCCTTACTGGGAAAAACATGGAAGAACGAGCTCTGTCCGATGCCCGCCGCCTTTGCAATCTCGCCGGTGGTGGTTCTGGTGTAGCCCTTTTCCAGGAACAGCGCCACCGCTGCCCGCAATACCTTCTGCTGCGTCACCAGACCGTTTAACAGTTTTCCTCTTGGCAAAATAATCAGCTCCTAACACCATGCTTGCGATTGCACTTTTATAATAGCATGAGCCATTCCATCACGCAAGAAAAATTTCAGCGCCAGACCAGCAAAATTGGAATCCCCCTGTTCCTGACCCAGTTTTGACCCAGAATGGAATTGGAACGGGCAGGGCTGGACGGAAACAACGGAAAATCCGCCGAATGAACGGTGGCAAAAAGCACAAATCGGAGCCGAAACGACTCCGATTTGTGCGTGAGACAACCTACCAGCAGGAGCGTCATGTGGTGCTTATAGAGCAGTTTCCCGAAACTTTTCAGCCAGGTTCTCAACATGAATCAGTCCTCGTTTCTCCCGCTTCCGGGCATATTCTACTGTCTGGCCGGTGCCACCAAGGAAGTGATAGGCGTAGGTTATCAGATAGTCGCAGGTGTCCACCATGCGCTGATTGGTCTTGATAATAGCCAGCCGCTTTGGGATGCGTTCTTCCTCCCAGGGATAAAATGTACCATCGAAGCCTTTTGGTGTATTGATCGGTCGGATGGCCGGGTGATACGGCAGAACCAGTGTGAGCCTGATCTCCGGATGTCGTTCTCTGGCTTCCTTCACAGCCTGTGCCGCGAGTCCGTCAAAGCCACCATAGTGACCGACATAGAAATCTGTTACGCCGTGTTCCGTAATATGATGCTCCACCGCCTCTGACAGTGCCGGGAACACATCTCCTCCGGCTTCGCGGTGACCGATAAAAAAGCAGGATTTCATCGTAATAATATCTCCAAACTGTCCTCGTGGGGGTTATATCCCCTTAATAAGGAAGATTATAACCCCCATACTATTGATGATCAATTTTGGGGGTGTTTGCATGATCGTATTTAACAAGCTGTGGAAAATGATGGACAAACGTGGTGTAACCACCTATCAGCTGCGCGAAAAGTGTGGCATAGACAGCAAAACCGTGCGCCGGCTTCGCGCAAATGAGAACATGGAAACAAAGACCCTCGACAAGCTCTGCACTGCATTGTCCTGCAGGTTGGAGGATATCGCAGAGTTCATTCCCAATCCTCCAGTGGAAGATGGGACGGATGTGAAATAGCCCCCATAGCGGCTCTTTTCAATAAACCGCCCTATTCCAATTGTCCTGTAATTGCTTTATTATATCATTATATTGCCAAAATTAACAATCTCTTTCTCTAAATAAATTCAGGGATACATGATACCCTTTTTAGAGAAAGAGGTGCGTTATGGATACAAAATATCATGAGCAATACATTCGTTTCGGCCTGAAAGTTCAGTATTATCGCAAGTTATCCGGGATGACCCAAGAGGCCTTTGCCGATGAAATCGGGAAGTCCTGGTCTTTTGTTGCCAAAATCGAAAGTCCCACGCGGCCTTTTGGCGTCTCCATGGAGACGATGTTCAAGATTGCCGATGTCTTAAAAGTTCCCGTTTCAAAGCTGTTTGAAGACTAACTCATACAAAAAGAAAAATGCAGCTCCCGGTCACACTGCCGGGAGCTGCATTGCTTTTATTCCAGATATTCGTTGATCCATTCAGCCAATTGTGGGGTAATCTGGTGATACGCCATAGCTCCGCTACTATATAGGTACCCATAGCTCGGGTAGATACTCACGAAGAAACGGTGTCCGTCTGCGGTTTCTATACGGATTGTCTCTGGTCATCCGCAAAAGCACTGTGAGCCTCCGGTGCGTTCTCCTCCGGCACATCAGCAAACACGCGATCCTGGAACGCATCGTTGTCCATGCTGACAAAGTTGACGATGTCTGTGGTAAGCGCATAGAACTTGCTGATCGCTTCGGTGTCTGTAATCTCAGCGCCGATAACCTTTCCGCGATTCCAGTCCACCTGTGCAATAGAAGCGATGCCGCCTGCATCTTCGATACCATAGATGCGATAGACTTCGGCAAGGTCACTATAGGCGTTAGGATCATCCGGGAAATAGGTTCGGACAAAAACCGCGGCCATATAGTTGTCCCCATCCCGCAGGACATATACTGCTCTCGACGGAGCCGGAGCGTACTGGAACAACTCCTTATCTGTCTGCGACACGGTCTCCTGATAATCCACAATGCCGCCAAGTTCAATATTAGCTACATGCTCACCGGCCATCTCCGGGGTAATCTCTGAAGGCAATCCAAGTCTTTCTAATGCCTGTGGAATATCGCAGCACTCATATAGCACCCCATTAAAATACAGCAGAGCAGCTGCCGCTGGAAAGTCATCGATTGAATCTTGTGAGCCAGGACCACCCTTGTGGTGAAGGACAGGAATGGCGATGCTCACCACCAGACATAGGCAGGCGGCAATAACATTTGCTTTGGGACATCTTCTTTCTTTGGAAACGCACGGGTGTGGATTGCTTCTTTTTAGCTGATGGTCGGGAACCGCAGAACCACCTTAAACAGATCGCCGTCAGTAGTCAGCTCCATGGTGCCGTTTTGCAGTTCGGTCAGGCTCTTTGCAATAGACAGGCCCAGACCGTTGCCTTCGCTCTTTCTGGAGTTGTCGCCCTGAACGAAGCGCTCCAGCAGCTCGTCAGTAGACAGGTTGAGGGGTTCGCGGGAGATATTCTTAAAGGAGATGATTGCCTCTCCGTTTTTCTCCTCCAGCGTCAGATAAACGCGGGTGGAGCGCTGGGCATACTTGCAGACATTGTTCATCAGGTTATCGAACACGCGCCACAGGCGGCGACCGTCTGCCATAATTTTAATAGGCTGCTCCGGCTGGCTGGTGAACAGAACCAAATCCTTCTCTTGAAGCTTCTGCTCATACTCACCGGCAGTCTGTGTCAGCATCACACCAACTTCACAGGGAGCCAGCAGCACCTCCAGATTACCCGTGGACGCCTTAGAAGCCTCCACGAGATCGTCAATGAGCCGCTTCAGGCGGTCGGACTGACGATGGAGTACACCGGCATATTCTGTAATGGTGGGGTTGTCGCACTGCTCTTTTTCAATCAGATCCGCGTAGTTGATGATAGAAGTCAGCGGAGTCTTGATGTCGTGAGAAACATTGGTGATCAGCTCAGTCTTCATGCGTTCACTTTTCAGACGTTGTTCCACTGCCGCTGTCATGCCAACGCCAATGCTGTTCAGATTCTCGCCGTGGCGCTTGAAATCCCAGAACATTCTCTTGGTGTCCACCTGATATCCAAGATCACCGGTGGCAAGAGCCTTGCCACCTGCCTGGAGCTTTCGGAGCATCAACGCCACATAGAGAACCAGCGGGACAAGCACAAGGTGCTTCACGAACCAGAAGGTCAGCAGAACATCCTCCTCACAGTATGCCCCAGCAATGACAAGGACTTCGATCAAGGCGATTGCAGCCAGGCCAAGAGCGGTCTTCCAAACCAGAGGAATGCCTCTGCAAAGGGATACCATACCGCGGAAACACACACATACGCCGCTCCAAATCTTACGCAGCACGACCAGTGCAATTTTAAGGGCATAGAAGATGATGGTGTTCTTCCACCAGCACCCCAGCTTGATCCGCGTTGCAAAGCTCATGCACCAGCCAAGACAAATGGCCATTAGAGAGATACCTAATGCGATGCCGGCTAACGCTGCTTCGATGTCTGAGGCATAGTAGATTGCTTCCACCATGACCTGTATTATCAGGAACCCGGCAAGCGCAGTCATCCCGGTCAGCAGGTCAAAGGGGATCTTCGTACCCCATCCCGGCTGCGCTGTTGCCAGACCATTTTTCTTACCAGATGCGCACATAAGGAAAACGAAAGCAGCGATAGCAAGAATGGCAGCGCCGATGCCAATCGCATATACCCAGAAACGCATGGCAAAGGCCAAGGAGATCAAAAGGTCGGCATAATAATAAGTATCAGGCTGGGTCAATTCATCCGCAAGACGAATCGTTGCCTCCACCGTACCGATCTGCTCCACATCATATCCGTAGTTGCTATACAGACTGTACCAGTTTTCTACGCCGTCTTTCTCCTTCATATGATACCAGACCGCACTGTACTCCGTGGAGCTTTCCTTCACGCCCCCATCATACCCCCAGTTATTTCGCGGACCTTCTGAGAAAACCATTTCAATAGATGCAATGTTGCGATCTGACAAATAGCGCATGGCATCATCAGCACCAGCATCTAAATTCTCGTTGGTCAAATAATGAATGAGCGTCCGGATATCGCCTTCGGCAATATTTCTCATGGCTTCGTTTTTGTAAGCCCATTCAGATGTCGTATAGAGTTCTTCTTCCACCATGATGAACGCACCAGCTGCAGAGCCGATAACAACAATCACCATGATGATGACCAGCAGGAACGCTACGAACTTGGCTGATGTACGGTGGGTCAGCGGGAGTTTTCTATTAACTGGAGCAACATTCTCCGGTTCTGGTGTCACTGCTTCATACTGCGCATCCTGTACGGTCTGCGCGATTTCCTCCACGATGGGATCTGCGTTTTTCTTCCTAAAGAACGGCTTCATCGTTTTGCTCCTTTCTCCATTTTATACCCTTGTCCCCAGACCACCTTCAGATATCGGGGGTCTGCGGGGTTGATCTCTATTTTTTCACGGAGATGCCGGATATGTACGGCAACGGTATTGTCGCTTCCCAGGGGAGCCTCTTTCCATACCTGCCGATAGATCTCCTTGGGGGAATACACCTTGCCGGGACTCTCCATGAGCAGTTTGAGGATGTCGTATTCGATGGGCGTCAAGGAAATGGGTTCTCCGTCCAGGGTGACTTCCTTGGAGCTGTCATCCAGTTCCACGCCGCCGATGACATATCGTGCCGGAGCCGCAGCTCTGCTGCCCAACTGCATATAGCGGCGCAGTTGAGAACGGACACGGGCCGTCACCTCTACGGGATTAAACGGTTTTGTGATGTAATCGTCCGCTCCGGTGTTCAGGCCGAGGATCTTGTCGGTATCCTCACTTTTGGCCGTCAGCAGTATAATGGGGACATTGCTCTTCTCCCGAATCTTTACCATTGCGGAGATGCCGTCCATTTCAGGCATCATGATATCAAGCAGAATCAGGTGAATGTCCTCTCGCTCCATAACCTCAAGGGCCTGCACTCCGGTGTTGGCCTCGAACAGTTTGAAGTCCGGATTCATCAGATATATTTTCAATGCGTTGACGATATCCTGCTCGTCATCGCAAATCAGAATGTGGTACATGGAACCCCTCCTTTGATGGCTTTATAATAACAATCTTTACATTAAGATGGTAGTGGTAGAAAGATGAAGAATTTGTGAAGATTGCCATTCCAAAAGAACAGCGCAGCTCCCGACCGGAAGCTGCGCTGTTGATGTGGTTGCTTACTCGTCAATCATTTGGAGCAGAAGCCAGATTGCAGGCTGGTTTTCTTTAATCCATTCCATATCGTGCTGTTCGCTGATCCGAATGGCACCCGCTTTCCATTCATCGAAGTATTCCTGGCCAGTTTCAGCGTAGAGTCGGAGCTGTGCTTCCGGCGCAAGATCATCGAGAACGCTTCGCATCAGATGTCCACGCAGTCCTGTCTGACCACCCTTTAAAAACTGTGAGAATACATACTGCAATGTATAGCTTCCGTAGTAGGTAAGCTCCCGATACTCAATCGGGTGTGCGTCAATGTAGTCGGCGGGTCTGGAAGATGTGGCCGGAGAGGATTCGATTACCTCAAAGAGATATTCCACCGCAGAGTAGGTATCAACGCCGCCGTAGCGTACGCCCTGATCGTAACAGTCCTGCTTCTGGGCGAGGATATACTTCTGAGTATCCAGGGCTTCGTCCTCAATTTCGTCAGGGAACTTATCCCGAATATCCTGAACATAGTAGGAGCCGTCCCGCGGTGTCCAATACTCCTTCAGAACATATTTCCCATCTACAACTTCAAAGGTGATGGCAACAGCGATATGACTGCCGGCAGCATCGTGAAAGGTTCCACCGGAATAACCAAATCCCTGATGAAGCGCCAGTCCGTAGACAGTGACCAGCTTGATGTGGTCGGAGGAACCAACTGCGGGGGTGCCGCTGAGTTCCTGTTGATCCAACAAGACAAAGCTGGCGCAATGATACAGACCATCCGGCTTGGAAGGCTTGTTTTCTGCCAGGATTGCTTCATTGATCGCCTTCGCCAACAACACTTCTGAATGATCCGCACCAATGAACTCCGTCACGCCGCCGTCCCGAATGTCGATGCGTGTATCGAGGTCATCCGCCAAAGCCAGATAGATATACATAGGGTCACTATCCGGACTTCCACCGCCAATCCATAGCTCATACATTTCATTGATCACATAGACACGGATATACAGGCCAGAGCCGGTCTCAATATAATCGTAATTTTCAAAGTCCGACCACGATAAATCGTATCCGTATTGTGAAAGAATAATTACATCATCTAAGGTGAGTTTCGTCGTTTCGGCAACAACTCTGATGCTGTAAACTTCTTTCAACCGAGCTGGATAAGTTTCCAGCATCTCACCGCTATATGAGACTTCAATAATGTCTCCGATTTGCGGCTCCAGAGCGGGGTCCATATTCATCAGAGGAACTTCAATTTGGTCAGCGCTATTGAGTGCCCAGCTTGCCTCTGGTGCAACCAGAAAATATCCCTCGTGGATTTCAAGGACTTCCGCTTTGAAAGTAATACGATTGGGCGCACTTTCGTCAGAAATACGAATTTCCACATTTTCGACTTCCACATAAACAACGATGTCTTCGTCCGTTGGGTTTTGCATATTGATGCCAACCTTGAACCATTCATCTTTTACGGCGTCAAATTCAACGGGCATTCCATGTGTAAGATAGGTAGCCGTATATCCGGTTTCTGTTGTTTCGTCGACTGGAAATAAAAGAACTTCCGTATCATCCAGTCCTTCACCGGACCATATGACAATGGAGTTCCCCGTTGTACTGACTTCTTCATCTGAATACACAAAATCATCCTGGCTTCCTGCTGGAACGACAATTCGCAGCGTATAGCTGTCCTGTTCCGGATCAGTCAGGAAGCACACCGCAACGACCACGCAGGCGATAACTGCCAGAACGACGACCCAGAAAGCAGGCTTCTTGTAGTTCATCACAGACTTCACACGCTCCTTTACACCGACCTCACCAAAGGCAAGAGGGCAGGCTGCGATCACACGGCGGTTGACACTACAGGCCACAAGCGCCTGGGTATAGTCGGCTCTCTGCTCGTTGCCCAGTACCTTAATGACCTTTTCATCACAGGCCAACTCAATGTCCCGGCACAGCAACACATAAGCCAGCCACATCAAAGGATTAAACCAATGGATCGTCAGCAGGAGGAAACCAAGTGGCTTCCACCAGTGGTCTCTGCGACGAATGTGTGCCTGCTCATGTGCGACCACATGGTTCAGATCCTGTCCGTCCATATTGTAGGGAAGATAGATCTTCGGTCTGAACACGCCCAGCACAAAGGGAGAAGCCACATTCTCGCTCTGGAAGATGTTGTCTCGGAGGATGACTGCCTCGCTGACTTTGTGGCGCAGACGCCAATAGCTGACCACGGTATATAGGAGGAGCGCAGCGATACCGGCAATCCAGAGAATGCTAAAAATCGGAATCCAGATCTGAAGCGGATTTGCGCTCGTCAATACATCCTGCGGTGGAGCGAACGAGGACAGCATAGGGTTGACCATGCTATTGATCACTGGAACACCGCTGTTGATCGTGGGCTGTACTGCCATTTCGATATCCATCGGAACTGTCTCTGCGCTGGGAATCAGACTCAGAGCGCTCTCGATAGAGAACGGAAAAGCCAGACGCACTGCCACAATGCCCCAGAGCAGGACATTGACCCACTTGGGTGCTTTCTTCAAGACAAACCGGAGCAGCAGCACAGCCAGGACAAGCCAGCTTGCTGATATGCTCATGTTTATAATTTTCAAAAACAGGTCGTTCATTATTTGCCTCCTCTCCGGATGCGGTCGATCATGCGCTGTACCTCATCCAGTTCCTCCTCAGAAATATTCTGATGCTTGGTGAAAGCAGCGACAAAAGCAGGCAGTGAGCCTTCAAATGTCTTTTCAACCAGTTCTCCAATTTCATATGCCTGCACAGCGTCCTTGGAAACCAGAGAAGTAATGGTGCCGTTATCGTTCTGCAGAACACCTTTCTCTCCCAGACGCTTGATAACGGTATAGGTAGTGGTGCGTTTCCAACCCAACTGCTCCTGACACAGCTTTACCAACTCCGCAGCCGTGACCGGCTCATGTTCCCACATAATCAGACAAAAACGATATTCGCCCTCGTGAATCTTCGGAATATCCATAAGTCAACCTCCTTGTCTACCGATGTAGACTTCTTGATTATAGTCTACAGCAGTAGACGCAAAAAGTCAATGGAGTTCATATTATCTTTACAAATAAATGCTATTGGGGAGCAGATGGCACATTGACGAAGTGCTTCAAATATGCTACTATTATGTTGCTCGATATATCGCGAGGCATAATAGTTGAGAAAGATGGAATGGACAATGGCGGCACAAGCGCCCATGACTGAAGCCACTTATTACATTCTGCTGGCATTGATGAAACCGGGACACGGGTACGGCATGATGCAGCGCATCAAGGAACTCTCCGGAGGCCGCATCGAAATGGGTCCCGGTACACTGTACGGTGTTCTCACTCGCATGAATAAAGAAGGACTTATCACCCTAACCAGCGAGGAAGGCCGCCGGAAGAATTACGCTATCACAGAAGAAGGAAAAAACGCGCTTCATTTAGAGTATAGACGCTTAAAGCAGCTCGTGACCGATGGAGCAATTCTGGAGGAGGTAGAGGAATGAACTGGAGACATGGTATTCATCCCAATAATTACGCCATAGGTGAAACCGAAAAGTATTATTCCGATATGTCCGAGAAAGGTTGGGAGCTTGTCAAGTGCGGCATAACCTTGAGCCGTTTCCAGAAAACAGAACCCAAGAAAATGCGATACCGGGTCGAGGTTACAACGTCTTTTACAAACGGTAAAATAATGATAAACAATCAAACTTATCTTGATAATCGTATGAAAGGGGCAGCATAAATGAAATCTAAATTGCTTTTGGCAGTTGCCTTTTTGTCAATTGTCTTGACTTCCTGTACAGCAAAAGCTCCTGTCCCGTCCAGCGCGTCCGATCCCGGGGAAACAGCCGTGCCAACCACAGAACATCCTATCCCGTGGTTGGACAGAACACTCGAGTATCTGCCGGAAGTACTCCCTGAGCAATACAGGGAAGTATTGTCTCCTTGGGATCCCTACACGAGAGCGCTTCTAACGGACGGTGTAGTGATCGTTGCGCCGGATATGAAATTTTCCAGTTTGCCTCAGAACTTCCGGGATACCCTGAAATGTATAGATAGCGACCTTCCTTATGGTCAGTACCTGGATGCGGATGTTCAGGAATTTCAAGATGTGCTCTGCTCAGTCTATGAGAACGACGATTTGCAGATCATAACGGCATACTTTGACCCGCTGAAAGAGGACCTCTATTCTGATGCCGGGATCGAATATATTCGGGTTGTTCACGCACGATCGGATCATTTTTGTACATACCAAGGGGTTCGACTGGGTGATTCGGCGGAAACTTATACAAGTCAAGACGCAGGTACATCGATTTCCACCGGGACACCGTATATGACCTATGTGACAGACGATGGCAAGCTGGCGGATCTGTTTTCCAGTTCTTTTGCTGAGATATCTAGTCTCAAGGATAGAGTTGCTGACATTTCTTTTGTAAAAGATTAAAAACTCGACTCCATTAGCACTACTATGTTGGAGTTTCGCTATTTTACTGCATCGAATTTCCTCCTCCTTACTTTCTACAATGGCGAGTTAAAGGATGCATCTACTGCATTGCCTTCATTCATGTATTGATTGGATAAGCCAAAACATTACATGCATAAGGCCATTTGCACAGTATGCGGTCAGGCCTATGGCGGTTTTGCTGCCCATAGTCTGACCAAGACCGAAGCCAAGGCTGCGACTTATACAGAAACCGGCAATAATGAATACTACACCTGCTCTGTTTGCCAGAAGGTCTTTAAGGATGCGGCTGGTACACAGGAAACCACTGTTGAAGCGGAGACGATTGCAAAGCTGACCCGTCCGTCCTCCGGCGGCTCCAGTAGCCATGGGGATCGTGATCCCAGCTATGCAGTGACCGCACCCAGCACCAAGAACGGCGATGTGACCGTCAGCCCCAAGAACGCTTCCAAGGGCGACCGCGTGACCATCACCGTGACCTCAGATAAGGGCTACGAGTTGGACAAGCTCATCGTCAAGGACGCCAGCGGCAATAAGCCCAAGCTCACCGATAAAGGCAACGGCAAGTATACCTTCACTATGCCCGGCAGCAAGGTCACTGTTTCCGCTGAGTTTGTCGAGGAACAGGCGGCTTCCATCTTTGCGGATGTTCCCGCCGATGCGTATTATGCCAAGGCTGTAGAATGGGCTGTGAAGAAGGGCATTACCAACGGCAAGGCTAACGGCCTGTTCGGCTCCAACGATTCCTGCACCCGCGCTCAGATCGTCACCTTCCTGTGGCGCGCCGCCGGTTCTCCTGCTCCCAAGGGTACGGCTAAGGTTCCTGCTGACGTACTCCCTGGCAGCTACTGCTATGACGCAGTGGCATGGGCGCTGGAAAACGGTATCATCAACGGCCTGGCTGACGGCACCTTCGGGGTTAACAACACCTGCACCCGCGGCCAGAGCGTGACCTTCCTGTACCGTGCGATGGGCACCGCTCCCACTACGGTGAACGGATTTACCGATGTGGCGGCTGATTCCTTCTGCGCTGACGCTGTTGCGTGGGCTGTGGAAAACGGTGTGACCAACGGCACATCCGCTACGACGTTCAGCCCCAATAACGGCTGCACCCGTGCCCAGATTGTTACCTTCCTGTATCGCGCCTATCAGGGCAAATAAGGGGCATCAGCCTATATAATGCAAAGCGAGGCCACCGGAAATTATCCGGTGGCCTCATGCTCTGCTCATGAACGGTATTTGGTTGATGCCCCTCTGCGGGGGTGCCTTTCTCTACCCCGCTTCTGTAAACAAGCAATTTATTGTACCGGCTGATTGACTACGCCAACGAACAGTGGCAATCCATCATAGCCAGTGATGGCAAACAGGAACGGACGGTCCAGTACAAAATCCATTTCCTCTTCTGGAGGCGCTGCAGCTCCGGCCATCATCATGACGGTATATGCCGATGCGGTCACACCCTCTTCGTCGATGGTCACACGGGCTGCATGGTCGGCTTTGGAAAGGAAGATCTCTGCAACTTCCGAAGTCATGGGGGTAAAATCGGCCACTTGGGCATCAAATACATCTGTGACACCAAGGGCACGAAGGCCTTCTCCCAGGTCAAAATCAGAGACTACATCAAATTTGGGAACGGACATATTCACGATCAGGTGCTTGCTGTTCTCCCAGTTTCCATTGCTGTTCAAGAACTCCATCGTTTGCTCATCGTTCAGGAGATCATCCATAGTCACGCCCTCGTCAGGCAGGAGGAACCACATCTTACCGCTGCCCTCCAGGCTCAGAGAAACGGCACCGAACTGATCCGCCCAGTAATAGGTGTTGCTGCCGCCCTTGTGCATGAAGTCGCACTCCACGGTTTCTCCGTCAGCGCTGAGCAGGTGGAACAGGCCCTTTTCCGTTCTGCCCTCGTTGAACTCACTGTGCCACTTGGCACGGTAGTAGATGGTAGAGGCCAGAGCCATAACGGTCTCGGGGTCCATGGACAGGCCATCAGCCTGTGCTTCCAGCAGTCCTCCGGTTTGCTCGCTGATCCAGTCCCGCAGAGCCTGATTAAATTCCTCGCGGCCCATCTCGCCACGGAAGGAGGACGCATAGTAATTCTTTGCCAGACTGTCCATGGTGGCCTGGTTGAAATTCACGGACTCATTCAGCCACAGGGAGTTTGCCAGAATGCTTGTCACAGCGCCGTCATTGCTGTAATTGGCGTTCCAAACGCTGGCCGCCTGGGAGCGCAGAGCCTCAATATTCTCACTGCCCAACAGCGTGAGGATCTGCTGTCGGCTCTCTCCGTCCGTCACCTCTGCCAGCATGGCAAGGGCCATGTAGACATTTATGGGAGAGTAGACCTTGTTTGCGCCGTTGGAATTGCTGAGGAACTCCCGGATCGAACTGGCGAAGAACGGTTCCAGACCATCTGCATAACCCTCCGGTTGATTGCGTTGAGCGTTCCTGTCTTCCTTCCATGCGTCATAGACCACATCAAAGCTATCGCTGTCGAACTCGCCGGTCTTTTCATCGAAATACTCCATCTCATTGGGATAGGGAGCCATCTCCGGGTAACTGGCCAGAGCCAGCGCATAGGCCGATGCAGTGTTGTTGGGTTTCTTTTCATCCATATTGGTATCTCCCGCACAGCCTACCAGAGAAATCAGGCAAGCCGCCGTAAGGCACAGTGCTATCAATCTTTTCATGCTGCATTTCCTCCTTAGTCCACGATGGTATCTGTGCAGATGGCTGCTGTTATGATTCCCAAGACCTCGTCGCCGTAGCTGTCCCACCAGTCGGCCACGCCATGAGTCGTTGCCACAAAATTACCCTTGCTGGCCGGATAGCTGATATAGTTCCAGATCTTACCGCCGTCGTAAGTGCCCATGGTGCCATTTCCGAATTCTTTGGTTTCCAATCCGGTACCGCAGACACCGAATGTAGGCCAGTAGTGGAAGTCGATCCATCCATCTTCATCAGAGGGACGGAAGCTAACACCGTAGCTCATGCCATCGGCGCTGTATTCCTCAATCATATATTCCCACCCGGACAGGAGGGGGATACTGACGCCAAATCCGTCGTATTCATAGGCGATACTGTTTGCTGTGGTGCTATCTACGATGTCAAAGCCTGCATAATAGGTTTCCTTATCAAAATCACCGGTGCCGCGGAAATCCATGATCGACTTGCTGATCCGGTAGCTGCCGGCAGGAAGTTCTCCGTACAGGCGGCTCCAGTTCACATCCCATTCGGTATCCTCGTTTGCAGGGATCATCCATGCTTCTGACGTCCAGGCAAGCTCACCCTCCATGGGAAGCAGCTCAACTGCGACCCATTCGCCATCCCGGAGAACCTCGAGGCCATAATAGCTGCCGGTATTCAATTCACCTGTAGGCTCGCCGTCCTGCTGCGTACAAACAATGGTCAAGCCGGACGGGGTGATATTCTTTGCGGTCAGCTTCACGCCCCAGTGGTCCTGATAGGCGTATGTTGCCGGGGTGCGGCTGATGCCCACCAGACCGGACACTGCAGGTGCACGCTCGCTCAATACCCCGTTGACCCACACCTTATCGGTGGGTTTGATTACATCGCCCATCTGCACTTCAAGGAACAGATGCCACTGAGCCATGTCATCAGTCACAACTTCCGGTGCCTTGCTGTCAATCGTAATGGCCCAGCCATCCGATGCGCCATCCTCCAAGCGGTGGCGACGCACATCCGTGATCTCATGGCGGATAGAGCCGCTGCCTTCCTGCAGCACGATCAGCACCAGATTCTGCCGTTCAAAATAGGCATCATCATACTTGTCACAGGCATCCAGAAAACCGATGGAGGTATCGGAGTAAACTACTTCTCTTCTCTCCAAGTCATAGATATCCTTGTATGCCTCATAGTAGGCCTCCAGCTCTGCTTTGGAACTGATCACGGCATGGTAAGGATAGCTTCGGTCATCAGAGTAACCGTCTGTGCGGATGTATTGTACATCAAAAGCGTATGCTTCCGGCGCGGGGGCTACAACATTGGGATCTGCTTCATTGGCAACTATGGTCCAACCCAGCTCCGCAAGTTCTTCCATAACTTGCTCAGGGATGTCGGCCTGCGTGCCGTCTTCCAGCTTCATATACCAATACGCGCCGGTGCCGCCCGGATAGGACTCCTGAATGCCGTCGTGAAGAAGCAGGATCTTATCGCCCGTCTCCAAGCCAGCGAACATACCTTCTTTGTCCTTGCGGTTACTCATGACAATGGGCGAGTTGCCGTCGATGAACATATACGATCCATTCTCCGCCACCAAACAGCGACCCACCGAGAAATCCAGAGAATGACTGACCATATACCAAAGGAGGCCTGCACAAACCAAAAGCAGTCCTCCAATCACACAAAGAGGAATCATCCATTTCTTTTTCTGCTTCATGCCAGCAGCCTCCTTTTTCTTGTATCAGGCATAAAGCCTTTGTATATATAGACGCAAAAAAACGGCCAAAAGTTCCCAATGGTGAGCAATTCACCATTTTCAATAATATATGCTATAATTATTTCAGAAATAGTGAACCAATCGACCTTCGTCGTTGTATATGTAAGTGAAAGGGGGTGCGGAGAGCTTGATCGATCAATACATTAGGCAATACGGAAAACGGCTGTATGGGCTTTGCCTGTCTCTCTGCGCCAGCACCTTTGAGGCAGACGATCTATACCAAGACACATGGCTCCGGGTAGTCAAGAGCATATCGCAGTACGACCCAAGCCGAGAGTTTGAGCCATGGCTGACGAAGATCTGTGTCAATACATACCGCAACACCCTGCGGCGTATTGCACGAAGTCCCTTGCTGAATTTCCAGACGAACGAGGAAAAGGATGCACTTCTGCAATCAGTCCCGGCACCGGAAAATCCGGACTACGGACCACTCTATGAGGCCGTTGACGGATTACCAGAAAAGCTCCGACTGGCTGTAATCCTGTTTTACTTTGAGGAAATGGACATTGCAGCCACCGCACAGGTGCTGGGCATCCCGGAGGGAACCGTGAAATCCCGATTAAGCAAAGCAAGAAAACTATTGAAGGAGGTGCTTGGCCGTGAATCAGATTTACAATTTTGAGCAGCACAAGCCGCCCGTACTGAATGAAAATATGCTCCGTGCTGAACTGGAACGGCGCAGGCTCCGTTGGCAGACGGCATTGGTTGCTGTTGCAGGAACCCTTCTGCTGATCGCAGCGGCGATGCTCGGTTTCCTTGTGCTGGAGGACTATCCGTGGATCACTGCATTGTGTCTGGCCTATGTCCTGTTCTCCGCTACCGGAGGCAGTGTTCTGGCCGTTGTTGTTACTAAAAAAGGAGGTGTTATCCATGAGTAATGTTGTTATTGCAATCCCGCTGTTTATGCTCATGATTATAGTTGCGTTGCTCCCTCTCCTGATTGGTGTCTATGTCTATCGGGATGCTAAAAGGCGTGGGATGAATGCGGCTCTGTGGACACTGATCGCAATTTTAGCCCCCTCACTGATCGGCTTTATCATTTATCTGCTTGTGCGGGGCAACTATTCCAATCTGAAATGTCCACGCTGCGCTGCCACGGTCACAGAGCAATATGTGGTATGCCCCAAATGCGGCGCAAAGCTCAAGCCGAGCTGCCCGAACTGCTCTGCTCCCGTAGAGCCGGATTGGACTGTATGCCCGAAATGTGCGCAGCCACTTCCGACTGTGCAGGAAGATATCGTTACACCCGTGCAGCCCAAGGATAAAACCCTGTGGAAGATCCTGGCGGCCATTATTATAGTTCCTGTTGTTTTACTTCTGGTGTTGGGACTCAGCTTCTCTGCAGCCTCTGGTGGAGGTTCCTCCAGCCTACGGGAAGTCTCCTTCGATGAATATTATGCTGATCAGGAACTTCCCGAAAGCACCAAGGAGTATGTGCGGAATTGGTTGGGAGAAATTAACCCCAGAACCGACCATGTATACGCGCTCCGATATACCTACCGATTCAATCCGAATAGTGAAACCACAGACTATTACTATTTGATTTATGTTCCGGGTGGTGGCGATGTAGATCGCCGTGGCTTTGGTTATTCCACAGGGTTGTTCAGTACGGCTTTCAAGCTGGAACTGGAGGGCACTAATGATCAGGATGGTCTGTACTGTGTTATGACCACTTCCAAGAAAGCTGCCCCGCAGCTTCGCGTTACTTTGAACGGCAAGCGTTTGGAAGATGAAATCACCGTCGTGGACTTCAATCCCACACTCTACACCATTGCATCCGAATCCGATTACAGTATGCTGACCAATGCCGCAGGCGACCTGTATCTGGAGCAGTTGGAAAAGGAAATGGAGCCAGACCTCGTTGCTATTACTGTTGTAGAAGATGGGCAAGGAGTGGCAACCGGCGAATTTGATGCGCCTGACTTTCTGCTTAATACCGTTACTGGCATCCATGAGTTGCATTATCTTGAAGAGTACCCCTTTTCTTTGGAGAATTTCCAACTTTCCGACTATTTTACCCTCTCCGTCCACTATGCGGATACCACTGGTGAGGCTCACTACGAAGATACCAGCAACTATTTAATCGTCGAAACGGAAAGCGCATGGTATTTGATTGAAATTGGACCTAATAGCGTGATTGAGAAGATTCTGGAGGAGGGCCAGATTACAAGCAGGGATGATGTACTCGTCTATGAAATAAGCGAAGATGCCTACAGTGAGTTGGCAAATCTATTCGACAAAACAACATAAGGAGGTATGTTTATGGGAAATATGTTATTTGATTTCATTCTTCATCCTGCTTTTGTCGTGTTTGTTTTGATTGCACTTTTCGCTGCTGTTGTGGCTTTAGTAATCGCTCATAGACAGAAGCAACTTTCAGCCGGATTGAAGGCGATTCTCATTTCAGTGGTCGTACTGTGCGTCCTATACCTTCTGTTCATGGTAAGCCTTGTCTTCTTGTTTGACAGTTCACCTCCTGCACCCCCTGTTCCGTACACTCCATAAACAATAGTCAAGCCCACAGGATCATCGTAGTTCCTGTGGGCTTGATTTTACTTTGCTCTTTTTTTGAAATAGACCAACACAACTGCGAGGCACTCAATGCAATAAGCTGCTCCGAAAATCACATGACGGACAGCAGCGACTTGCCGAGCCTCTTGAAGATCCTCTTCCGTACATACAGTAATCGGCAAAATCGTTCCATCCTTGGGAGTGTATCGAAGGGAAACTACACTTCTGCGACTGATATATTCGCAGACCACATTGCCGTTCTTATCTTTCAGTCGGCTCTTCAGGGCTTCTTCCTCACTAATCTCATTGCCATACTCATCATAATAAGTCGGCGTTCCTATCTGTTCTTCGGGTGCAGGAACGGCTGCTGATTCTTTAAGGCTGGCATTGTATGAGGGATTGGCAGGGACATCCTGCTCCATATATTCAATGAAGCTGTCGTAGTCCTCGAATGTGGTGCCTTCCATAATGCTATACGGGCCCCAAATGGACGTAGCAAATTGATGACCAATGAAAGTAACTGTCAGTACTACGGCAAGTACAATGGCGCAGGTGCGTTTCAGCTTATGGTTATGCTGATAAATGGTTGACTCCCTCTCGGGCAAACTATATGTTCCTTTTTTCAGAAGGGACGCATTGAGGAAATAAAGCACAATAGCATAGATCAGTAGAAATGCCGCAGCGCCCATCGCGCCCCAGATCAGCAGGCTGTCAGAGCCGAGTCCCATATAGGCATCGACTAAAATCAAGGGGAATGTGAAGCCGATAAACGCTACCGTCAATCCAATGGATTTCTCTGCAAGGCCGATGACTTTTCGCTTGAAGTCAGAAAGGATGTCTGCATCCAGACCCGCATCTTCCACGCTGAAAAACGCTTTGTTCACGAACACAGCTTGGCAAACGATACTGGCCGCAAAGAAGATCGCACCCAAAAAGAAGCCAAGAATGGCTTTCAGGAAAGCCAGATTACAGACCAGCGCAACGATCATGCCGACCACAGTACTACCCATTGCAATGTAGGTGTGGTTCTTATATTGAGATAGCGTGGATTTCAATAGACGCTGGCGCTGTTTCTCACCTTTTGGGGTGGTCTCATTCTCCTTTGAAACCACGGTACGTTCTTCAGGTGACTTCCGCTCACCCCGAAGCAGCTCATCACAGGTAACGCCAAAGATTTCCGCGATAGCAGGGATTGCAGCCAGATCCGGCGCACCATCGTCCCGCTCCCAACGGCTGACAGTCTTATCAGATACATTCAGACGCTCCGCCAAATCCTTTTGCGTCATGCCGTTTGCTTTTCGTAATGCGGCGATAAAGCCGCCGATAGTTTTCTTTTCCGTATTGAGTCCTCCTTTGGATGGGTGGTTTGCTTTCTGTGTCTTTATTCTAAGATTGTGGTAGTGAGAAAGCCACCCAATAGACTCAGAATCACTCTCGGAATACGAGAATCACGGCATTTTGCCCTATGAGAGCACTGGTTCCATATCCCCGTCGTTTGTCAGATCACCGTCACCGCTGACCGGAATCACATCGCCCAGATAGGTCGGCTCCGGTTTCAGGATACTCGTCGCAAAATCCTTGTTGCGAGCAAGGATCTCACGCAACTCACGGTATGCTTGTCCCACATAGGTATGATAGTCTGCGGCAACACCATACGCCTCCACGTCCAGGGCGTTGGCAACATGAAGCGCACGGTAGAGGTGGTATTCCTGCGTGACAATGATGATCTTGTCAGCGGCAAATACATCTCTTGCCCGGAAAATGCTTTCGTATGTAGAGAAGCCAGCGTGATCCATGAAGATATCCTCGGAGGGGATGCCTTCGTCCATGGCCTCCAACTTCATGGCCTTGACCTCGTTGTAGTCCTTCTGGCCGTGGTCGCCGCTCATGAGCAGTTTCGGAGCTGCACCGGACTGGTACAGTTCAATGCCTCTGCGAAGCCGATCCGCCAGCATATCGCTGGGGCGTCCGCTATCATGGACATAGCAGCCCAACACAAGGATGCAGTCAACATCCGTCAGTGTGGCAGCCTCTTCAGGGGAAAGGATTTGGTCTGCGGTGCTTTTCTTCACATGTCCATTGATGCCCAGGACGGTGACACCGCTGATTAGCGCAAGGCATAATAGTGCAATGAAAAGGCGCTTCCATATTCTCTTTTTCATATAGCACCTCACATATCTCGCTTTAGCGGCGTTTCAGAATAATCCCTTGTTATACTTGATGATCGCATACAGGCTTAGGCCAAGCCCGACAATCACCGCAGGAATCAAAAGCGCTGCACCGATAATCGTATAGACTTCAATTTCCGTTAGGTAGGTAATCAGTGAGAACAGTCCAAAAACGATAATTGCGATGCCAATAATCAATGTCCCTAACCCCACTCTTTTACCGAAAGGCATTACATCATCCGGTGAAACCCGCTGACGATGATACCAATGAAGAGAGGAAATATTTCCCTTCATGTTGGATATGCCAAGAATACTGATGATAATGCCAAGGATAACAGGACCTATAACATCTCCCATTTATTTCGCCTCCTTACAACTGGCTTCCGAATCTACTTCCAAATCGTCCGGTGGTTTGTTCAATCGGATATCGCAGTATCTGCTGGAACACACAAATACCATTCGGTCATATAGAGAACCACAATACCCTCGTCCACCTTTGCATACTTCATTTCCAAATCAGGGTCGTAATACCCAGCTTCGGGTTTGCTTTCGATGTAAGGAACGGCGTGTTCAAGGAATGTCATTGATTCAATCTCTTCGGACTCAAAATAAATCGGATCGCCAACAACATAGTAAACTTCACCATCAATGGTGACTGCAGCCCGGTTGTTGTCATACGCAGAGTCTGTATCTATCTTGACATATTCGATTTTCTCATCGGCAGCATAATATACGATCACATTTGTGCCGTCATCAACCTCCCAGCGATCTCCCCAAAAGCCGGAGAGCATACTGTCAGGTTCGCCCCAGATTTCGCGCAGCTGACCACGGTCATAGCCGATAAGGTCGTTGTTATCAACTGTATAGGCTCCTTCTTCAAAGGCGGAAATCACAGATTCTTTAGAAGGAATATCGTACATGCTTCTCGCGCCCAGATTGCCATGCCAATCTGTAAAAATGGCTGCGGCAACTACCAGCAGTGGGAGTGCCGCCATAAAAACATAACTCCGTGCAGATACAGCATAATCCCGTTTGCGCCATAGCCAATCTGCCACAATACCGATTATGCAGCCAAGAGCAGGTCCGATGCAGAGCAACAGCAAAATAAGGTAACCAAGCGTATCCCAGCCGCTGGCAGCCACACAACCCACGGCTGCTACTATTGCCACGATGGCGACAACCAAAAGCGGGAGAAACTTCACCCATTTTTTCTGAACTGCCTTGCACAAAAGCATCTGTAGAAACAGAAACGGTACGGCAGGAAAATAAAACGCGCAAATCTCGACGGCACCGTAAATCTCAAAGGGGAATGCTACCGCTCGAACAAGGAATAGGCTTATGCTGACTACAAGCGATACTGCAAAAAACACAGTCAGTATCCTGTTGGAATGATTTTTCATAGAAGCACCTCACTTATAGGTCTGTTTTCAAATCAAATCCACATCCACATCGTCCATCAGTTTCTCGCTGAACACAACGCGCCACTCCACATCGTCCACAATCGGCTCAAAACGCAGAGAAGAACAAGCTGCGTGGAGCTTCGGTGCGCTCTGTCCCATGATAACAGACGTGGGGCCGTCAGCACCGCCGATAACACCGATTACTGCCGCATTACAAAAAGCTACCGGTGCAAATTCGTCGGGGTCACGCTTTTTCTGCCTTGGACGGTCGCCCTCGGTACAGTCCTGAATCATAAAGCCCCGACCTGAAATGTCCGGCTCCAGAGAATAGCTCATCGCAAGGTAATGGCTGGGGTATTCCATATTGGGATCATGGAATGCACGCTCCGGCAACTCCTGTTGCTCCACCTCATGGACGGTCAACGTATATATCTTTCCAGTCATAGGATGAGTCAGGGAAATGCTTTCGCCCACTGTAGGAGTCTGAAAATGCTGTCCTGCGATATTCTCCCTCTGCCGCTCCATACGAACAGTGAGAGACTGAATATCCAGACCGTTTACTTCGCCCCAACGGTAGCTTGACCGCTGCATATACCAAGCAAGGCTAACATCCAGGCCATAGTGTTCCATAATCTGTATTGCTTCCGTCTCCCGGCGCAAGCCATCAGCCAAACAGCTTTCCGGAATCCACGGTAATCCGCAGCTGTGGTCACTTTGCAGCTTATACCCATTCAAAGTTACACGCCCCTTAAAGCTGGTGTGTAACGGATGCTCTCGCTCAATTTGTTCCTGTTGCTCTTTGGTATAGTGATTGTTACCTTCATTCAGCAAATCCCATTTATCAATAAATGCTTTTACCTGAACAGGATCAGCCTGTTTACAGTAGTCGATCACAAGGCCTTTATCACAGATATACACGGCAGGGATATACCACTTTTCTTCGCCCCAGCAAAAGGATTTTTGGATAGGGATTTCAATGCCTGCGTTGCCTTCATTTCTCCAAAAACCGCCGTCATAGGTAACTATCCATTCTTCTGCCCTAACAGGTGCCGCCGCATTCATATCCGGATCATAGTATTCTTCCGTATAGGGAATCTGAGATAGGTCGAATTCAGCCTGCAGCTTCTTTACATAGGCAAAGGCGTCCTCTAACGGCACCAGCCTAAACTCTGTCCGAAGTACATCCAAAACAGACTGTTGCTCCTCTGTTGCAGGACAGTCGATCAGAAATGCCTTAAACTGCTCCTCATCCCAAGCGTAGCACTGCTCCAGTGCATCCATACTCCCACAGGAAAGCAACAGACGAAGAAGATCCTCGAAGCTGTGTGCAATGGGGTGAACACAATCCCCGAAGTTCATGGGACTGACCGCAAAAATCATCTCACCAAACTCCGGGATGGTGCAGTAGTGGATGCCATCCACACCGGCCCAGCCGATGATCGCGGCATCTCTGGGAGTGCAGTAGTAGGTAACATCGGTATCGCTCTGCTCCAAACCAATAGCAGAGTGCCTGATGTTCAGTTTCTTAAATTTCTGATAAGTGGTCATTGGTGGCCTCCTTGAGGTACTGCTTCAAAAGTTAAAATAAGGATGGTTTCGATATTCGGGTGGGAGTTCTTTCCCAAGACCGGTCCAACCAAGGTTTTTCACCAATACAGACTTCTGCTCTGGGAAAGCAAACTCATTCAGGTAGTCAATGAAATCCGCTTCGTTATAGCAGTAGACTCCCTTAATTCTATAACGCTTTGCGTGAGGACTTGTTTTCATCCACTTGTCGCAAAACTCGATACAATATTTCCTTAGATGGTTAGCCACATCATCGGGCACAGAATATACGACGCTGTCTCCATCGGCACTGATAATTATTTCTTTCATACCAACATCTCCAACCTTAATTCGGGGTTGCTTTCAATTCGATCAGAATAACTTCCGGGCGGTTGTTGAAACGGAACGGCAGAATACTGTTTCCGATGCCTCGGCTGACGATCATATTCGTGTTACCCTCGGTGTATAAACCAGAATCATACTTCGGGAACAAGCCCTGATTGGGGGCCACCAGGCCGCCGACAAAAGGCAGTCGGAATTGCCCTCCATGGGCATGGCCGCTAAGAGCCAGATCCACGCCACAAGCCACATAGGTATCGAACAACTCCGGTCGGTGGGAGAGCAGAACAGCAAACCCATCGTCCTCAGTTGAAATTTCCGCCAGAGTGTTACTGACTACTGATGCGGAATCTCCGAACAGATAATCAGTATTAAAGCTGGGATCGTCCACGCCCAGGATGGTGATGGTCTCGCCGGATAGCTCGATCTCCCCCCGTTCATTTTCCAGCACCACGACCCCGGCAGCTTCCAGACCCGCTTTCAGCTCGGCACACTCAGAAACTCGTGCTTCGTGATTGCCGGTGACATAATAGCAGGGAGCGATTTTCATAGCTTTCTCCGCAAATGCCAGTGCAACCTCAATGTTGGTATTACGGGAGTCAATCAGATCCCCGGTGATGGCGATGATGCCTGGATCGGCCTCCCGGAGCACAGCAAGAAGCTTTTCGTTGCCATCGCCCATCTCAGCATTGTGCAGATCTGAAACATGGGCGATACGGTAGCCGTCAAATGCATCCGGCAGCTCTTTACTGCCAACCGTGTAAGTATTCAGTTCCAACGCTGTATTGCCCCATACTGTCCAAACGACGAGTGCCAGAAGGACAGCAGCAATAGCAAGTATAATTGTTCGTTTCTTCTTGCCAGTCATAGAAATCTCCGCATTATGTGTTCCGGCGCTCACTTTTCCGATACTCATTTAGGTTGTAGACACCGGAGGCAACCCAACCCAAAGCGATGATGATTAGAATGACACGCCAAACCGGAGCCACTTCAACGACAAAACAAAATGCATATAGGGCAATCAGGCTGAGCACCATACAGATAATTGTTGTGATAAGTTTTACTTTGTTACGCGTTTTCATATTTCTCCTTCAATCTGGGAATATCTTCTTTGTCGATCCATTCCTCAGAGTAGCCGCAGGCGCAGCAAACATACCGGTGGACAAGCACAGCGGAGAAATTGCTCCATCCGGTCTGAATGTTATTGCCGACACCGTATGCTCCGGCCTTGCCCGGAACTTTGATGATGTCTGTGCTGTTGCACTTGGGACAAATCTTCCTGTTCTTCATATCGTCGCTCCTTATCCCAATGTCAGTTCCTGGGGGAATGCTTCTTTTCTCATGACTCCCCACATCTTGTCAATGTAGGAAAGGGTGTAAAAGTTTTCGTAGTAGTGATAGTAGAATGCGCCCTTCAGCGTCATACTGTATACGCCATTCTCCTCAGTCACAAAGCCCATTAGCTTTGCCAGCTTCAGTTCCGCACCGTACATCTTCTTCAGCGGCACACCAAAGAACTTCTCAAAACCACCGGCAGCGACCTTGGTGCTGTATGCCGTCCAGAACAGGTAGTAGATCATTCTCTGGCGCAGCGTGAAGCGGAGGGTCAGAGAGGTAGGCAGCTTCTCTTCTGCAATTCGGTTACAGTATTCCTCCACGGAAAAGGTGTTGATTTTGAACTGATCTTTCAACAGAGTGGTTGCCGAGCAGCCGAAGCCGAGGAAGTTATCGCGGGTCATGGAGGAGTATCTGGCGTCGGCCTCGCTGGAAAAAGTCCAGATGGAGCTGCGGGTGTATCCCTGATCCATACAGTATCGGGTGATGGCATCCAGCAGCTCCCGCTTTTCCTTTTTGGGCATCGTGGTCACGGTACTGGGGGTAAAGGTAAAATCAATGAAGGGATAGATCGCCACATGGTTCGCGCCGCTCTGGAATGCGGCATCAACGTCGGCCTTCAGATCCTCAAAAGTCTGATTCGGCAGTGCAAAGATAAAATCCATGGAAACCGTCTCAAAGGGGACCTCGGACAGAGCCTGCTTCATGGCAGAAATATCAACGCTTGTTCTGCCAAGAACACTCTGGAACTTCGTCTGGAAGGACTGGATACCAATGCTGATTTTGGTGACTCCTGCAGTTTTCAGTGTCCGCAGGACATCCGGCGTGACATTATCGGGATGCAGCTCCACGCCAATGCCTTCGGTAATAACAAAGTGTTCCTTGATGGCACCGATGATCTCTCCCAGCCGGTCTGCCGCAAGGGCCGGTGTGCCGCCGCCAAAATACAGGCTGTTCGTTTCCTTTTTACCGCTCTGCTGACCGCCCACAGCGTGGATCTCCCGCAGCAGAGCATCTATGTATCGGTCGCACAGATCCTTGGAATATCTGACCTTGCAGTACGGACAGAAGTTGCAGATGCTCCTGCAAAAAGGGATATGCACATACAGGCCCAGATTGTCGCAGTCCTGGTAAGACAGAACATTGTCGTATTCATTTTTGAAGATGAAAGGCTTTGTCGAACGTGTCAGCCACATTCTGGTCAGCGATGTAATGATACTCATATGGCTCCTATATGTATCTCAGGTAGGTTGTCAGCATCTCAAGTATGATTTTAGGGTTACCCTTAAACAAAAGGGTGTACTCAGCAACGAAGAAATAGCCGCATTCGTCGCAGAGATTAGGTACATCGATACAGCGTCCACAGGTGGATACTTTTCCGTTTTCGATGACCACGCATTGGTGGCAAGGCGTCGGGAAGCTGTTGTTGATCAGATAAGGGAAAGCGCTCCGCAGATTGAACACTGGCGCACCGGCCTTCATCATCCTTGTGATGACATCGCAGCAATGGGTTTTTTCCTCTCTGGAGAGAGCCAACTCTCTGGTGTCCGGATAGGGCGTGTGGAAATTAAAGGATACTGCCCGGACATTTTTGGTATCTCTGGCCGTAAGGCAAACATGCTCCACAGCATCCTTGTTGATCTGGTTGATGGCCATGTAGAAGCAGATGTTATCGGAGGTGGCATGTTTAATATTCTCCATGATGGTGTCGTAGGTATCGCCACGGACTGCATTATGACGCTCCCGGTCGCCGTCCAGACTGAGCAGAATCAAGTCCGCTTCCGGCAGATCAATCGGGAAGGTACCGTTGGTCACCACATTGACGATGAGAAAGCCCATCTCCTTTGCTTCTACCACCAGATCCCGCAGGGTGCGTTCTCCGTCCCTCCAGAGGAAGGTCTCACCGCCGCAGAAGAACAGGATGCGGATTCCCATGTCGTAGAGTTGCTGCATTTCTCTGCGGATCTGCTCATAGGGATGCACAACGGCGGTGATGTTATTGACGGAACAATGCTTACACTTCAAGTTGCATTTGTCTGTTACAATGACCGTTCCCAGGATAGGCTCCTTCTTGCGGAACAAAACAGTTTTGATACCGAAACCTGCAAAATGCAGAAAGGACGAAAGCTTCATAAGTGTACCTCACAAAATAGCATCGAAACAGACACTGGCAATCTCATCACGGAGCAGCTTGTCTCCAAATCGTGCATTCTCGTATAATGCGTACCATCCGGGGAAAAGCTGCATTTCCTTACTTTCTTCACAGTACAGCGACCAATCGCCATCCTTGTGGCTCACGAAATAATGCAGACCATCGTGGGACAGTTCCATCTCACGGCCTGTTTCCAGAGAGAGGAGCATCAGCCCATCGTTATAGCGCCGCTGCCACTCTTTCCAGAAAGCGGTGTATCCGTTCCGGTCAAACTCATTCTCCGGGATTTCTTTCGGGGTACAGGCATCGTAGAACCGCTTTACGCTTTTTGCAAAATCCAGAACCTCGTACTGATATTCCCGAAGGGTCACGACTTCTTCCTGCCCAGAGGGGAGGATAAACCGGACGGCATTGCCTTCATGGATGGTGGTCCAATCCGTTCCTGTATCGCATCCGCTGATAGCAACTTCAGTCAGGTCATCATTGGCAATAAGAGTATGCCCACAGCAGGGGATCATTTGAATATCATACTCTGCCATCAGCTTGTCGTTGGTGAGCGTTTTCAGCAGATACAGAGCAGTAGCGCTGACAGTACCCGTATCTTCAAGAACGGTATCGCCAAACTGTACCGTAACATGACCATGCAGGCAAAGATCCTGCGGGTCATCAGCTGCGCCACCGATCCACTCAAAGTTGTCGGCTTTTATTCTGAAAACACCCATGTTGATACCCCCTTAACCACAAAGCAGCGGCAACCGATTGCTGCCGCTGCTGTTGCAGCTTAATCGTACTATGGATTTCCAATCAGTTCATGTCGATTGTGTAAACGATAGATTTTTCAAAGAAATCTTAAAGAATACCCGTTACGCTGGGCCACTGCCAACAGGTACCGTTTTTGATACTTGAGCTGCACATAGCGCATGACCTTGTTGTAATAGACGGGATTGGCCGCGCCGCCAAGGATACCCACAAGCGGAAACCCTTGCACGAATTTCAGGAGCAGCATGTCTACCGCAAAAGCACTTCCTGTCTTCTGGATCTGGGCCTGCAGCTCATCCTCGCCAGTTTGCGGCATCTCCTCGATCATGCCATCCACCCGTGCATTCTTCACAGCAAAATCAGGGCCTTTGGTAAGAGCTGTTTCCATCATGCGAAGGATAAAAAGCCGCTCCTCTGGAGTATCATAGGCAAAGCCATAGCTCAGGGCGGTTTCATAAACACCTTTAAGCAACATACCGACAAACACCACGATATCCGGCAGGCCAATGCCCAGTGCCCCAAGGCCGATTCCTTCCACAATTGTCAGGGCGGTGTTTGTCAGACCAGACCGACCGGCATTTCGCTTGACCTGTTTCAGTTCCTTTCGGCCACCCTTGACCTGGACGGCATAATCCTGAACGGAATGGGTCTCTTCAAGATTCTGACGGTTGTAGGTTTTTTCAATGACCCCGACGCCTTGAGTAAATACCACGGAAAACGCCTTGCTGAAAGCTGTCTCTAAACTGCGGTAAACCTTCTCTGGCACCTTCTTCTCCAGATCCGTTTTCCAGCGGGGTGCTGTCGTTTTCATGGCGCTCTGCTTCAGCTGCGTTTCCTTTTTCAGTACAGAGGCGTACTCCTTTTCCAGCGCAGCACGCTTCTTGTCTTTCTTTATGAAAATCGACATAGATGCTCCTTATAGGCTTAATTACTGGAAACAGAAACACTCACACCGCCCTTTGACTCTGTCACGGCGTCGATGGTCAGCACCACGGCCAGCGCAATGATCTCATCGGCCGGATCCGCGATGTCCAGCTCGTATGTATCGCCCCAGGTCATCCACTCTTTCCGGATGGTCACAATGGGACGGCCATTCTGGGTGATCTCGTAATCGTGGGCCATGAACTGACCGCTAATTTCCCAGCCCAGACCCTCAATGCTATATTTCGGAAAAAAGAAGGTAAATTCCTTTACGATTTCAGCTACTTGCGCATCGCCCACATAGACGAAGTACCTGGGCAAAAAGCTGAACAGCTTCTGTTGGATGAAAGCGACCTCATTGCCGCACATATCGTACACATGGAGCTTCTTACCCCAGGAGAAGATCTCGCCCTCTACAAAGTACCGATCTTCACCATTGACATCCTTGACGGTGAACTTATCACCCCAGGAAAACACCTTCTGTTTGATATAGAGTTTCATAGAGTCGCTCTCCTCTCTGGAAGTCCGTCAGGCTTCCCCTTTTGCATTTTTGCCCCGTACCGTTTTTGTCCAGAGCCAGGACAGGGTACTCAGCGTAACCGTTACTCCAATGTGCAGCAACATATTGGGGACCGTGAAGTTATAGCTGTTAGACACCTCTCCAAACTCCAGCAAATAACGCGCACCCATGCCAAGCAGGACAAGCAGCAGGTTCAGCGGAAGAATATGCTGAATACCATAGTGAGGCAGCATGGCCGCCTCTGCCGTCCCAAGAGAAGTGTATAATGACAGTCCAACGAACACAATGATAAGTGTCAGCGTGGGTGGCCATTCACGGGTCAGGTTATAAATCGGGAAATTACAAGCTCCCACCAGAACGAAAAATGCAAATGTTAACACGGCAACTAACCGACTATGCTTTTGATAGAACTTCATCGCTGTGTCTCCTTTTTAAGTAATGGGCACATTTTCAACTACCGCACCAGTTTCACCGAAGAACTCCTGTAACGATTCGGGCGAGCTGGTATCAAACCCATCATTGATGATAAAGGTTCCGGATGCAGACACGGTGTTATCCTCACCTTTTACGAAGGACACCGCCGCCGGGCAGGCGTTTTCATAGACGTACAGATAAATGGCGTCGCCATCTTCTTCGGTGCTGACGAAAGTCTTTCCTGCGGAGCAAACGGTCGTTGCCGCAAGGGTGGTCGCTCCGTTCTGTGCGTTGATCTGGGTAATCAGAGCGGCACCAAACGCCTTTTGACGCATGGCGATCTTCAGGTTCTCGGAAAGTCCCTCCAAGCCACTAAGCATATCCCATGCATCCATCGCTTCCTTTGCAATGGTGATTTTATAAACGGCAGTAGGGGCGCTGTGGTCACCCTTGCCAATGTCCTTTACAATCTCAGCCATCTCTTTGCTGGCAGTATAGAAATTGATGTATTCATCACTGTCAGCCATCTCGTCCATGGTGGCAATGACATCAAGCCCATGCTCCAACAGCGTTTTGCCGCTGGGTGTATTACTGTTTTGGCCTCCGCAGGCACACAGAGAAAGCACCAATGCAAAAGCCATGGTTAACGCAATCATACTTTTCTTCATGGTGTTTGTTCCTCCTTACACTTATTCGGCCCATTCTGAAGCTGTGTGCGTGTGCAGATTATGCAATTCCCTTGGTCACGGGAGCCAGCAGCACTTTGCCGGTGCCGCGGTAGACATTGACCAGGCCCTCACCGGAGGCAGCGGAGCCGATCAGGCTCTTGCCGGAACGCTCAACGGTAAAGTCCAGAGAACCACTCCAGGCGATGGCCATGTTGCCGTCCACCTTCAGAACATCGTTGTTCAGAGTGATCTCCACCAACTCCTCCTTGGGACAGGCGGATTCCAGACAGAGGATGCCGTTGCCCTGGATGCCCAGATTGAACAGACCCTCATTACCCAATGCAGCGGAGGACAGATTGGAGCGCATCACTGCCTTGTGCTTCAGGGTGGACTCACAGGCCAGGAACAGGCCGTCATCCAGAACGATGGAGCCGTTCCAGTCCGCCACATTGACCAGCAAAATATGCTTGTATGTAGGCTCCAGCACCAGAGTGCCGCTGCCGGTGTATTCGGGCTTGATGGCAGATTCTCCGGTCACGCTTCCCCGCAGGGCCTTGCCAAACAGATCGCCCACACCCTTGATGCCGGTGGTGGCATTGACATCGCCCACCGTCCACTGCATGGCACCGGCCTGCGTGGTAATGTTGGACTTGCTGACATCGCAGATGACCTGACGCTTACGGACATTCATCTCGTTGCAGTAATAGGCAATCATGGCGTCGCTGGGCATGACGCTCAGATCGCGCTGATACTCGATAACGGTAAAGGCTCCCAAGGTCTCCAGAGTCTTAATGTCATTGTTGTCGGTAAAATTCTTAATGCTATACATAGTCAGTTTCCTTTCCAAAATAGTTATATTATGTAGAGACAGGTATCACCAGTCCGAGTTGCTCTCCGGCAGTGCGGGATCGGGGCTTACCGTAGTACCGGAAATATCACGATAGAACATATCCTCATAACCCTCGACTTTGCGGAAAGACGCAATACGATCCGTTTTGCCAACCCAAACAACATAGGTTTCTACAACTTGAACGCTCATACTGCATCTCTCCCGATTCTTACTTTATAGATCGCTCATCCGAGCCAGTGGCGATAGAATGCGATGGCTCCCAAAATCGCACCAACTGCCGCAGCAATCGCAGTGACCACAATCACAACTCGGTGCTCTTTCACATACTCTGCCAATGATTTTTTCGTTTGCATGGTGTACTCCTTTACTTCGCCACGGAAACTGCTTCTGCAACCCGAAGCATTGTTTCCTCATCTTCCGTTGCTTCCAGACAGAACGCAATACCGGCAGCCTCATCGGCCCAGACCAGTGAATGCTCATCGTCATCCGTGTTCAGATACAGGGTGGCATCCTGTCCCCAGACGGTGACAGCTTTGCTCTCGGCAAACTCGTCGATGTTGAACACTTCTTCGGCGCTCTTACCATCCTGCATCTCATAATCAAGGCGGATGTGGTCCTGCTCATTCAGGCAGGAAATCGTTCTGGAGTGGGAACCCCAGGCCAGCTCCCGTGCCCGGTAACCGTCAGGCAGCCAAGTCAAAGTATATTCTGTCAGCAGTTCCAACGCCTGACCTTTCTGGACACTCTCTGCCATGCGGATGGTTTCTTCCTTGCTCAGATTACCATTGATGTCGAAGAAGATCTGATTGGCTTCGTCGAACCAGATGATAAAGCAGGAATAGTCCTCACCGGGTTCCTCGTAGAAGTCCGCGTGCATCCCGTTGATCTGCATTTCGCTATGCACCAGTTCATCCCCTGTAGGGAACAGATGCACGGCAGTTCCGCTGTGCATATAGGTATAGGAGAATACAGCAAAGTCATCGTCCGGCGAGGTGTAAATCACATGGCCGGAAGTTTTCGATGCATCCGTTTCAATGGCTTCCACACCATCCGGCAACCAGGTACAGAGATAGTCAGTGATCTCCGATTCAGGAACTTCACCCACATAGGTATAAACGGCCGATTTGCCTGTAAACTCACGGAACCAACTGACAAATGCTGCCCGGGCCTCCGCATCAACACCAAGCCATGTGCCGGAGCCGATGAGAACCGCCAGAAACACTGCAGCCACCCTCTGCAAAGGAGTGCGGCGCTTTCTGCGCTGACCCGTTTCCTGCTTCTTCAAGGTTTCAAGGGATGCCATAAACTCGTCGGAAAACTGATGATCGGGAAGCTCATCCTCATTGGGCAGGGTATCCAGCCAGATATCACGGGCTTCAGCGGCATGTTGATAGAGTAATTCATCTGTGATTTTCATGTCTCTCAAGCCTCCTGTCCATTCAGAATTGATTCCAGCTTTTTCTTGGCACGCTGAACTGTTTTCTTGACATTTGCCTCTGTCATAGAGCACATGACTGCGATTTCCCGCTCTGAATACCCGTTATCATACTTGAGGAACAGCAACTCACGATACCGTGTCGGAAGCGTAGCCATTGCCTTTGCCAGATTCGTTCGCTGAACAGCAGCGTCAGCTTCCGAAACGGAGGGAACATTGATATATTCCTCCTCGAAAGGCACAACTGCGTTTCTCTGCTTTGCCCGGTACAAGTCGATAGCTTTCCGTTCAACTATAGTAACGATGAAACTTCTCGATTGGGGACACTTGATTTCAGAAAATTTTCCAAGATTCTGATAAATCGAAAAAAGTGCCTGCTGTACCGCATCTTCAGCGTCGTGGTCATTGTTCAGAATCTTATTTGCCACGTGGAACATCAGGTTTCCGTATGTATGGAAGATCTGTTCCATTTTCAGTCGTTCGTCTGCTGTCTCCAGCATTTGCGTAAATACAAGCATACATTGATCCCCTCCCCGGGATCACACAACAATAAGGCGTTTAGGAATAGGAGGGATCAAATGCGGCATAGCCGGTGCCGGAGATCTCTCGATAGAATGCAGCGTTTGCCGCCTGCTTATAGGGGCGCAGCCACAGATTGCCGATACCCAGCGTCAGAGAGCTGAGGATATCCCAGCCGATGAAGCTGAAGTGCAGGCAGAACAGGCGCCAGCGGTTGCCGGACATCATTTCCTTGGACTGTGCAATGGCCTCGCTGGCCGTGAGGTCCGGATGCTCCGCCAGGATGAACTCCGTCATGGCGTAGCTGTAGGTGGCGATGATGCCGGGGATGATGAGGAGCAGTGACCAAAGCAGGACATACACGCTCTGGAGCAGCTTTGCGACAGCGGCAGTCTTCCAATAGGAGAAGAAGCCGAACAGGGTCTCAAAAGCAGGCTCGCCACGATCCACCAAATCCAGATTGAAGCGGGCATAGCCAATGCTGATAATGCTGCCCAGCACAAAATAGACAACAGCCATCACAATAGCGGCAATGGTGATATAGATGGCGCTGCCAACGAGAAACGCCCCGATGTCGGAGTTCAATCCGCCGCCGGTGGAGAAAATAGTCTGTCCGGCAAACTGAAAATTAGCGTGGGCACCAGAGGCATCAATGTTCAGCTTCAATTCCGGGCCACCGGAACCGGCACCGCCCAGGAGCGTAGCTACAAGGCCCACCAGAACAGCGATCATCCACTTGCCGCTCAATGCTTCACGGGCTATTCTTCTAAAATCGGCTGCGTACTTCATGGCAGTCTCCCTTCTTAAAATTTTGCATGGTTATTGAATGCGATAGCCCGAGGTGCCTTTCCTGAACGCATAGGTGATTTTTTCCTCCCGTGTAGGGAACACCTTTGCTTCAAAGCCCTCGGCTTTTTTGAATGAGATGATCCGATTGGTGTGGTCGATCCACAACACACAGTCGGATCGCGTCTGTGGTTTTTCGCTCATGTGGACACCACCAATTCAGATCTTGGCGTCCCGCACAAGGGTATCCAGTTTGCTTTCCAACTGGTTCTGCTCCTGCTCCACGGAACGCTGCATACCGTTCAGACGGGAGAGGACATTTTCAATTTGGCGTTTGGTGGAATGTACCTGCTCCTGAGACTGGTTGATCCTATCCAACACTGCCCAGTCAGCAAACAGGCCATCAAAGAAGTAATCGGCAAACCGCAGGAAGCCGTCCACATTGACCTGCATATCGGCACTGATCCTCACGTCGGCCAGTTCCGTCTTAAAACGACGCAGCTGGGACTGCAGGTGCTCGATGTTACCTTGTGCCTCATCCAGATGGCTGTGCTTGGCAAGGTCGGAGATCAGGCCACCGCCAAAGAGATCCCATGTACCCCAGCCCTCGGCACTATCCAGACTGGACAGAACATGATTGGCGGTGCTCAGTGCACTGTTGCCGGCAGATACGGCCTCTCGCAGCTCGCGCTTCTGACTTTCCAGAAATGCAAGGCGCTCCTCCAGTTTCAAAATTTCCTCTGCGGCAGGACCGCCAGCGGCCTTCACCGCTCCGGCCTTCTCCTGCAATACGGCATCATACTGGCGCTCGCAGTCACGCAGGCTGGACAGTTCAGCCTCATATCGGGCCAACTCATCCTCCACGGCAGTCAGCTCACGGGCAGCGGCGTCATACTTGACTCTGGCAGCATAGGCTTCCTCACGCTCCTTGTTCAGCTGCTCGTCCATCTTGCCGATGACATTATAGAAAAACGCTGCAAGGCTGCGGCCCTCCAGCTTATCTACGTCTGCCTGTTCCTGCATTTTGATGGCTTCCAGCTCCCGAACACGGGTGGAGAGCGTACTGCGCTGTGTGCGCAATTCGGAAACCTGCGCTTCCAACTGCCGCTTCCGGGCGATCTGTTCCTGAAGCTTCTGCAATTGTTCATCATAGAATTTCATTGATACTTCACGCTCCTTTCCGCAAATGAATATGAGACCCCACATCATCGTGAGGTCTCATGAGTTTCATTTTGACCGCTCACTTTGATCTGGCCGGCTCTTGGTCATGTACCCCTCAATGCCGATCCATGCGGCATATCCGGGATTCTCTGCCATCTTTTCCATCAGGCGGATGGTCATGATTCTCAGCTTCGGATTCATGTGGGACACCTCGCTTTGCTGTGGTTTGATTTGCTGTTTCCTATGATACAGTTATTGTACGACAGGTCAGCCTGGGAATAAATCACAGCATCAGCAAAATAAGGTGCTCTATTTCCACTGCGTTGGAAAAATACCCGAAACTCAGGTCGCCTTCTCAGACCGGCGCTTTTTGTAAGCGTTGTATTGTTCCTCATCAATCACTCCGGTAGCCATCATGCGCTCCGACCACAGCTGCAGCGTCTCAACGGTGATAGAGATCCGCTCCAGCTCCTCCTGAATGAAGATGAAGTCCTCCAGCTCATCTCCGGAGATCTTGCCGTCTGCCGTAATTTCGATCAGACGGTCTTTCTGCTTGCTCACCGAGTTCAGCGAGGCCAGCATTTCCAGAACGATCTGGGAAAGGTCTTTGACCTTGATCTCCGGCACATACTCTTGGCCGATGGGGCACTGGTTTGCACAGTAGTAGTTGCAAAGGCTGGGCTGCCGGTATTTCTCCGCCATGGCCAGTACCTCGTCCGGATAGGGCAGGGATCGTTCGTTCTCGATCTTCTCGATACGCTCCGGGGAGATGGTCTCCAGTAGTTCGCTGGCCGACTCTCGGGTGAGCTTCAGGCTCTCTCTGGTCAGCTGGTAGATGTTCTTGTTTTCTTTTGTGGATACTCTGGCCATGTTCAACTTCCTCGCCTTTCATCATGCGTATCATCATTATACGAGTTAGCGACAAAAAACGCAACTGCCACCACGCGAAGTAAATTATATCATTGTAATGCCGTTTTTGGCAATTCTTATCTCCTTTTTGTGTGCGCTTATTGGGCAGTTCTCTTGAAACGCAAAAATCCCGCACAGCAGCCGTGTAACCTGCCGTGCGGGAAGTTGACCCTTTATTCTGCGATCAGACGATCCGTTTTAATGGCGTAAGCATATGCTTCTGCGCTGACTTTTCTCAGGTAGGCCAGCGGCATGAGCTTGTCCACCGTCAACTTTTCACCGGCAAATGCCGCAGCATCCTCAATTCGCTCATAGTCATTGCCTGTCAGCAGGCACGCCGCCATATACATTACCTTAGTTGCTCTGGTGGCGGCGATCTCCGGGCTGTAGTTTTCTGCGTAGATATGGCCGCGCAGATCACGGATGCCCTTTACATACAGAGGGTATTCCTCTGCATCGGATTTTCCTCGGGACGCGAGGCAAAGTGCTGCGTCAAATGTATCCCGAAGGCAGTCTTCCACACTGGCATCGCTGCCGCGGTATGCAAGTTCTGCCTTGGCAATTTCCGTGTATGTATGGTGCACTTTCGCAGTGTCCTCAAAGATATCAAGCAGAGAGGTCACATCGTAAAACTGTTTCATGACCTCCATATCCTTGCCGTCATTGAGGAGAATACCGGTGGTGTGGGGTGCAAATGCGGTGAGTTTATCCGCCAGGATACAATCTGCGCTGGGAATCTGTACTGCCAGATATTCCGGCTGCGTTTGCAGCAGCTCGTTTCGGATTTCCTTACTGATAAGCTCAGCATAATGGTTTTCCTCGAACAGGACGTCCAAGAGGATATACAACGGCTTATGGTTTACCGGGGAATCATAGGTAAACTTGAAATGGCGCTTTTCGATATTATTTTTGCCGATGCGTTTTTGTTCTTCCGCACTCTGGAAAGGGAATATCTTGGATGCCTCTTCGATAAAGGCATCCAGATCCGTTCCGGGCTCCACAATGATATCAATGTCAGTGGACAACCGGCGCGGACGGTTCATCAGGAGCATCAGGCAGGTACCGCCCTTGAAAATGAAAGGCATACCCACACGGGCCAGAGCCTCCAGCAGGCCAAAGGCGTAGACCGCACGCTCCAGCAGGACAGGATCTCGCTTACTGGTTTTCTGAAGTTCACGGATATGCTCTTCCGCAAAACTGATTGGCTGTATCATGTCATTACTCCGTTCTTAGCGTAATATTTGTCTTTTCCCGGATCAGCGCCTTCAGCCGTTTCTCGGCACCGCGGCGCTTGGCATAGCGGAACAGGCAGCTCTCGTCGATCACATAACCGGAAAAAGTCCCTTCAAGGATTGCCGGATATTCGCTCTTGCTGATCACTTCCTGCAGCAGAGAGTCAGAAACCAAATCCACCAGCAGCTTTTCAAGCCGGGTGTGCCAGGCCTCCTCAATTCCCCTTGGTGCCTCAGTAACCAGCTTGTTTAATACGATCATGCCATCATACCAATACTGGTGATACAGCTCGGGTGTCGGGTCGAGCAGCACCTTGCCGGGGAATTGCTCCTTGAGCAGGTCAAAAACAAAGTCAATGATATCATCCTCCACGGAGAGGAAAAGAACGTTGTGGGCCAGCTGATGATTGACAAATTCGTTGAGCTGCACCAGTTCAAAAATGGTAAACTCCACCGCAGGGAACGCTTCCCGAAGGGCCTGTGCGACTGTGTTAGCCTCCTCTGAGTATTCATGCCGATAACTGCTCATCTTATTTCCGGAGACACAATACGTATTCCGACCGACGCGAACGACCTCTCCGCTTTTTACCAGGCCACGCAGTCTCTTGCGCATAGCCTCTTCTCCAAGCGGGCAGCCACTGTCCTGATTGGTCATAAAGAAATCTCCAAAACTAAAACTCTTCATGCCAGCCAATGCCGTCAGATGAACCTGATTGAACATGATAATCACCTCGCAAACCGTCCCATTTCGGCAATAAAAACTCGTTATTGCCGTTTTGGTACAATTACATTATAGCGCTTTTCCTCGTTTCGTCAATACTATTTCGGCAATAGAGGATGTTTACTGCCGAAATAGTACCGCAAACACGAGAATAGTATTGCCCTTCAAAAGCATTTTATTCGCGAAGCCGGAGTTGGTTGCATCGAAAGGTGAAACCATATTTCACCATACCTGAAGCAAAATGCTCGGAGGGTTCTGTTATAATGGTTTGACAAGGAGGTGTAGCATGTATAGCATATCGGAATATGCAGGCTTACTGGTCAAGCAGGCCCGAGAGGAGAAGCAATGGGATCAGCAGTATCTGGCTGACGAGCTGGATATTGATATCCGCACGCTCAAGAAAATAGAAGCAGGAAAATCAGACATACCGTTTGACATACTGAGCAATCTGATCCATCTGCTTGAAATCTCACCAAAAATCCTGTTCTATGCGGAGCGCACAGAAACCGGCGTGGAGATGGATAAGATATTTCGTCAGCTGATGCGCTTTTCTCCGGACAATATCCAGATGATCTGCGATTCAGCCCATTACATCCGGGCCTGGAATGATGCCAACGGTGATGACTACCCTTTGGAACAATAAAGCATGACTGTTAAGAGAGATCCCTGCGCCGGAGAATACCAGCGCAGGGATTTCATTTCACTTACCACTTGCTCATGATCTTACCATACATCTGCAGCTTTTCATCTTCGTAGCGCTGTACGATCAGCATAACATTCTCGCCCACCATGAAGTCGGCGTCCTCATGCTGATAGGAGTAGTTGCACATACAGACCACACCATCGGGCAGGTTGCAGAACACGCCGCCACCGTATTTGCCGGAGATCACCGCAAGGCGGCGGGAACCGACGGGGTGGCGCTGCTCCGCACCGAAGAAGGGATTGACCTCCGTCTCCTTGATGGAGATCTCCAGCTTATCGTTATCCGGGTCAAATACCTTCACGATGCAGTCGATCTCCATGCCGGGGTGGTATTCATTGCGCAGGTCTGGGATAGACGCATAGCGCATCTCTCGCTGGGTGATATCAAGATCGTGGCCGTAGCAGTCCACAAGGCATCGCCTGGGGCCAACAGCCAGCATCCGGCACTTGACGCGGGCTCCGATGCGGTGCAGATCCTCCCGGTGGGCAAAGAAATACCGCTGGCTACGATTGGCAAGCCGGCGGGAACCAATGGCGAAGCCGCCTTCACGCTCCACCTTGATGATGATAAGATCCACTGTTGCGCCAACCATGTTCTGCAGCACGTAGTCCGGACGCTCCTCGCCTTCCTCCCACATTTCAGAAGCAGGGATCACGATGCGCACTCGATACGGCACCACGATGGCGCAGTACATGGTCTTCTTTTCTCGCTGCTCGGTTTTGGGATTCCAGACATAAACGGAAAGCGGGTCCACGCCGATGATCGTGGCGGTGATGGCGCTGCGGCCACGATAAGAGGCGTAGATGGTGTTCCATTCCTGCCGCTCCTCCGGGGTCAGATGGCGGTCCAGCTCGTGGAACTTCAGCTCAAAGAACTTCTGTCGGTCACTCTTGGAGGGCTTGATCGGCGCAGGCGTTTCAGATTCCGGTGCAGAGGTCTTCTGTTCCTCCTGAAAGCCCCAGTCGCTTTCTTCAGCAGAAGGTGCGCTAGGCGGCATCTCTGCCTTCTCCAGCGCATCAACGCCGTATTTTTCAGAAGGCTCCGGCTCCTTGACAGGCTCCCGCATCTGAGCGGGCACCGGGGTCTCATCTGCGCCGGCCTCCTCTGCGGTTGGCATTTCCAGGGAGAGAGGGGCAGACTGTACGGCATCTGCTGTGGGCTCACTCACGGACGTATTGCCGGGCGGCATACCGTCCTCGGTCGGAGGGACAACCTGCGCAGCAGGCTCCTCTGCGGCAGTGGTCACGTTGACTTCTTCCTCGGGGGTAGTCTTTTTTCTTGCCATGTTAGTTTACCTCCTGATCTTGATTTCTTTCAGACTCCGAAGAGCCATAAAAGCGATGTGTGCCGTCCTGCTGACGGTGGGCAAAGAAATGGTGTTTGGGCAAGTTGATGCTGCCCATATCCACGCAGTCGGTGATCCAGATGATCCGTTCCCCCTTCATGCGGGGCGCTGCGGCAATGCGGCCGGGTATGTCCAGCCATGTGACGCTGAACAGCAATCCAAGCATTTCGCCGTCCCCTCCAAAACGGAGAAGACAGGGCTCCAAAAGTCGGTCCTGAGAGTAGAAAATAGGGGTATTCTCAGTAAGTTCCAGCATGACGTCGATGGCTTCCAGGTAATGCTCTGAGATCTCCCGCTGCCCGTAGGTTATTAAATCCTTTTTCAGAAAGACAAAGTTGCTGGCCATGCGAAGCTGGCGCAGCATGACATTCAGCCGATGCTCCCCAATTTCAATACCCAGCGGCCCAAAATGGGCCTGCATCATAGCATGGAGCTGCCGCACACGCAGGTACTTGAGCTGCTTGAGGACTTCAACGATGTATTTTTGCTGATTGGTCAGTATCATGTTTCATCACCTCCCTTCAGGCCGTTGCGCAGATAGCATTGAGGTACGGGTCGATCATCAGGTCACTTTCGTTTTCCGCAATGCAGTTGAACAGCACCGCCATGGTGTAGGCTGTACTGTTTTTCACAGCCCGGTCCTGGTTTGCGTGCAGCTTGCTCTCTACGTCCCGCAGGATCATACCGTCCAGCCGCTTGAGCTTGGCACGGACACGGCATTGGGGCAGCGTTGCATTGCCGATGCGGAAGCTGTCGGCATAAAAAAGCCGCTCGATGGCGTTTTCAAACACCTGAGCGGTCTCAGGCTCAAAGCAGTAAAGCTCACAGCCGTCCAAAATATCCAAAAGTTCCTCTTCAATTTCTTCGTCGGTCCGTCCGTCGCGCGAACGCGCGCTGACAGACTGACTGACTTCAATATGACTCAGATCAGTATCTCTTTTTTCTTTCTTACTTGGCGTCGGTTTCTGCGGTTCTGGAGGCACAGGATCTGCGGCTCTTGAATCGCAGTTTCCGTGGTTCTTGGACTGCGGATTCTGCGGTTCTTGATTTGCCGCAGGAGTATCCGCAGCGGCAAGACCCTCAAAATCTGCGGTTCTTGAACCGCAATCCGGTTTCTCTTCCGGGAGTTCAAAAGGAGCACAGGAGTAGTCGGGATCTTCCATGGGCGTCACGCGGGCGAGATAGATCTGGTTGGCATCACCACGGCCGCAGCGCTTTTCCCATACCAATTTCAGTTCCACCAGCTTTTTGAAGGCCGCGGTGACCCGCTGCTCACAGATGCGAAGTTCTTTGGCAAGGGCTTTGCGGGGGAAGATCACAAAGACCTCTCCGTGCTCATTGATCCATCCGTTCCTGCGGGAGAGCTGGAAGCGATTTAAGAGGAATGTATAGGCGACCTTGGCATCCAGGCTCATTTCACAGTAACGGGGATCAGAGAACAGCCAGCGGGGCATCTGCATGTGGTAAATGTTCTGCACATCGGTTTGGCACATCAACTGAAACGACGGCCGCTCTTTCATTTTCGCTGCCCTCATAATGGGCACCTCCTTTTTATGTGGCGTGGAACTCATTGACTTTTTCGGCGCTTCCCTTTAGAATAGATCATCAGTGATATAGTGATGGATGAGAAAGAATTACAGATCGAAACCCCGGAGGAACAGGACAACGAGCCTCTTCTGGGACAAATCAGTTTTGAAGAATTGCTTGCAGAAATACGACTTTAACAGGAGGCCAATACTGTCTCCTGTTTTTATATGCCCCGGCCGGGCGGGATGCGGCTGGGATCGTCCATCTCCTCCAGTTCCGGGTCATCACTGCTGATTATGGCGCTGCGGGTCATTTCCACCAGTCCAATGGACTCCGGGGTTGCGTTTTTCATGGATGGAATGTCGTAAATACAGGTGTTGCCAGTTTCCTGTCTCTGCGGTACAGACGGCTTTCCCGCCACGGGAGGGTCAGCTGCCTGTCGGGCTGCTCCATGGGCATCGGGGTTCCGGGTAGATTGCTGCAGATTCGGCGGTGACTCCGTTTCCTCCATGTCGCTGCGTTTTTCCGGCGCACGTCTTTGCCTCTCTGCTTCCTCGCGGCTTTTCCATTCAGGCTCATAATCGAATACACTGCACTTTCTCAGCTGTTTGTACTCCGGCAATTCCTCCAGCATGATCTTATAGAGATGAGCCGGCTTGTAGTGGTTGAACATGACCACACACTTATACCGGTCCAGCCGCAGGAACTCATCCGCCTGCAGCAGGTCACGCTGGGTATTGCTTCGCGTTTGGGAATACGGCCGGGTAGAACTGTAGACAGGAGAAAACAACGGCATCAGCGGAAACTGGTTGTTGGTGACGGAGATGGTAACCTTGCCGCACTTCTCTGCGAAGTATTTGGCGCTGGTCAGATCGTTGCAGCCCATATAGATGGTTCGGTCAAAGGCGTTGAGCTGATTTTCCCATTCCGTACCGGGATACTTTTCCTTCCATTGGGACAGGGACTGCACCGCAAGCTGCACCGACATATTAAAGCCACGAATGGAGTTGAACACATCGGAGATGCCCTCCATGTAACCGATGTTCAGGTACTCCTCCAAACAGAAGTTGGTGAGAACAGGCAATCGGCCACCATGCAATCGGGCATAGTCGGAAAGTCGGGGGAAGGTCAGCGAGAAGAACAAAGAGCTGAGAAAGCGATAGGTGCTGTCCTGCGCGGAGATGATGACGAAGTAAGCACAGGGTTTCTGCCCGGGCAGCAATAGGTCAACATCATGGTTGCGAGTGATCTTATCCACCAACGGGTCCTGAAAGATGGCAAGCCGGTTGCCCAGGCCGATGATGATATTGCCCCAGAGGTTTTCGCGGGCCTTCAGGAACAGACCGTGTGGCCCCTTGGCAGGATGCTCCGGCGGCAGCTCTGCCAGAATGCGGTTAATCTCGTTTACACTTTTATAGGCCAGGATCTTATAGACATCGCCAAGGCTGCGCTGCTCGATGGGGAGCAGATTGCCCCGGGCGTCCTTCAGGTTGCAGACATAGTGGATGAGCGCCATGAGCAGATTCAGCTCAGCACGGCTCCAGAAGTCGTCTGCTTCATTGGGACCGGAGGTATTCTGGATGATGGTGTTGGCCACCGTGCTCACAAGGTTTGGGTTGGTGTCCAGATCGGCCAGACAGTTCCATCCATCCGAATGGGCCATATCTAGGAAGTTGACTGCCTTGACGTAAAAGCCTTTTTCCCGAAAATACGGCGCAAGCATTTCAAACAGCTCGCCCTTTGGGTCTGTGGCAATGACCGACTCCAGATGGGCCTGTGCGCTGTCACCGCCGCCCTGCGACAGGCCCCGGCAGCTTCTCTGTGCGCAGCCCATGAGGAAGGGTATGATAAAACCTCTGGACTTGTATGAGCCAGGGGCGCCGATGCACAGGATGTTATTGTTTTCACCGGGCTTCATCCGGTGGGCTACGTAGGTCGAGTATTTGTCCGGGTCATCCGGATGATCCTTGATACGCCCCAGCAGCATCCCCGTGACCTCATGGGCGCTTCCAAGCTCCAGATGCTCGGCCAGCTCCTTTTTGGTGCTGAAGCCGGAGGTGCCGTGGGTACCGTCCGGCAGGATATCAAAGCCACGGGGATCGCGGGTGAACTTATAGCCGGAAAACCAGCTGTATCCCTTCTTTGTGATGAGGCATACCATAAGGACTATGAATGCGGAAACTCCAAGGCCGAAAGGCGTAAATACCACGAACAGATTTTTGAATGGGTTGAACACCCAGATGCTCTCGATCACTTCACCGGTGGTGTTGAACACCGACTGCTTTCCAAGCTTCAGGGAGTTAAGCAGCATTCCATAGAGATACCATCCGGCAAGTGTCAGCACTCCGTAGAGCGGAACGCGGGCCCTGTTGCGTTCATACCAACGCCCCCATTTATTTGCGATGCGATCCTCCAGTTTTTCCAGCAGTTTTGATAAGCGGGGCATCTATCACATCTCCTTTCCCGGTCAGGTACGGTGTCCGCGGAGGCGTGTAGATCGACGGCTTCCTGTCAAAAAGCTTTGTCAGAACCTTCTCGGTTACTGTATAGACCTTGGCATCACCGGCATCCCTGTAACGGGATAGCAGCACGGCATCACCCTGTCCGTCCAAGGCAGCAAGCAGGATCGGAAGACAATCTTTCTTCTTTGCAAATTTAACAGCAGCGTCGATCCGCCGCAGGTTCATGTCCACTCCAACGACGAAAGGACTTCCGTTGAACATCCCATCCCACGCAGGAGCGTCATCCGGTGGAGGCTGGTAGGCCCCCTTGAGCATCAGGCCTGCCAGCTTCTCACGGTAATTGGGAACGCACATGATCTGAAGCTGCCTTGCCCCCGTTTCATCACAGGAGAGCAGATGAATGGGTGAAGTCAGTCCCCGGTAGACATCTCCGTACCGAATCAGTTTTGTATCTTTCTTTTCGCCGTATATCTTCAGCTCCTCGATCACATCGTTGTAAGTCGGGCCTGCAAAGAGAAAGGCCCGGTTGGTCCCGACACCGAAATTGGTGTGGTTATGAAAAGCCTTCAGTTCATCGTTGACCGCCATGCGGCCGATACCGGGGCAGATGTAATGCACCGCGTAGTAGGTGTTGCCCAGATGGGCGATGGCACCGACACGTGCGCTGCCCCATGAATTTCTACCACTGTTTCTTGTAACAGAAGTCAGGAACAATGAGGACCGGGCGCTCAAGCTGCTTGCCCCAGTCGTGAACACATTGATGCCGGCGTAGTAGGCAGTCAGCACGACTCTTGATAAGCGGACTCGCCGCTCAATGAGTTCGGGACGGTAGGAAAACGCAAGGTTGGGAACTTCGCCCTCTAAGAGCACATGAAGAAAGGCTTTCCCGCTTTCCGTAATGGTCAGGGTACCGCTTCTCTCGTGCAGCTTGGCAAACCCCAGAGCAATCAGATTCTCCCGTTCCGTCTCGGTGGAAATCTTATTCAAATCCTCCGGCTTAACATTCTGGCACCAGCAGAGCAGGCGCAGAACATCGACCTCTCTCACGGTGAAGAGCACGCCAAAATCACCTCCTCACAGATTCCTGCAAACGCCGAAACCGTCCTTGCGCCGCTTCCGGCGCAAGAACAATTTCGGCGTCTTTTTCCGGCGCTATGTGGGACCCCTCTTACGGCTCCCACATAGTAGTAAGGACAGTATCCCGTTTTCAAGGCTTTTCCCACCTGAAAAACCCAGTCATATCAAGGCTTTCGGGGCCCTCGACACCCGTAAGACGTTCCAACTGCTCCAGAAGCCCGAAAACGGCCAAAAATGAGGGTGCGTCTTACGGGTGTTTTCGCAACTTTTTTGCCCATTTTGTTCGTCAGCACCAGCGGCCGGAATAGAAATTATCGCGGGCATAATCACTGGAATGGACCGCAAAAAAATCATGGGCATCCGCTTGATGCAGTAGTGTGATATGGCAGCATTCCCGTTCCTGGACCTTCGTGGAAAGCAGTGCAACAGCGAGGGTGTGCTGGTCATCATCCGGAACGACTCTGCCTTTGATGGCGTTGCTGACGGCCTTCCAACCCTTGTTGTCCTGGTCGAAAATATGGCGGCCTTCTATGGTCGTATGCTCATCAATGACCAGCAGGGCCCGGCGGTAAAAGGGCAGCTCCTTTCCGCACGCCACATATCCGTCCAGCAGGCGGCTGATGGTATCGGCAAGCCAGTTCGGATTTTGATAACGGCAATGGGGCAGCAGCGTATTGAGGGTAATATGAAGCCAGCCATAGCCGAACTCTTCCACGCTGCCGGTCACATCCATGGCAGGCAGCACACTCTTTTTTGAAAAGCCGCCTGTCCCCGGCGAATACTGCTCACACAGCCGGCGCAGCTCCAGCGCGGCGCTTTCAAAATGCTCCATGGTCTGCTCCAAAGTCTTTTGCAGTTTCTTGGGGTTCATGTGGCCGCCGTCGGACAGGGCTACCAGTGCGCCGGTCTGTCCGAAGGCGCTGCCTACCAGTTCCTGAATACGGATCATGTCCCGCTTCATCTCATTCATCTCTCGCCTCCGTTCGTTTTACACGCAGGTCTGTGGGCGATGTAGTGATGGCCTCATATTCCCGGGGCGTGGTGTGAAACGCCACAGGGACATGGTTATAACCGATGCAGAGCAGTCCCTCACCGCGCCGGAAGCGGGTGATCTGCCGCACCTCATCCTCGGACAGGTTGAGCTTATCCTGAATGAGCCGGGCCTCCTGTTCCTCCATCTGCATGACCAGCTTGATGCGGCTGGCGTCAAGGATGCCCTTGCCGTAGCTGCCGCCCTCAAGGCCAAACAGATCCTGCATTCCCTGTGTGCTTGTCACCGCGATACCGCCAAGGCCGCGTATGGTCTTCACCATCTCCAGCACAAAGCCCGCCGCCTGTGGATTGGCCGTAGCTCCCACAAGGCTCCACAGCTCGTCTGCCAGCAGTGCGGAGAGGTCTGTCTCACAGTTCATAATCAGATCGTAAGCAATGCTGGTGGCCCAGAAAGTACCGTCCGCGATCATGTCATCAGGCATACCGGACAGGTCGAGGACGATGTATTTGTTGTCCAGATCAATGTCGTTCCGGGACGCCATAGTCGATGCAGAACCACTCACATAACGGGAGAGCACCACGGCCAGATGCCGGGTATCCGGGTCCTGATAGAGAACTTCGTACCAGTCTGAGATGATAGGCATTTTACGGAAATTGCCGTCCTCATCCACGATGGTACTGTTGTCAAAGGTGATGCCGTAGCGGCTGTAGACCTCCACCAGAGAGGAGTCCAGACGGCTCTTATCCTCTTCGCCCAGATCTTTTTTCTTCAATGAGAACCAGATGATAAGCTGAGCGATCTTGTCAGCCAGCACAGAATCGTCACGGGCGGCGATGTTTTTGAGCTTGGCGTAGGAGTCCAGAGACTTTCTCCGAATGGCCATGAGGTTGGGACAGTCCTTGGAGGACGGGGACATCCTCAGATACAGGCCGCCCAGCTTTTCACACAGGGGACGGAACTCATGACCTTTTTTCGGAGCTATGATGATGACCCGCTTGCCCTGCTGCCGGAGCCGGCCGCCAAGACACTGGAGCGTCACCGTCTTGCCCGCGCCGGTAGAGCCTCCGATCCACCAGTTTCCGTTGGTGTATTTGTAGTCATCATAGGGGTCCAGAAAGACCGGAGAGCGGTTGTAAAGGTTCAGGCCGAGGAAGATGCCATTGTGGTCACTCAGCTCGTAGGAGGCAAAGGGAAAGGCCGCAGCGACGCCCGAAGTCAGGGCATTGCGCCGGGCCTTTCGCTCAATGTCCGGATCAAGGGCCAGAATGGGCAGCGAAGAAAGGAATGCCTGCTCGTTTTTATAGTCACAGCGCCGCGCGATCATATCGACGGATACGCACAGCTTTTCTACCTCTGTGACCCGCTGTTCCAGCGTTTCCGGGTCGGGAGCAGTAACCTCGATCAGGGTGTGCATATAGTAGAAATCCTCGCCCTGACGGTTCATCACGTCCTTCAGATAAAGACCAGAGCTGATGGCGCTGTCCAGTTCCTCGTAGTCCTGGCGGGTATCACCCACATCCCGCATACGGGAGCGGTTGACCATGGTAGTCTGCGAGATCTTGGATAGGATTTTTTCCTTGGACTGCCGCTTTACAAGAAAGCTCATATTGACGCCTTCTCCGGCCTCCACCAAGGGCGCAAGCCAGCAGGAGCCAACCGTGGTGGTGTATCCGTAACCCGTGACATAGAGGTAGGTATGAAAAACGCCGTCCACTACGATGTAGTCACGGCTTTTGGTGTCCACGGTGGTCGGAGACAGAATATCCAGTATGGTTGTAGAGCCGGCTTCCAGCTCTGTAAGGTCCGGTTTTTCTTCGCCAAAGATCAGCGTTTTCAAAAGGGGCTGTTTCTCATTCTGCTCCTCTTTGACCTGCTTCGTCTTTTTGGCCTTTTCGGGGGCGGACTTTGCCGCCGGTTTCTTTTTGCTTTTTTTCATTGCCTGCATCGTCTCACTCCTCGTAAATGCCGTGTACGGCAGTTGTCATATCAAAGACACCATCGGGCAAGCGAACCCGCTGGCTGGTCTTCTTGCTCAGAATCTCATACAGAAGCTTGAGAATAAAGTTATCACAGTAGCGCGGCTCCATAACTTCCAGTTCACAAAGATCCAGATACCGCCGTGCGGTGTCAGCCTCCTCGTTGAGCCGCTGTACGATGGCCTGTACGGTATTGCGCTTTGCCCGCATCCCGGCCTCATACTGGAACACCAGAAAGAAGCGGTGCCGCATGGCGTTGCTGGCAATGCCGTGGCCGATCTCCCGGATATTGTCCTCGATCATCTCCCGGCACGCCTCGTTGTCCTCATGCTCCGCATAGCGCTGCATCTGCTCCACATACGCCTGGGTATCCGCAGGCAGCGTTCTGGCGATCATCTGCAGGTCGTTGGGGGCGATCTTCAGGTAGGCTGCAAAGGACGATATGATGTTCTGGCGGTCATTGGTGGACTTGAGATAGATGTTGACGGGCAGCACCTCCAGAATCTTTACAAAGCGGTTGTCCTTGGTTATAACCACACCGCCGATGATGTTTTTGATGGGGAGCCACGCCTGGATGCTGTCGCGGTAAGCACCGCCGCTGTCTCCGGACTGGACTCCGCCGCCAAATAGCAGTTCTTTCAGATTCATTTCCTGACCTCCCCTCGAAATAGAATGATTCTGCGTCCCCGACGCCACCGCCACCAACTGCCCAGCCAGCGTGTCATGCTGTCATCGTTTATGCCGATCAGGCCGAACCCGCCAAGCGGCACAACTACAGTCAGTGTTACGATGATCTTCGTGGTCAGCGCAAAGGGCAGAAATGCAATACAGAGATACAGAACCGGAACCGTCAGGATCACTGTCTCCACCAGATTCCGAAGTTCAAACAAGCCCATAACACGGCCGGCATCTGTAAAATTTGTGGGTATGTGGTAGATTTCATAGTTCATCCGTTTCTACCTCCAATGGCTGTAATAGATTTCCTCGGTATACCTCGTACTCTCGTTCCAGATTTTCCAGCGCTTCGCGCCGGGAGATGATGATGGAGCGTATTGCGTCTGCCAACACACGCTCACCTTTGGGTGTTCTGCTGCGCCTGCAAAGTTCAAGCCGGCTGATATGTTGATGGCTTAACCCGCTGTGGCGGTGAAGCTCACTGAGAGAAATCTGGTGTTTAAAACGAAACAACCGTAATCGTGTAATTTTGATCATCACTCCACCTCCAGATAGTCGATGTAGGGCAGTTTACACCAGCCCTGCCAGCCTCTGCCTTCCAGTTCGGTCTTTACGACGCCCTTCTTAGTGCCCATGGCTTCAATTACATAACCACCGCCAATATAGACGCCTACATGCCCCTCTTTCCAAAGCATGAGGCCGATGATCTCCGGCATGGTATCCATAGAGCCGTAGTCCGAATTGAGCGTGCCGGCATCTTTGGCCGATTGATACATCTGGTTGGCTCCGTAGTCCGGCATCCCATTTTTTGCATAGCCTATGGTCATGTTCCCTGTATCCAGCCAGGCATACCCCTTGATAAGCCCGATACAGTCCGCCGTGCGTCTGCCCAGCCAGTTATCTTCGATAAAATCAGCATAGTTGCCAACGCCATCGGGGTACTGCTCCTTCTTGTACTCAAACAGCGATTCCGTCAGGACATTTCCGTAAGTGCCCCAAACATAACCCCAGTTGTTCTCCCATGCCTGAATGGCGTATGCCGCAAGGTCGTGGCTATTTTTTGTGTCGGGATCAGTGAAGCCGGAAATATCGATCTCGTTACCGAATTCCGATCCATACTGAACATCGCCGGAGTAAGAGCCGTCCCCACCGTAACTGGGCTGATAGGAGTCATAATAGGACGAGTATTCATCGATGGCATCGCTCTCTTCCAGCGTTTCAAAGAGCGCGCCGGCCCAGAGCTTGGCATCGTCGTCAAAGCCCAGCTGTTCCATCAGATCCTCTGGGTCCAGCCTCTTGACTGTTACCTTCAGCGTTGTCACCGTGCCATCGCCGCTGAGGCCCAGAGATGGCAGATAGGAGATGCGGGACTTACAGAACTCCCGGATGTTGGCTGCGCTCATGGCATCAAGATCCTGTTGGTAAGCCGCTGAGTTTATGGCAATCAGCCACAGCAGGTCTTCCTCCTTCATAGAGTTCTCCACAACGATGCGGTCAATAACGGTGCCGTCCTCCTCGTATTCCGCCGCAATGGCAGTCACCACAGAGTCTATGTAGGTCTTTTCAAAGTCCTCCAGACTCATGTAGGTTCCGCCGATGGTCATGGCCTGCTCCGTCATGCGGATCACCGTATCGGTATCTGAGGAGTTATAGCCGAAAAAGATGTTTGGCAGGGCCGTGAAAATCACCATGGGGATCACGATGGCGGCAACCACAATGCCGATTGCGATTTTTATGAGAAACGGCAGCGCTTCCTTAGCCGCAGCAACAGCGGCGCCGTATACACCGGACGCCGCTGCTGCCTGAGCAATGCGATAGGCCGCCTTTGCAGCACGGGCAAGATCAACGGCCTTCTGTGCCCCGGAACGGGAGTTGTTGTTCTCGCTCATTTTTTCTTACCCCGCTGCTTCCTTGTAGGTTGTTTGGTAGCAGACGGAGCTGCATGTTCCTTTACCGCCGCCTTGGTATTGGATACTGCCTTCATGCCCGCCTGTGAGCCGGTGGCAGTTGGAACAGAGGTGGTGCTCCGCGCCGTTTGGCGTGCCTGCGTTGTTTGCCGGTCTCCCGCCGCCGTTCCTGCCGGGCCGGGGTGCAAGTTGGGGGCTGCGTTCTTGACAGCAGGCATAGGGCTTTCGGGAGCGTGCTGCGCTTCCTGCCGGGCCGGGCTATGCTGCCTTGTCTCTGTCGGCACTGCACTTCCCGCAGGAGCAACATTCCTGCCGGGCCGGGGTTCCCGTGTGGACTGCAGAGCAGGTGCCGAGGTCGGCGTTCCTGCCGGACCGTGCTTCGAGCCTTCCGAATGAACGGCTGTCTGGCGGGCAGCGGACGGACTCTGCTGCGCCGCCGCAGGCGTGCTTTGAGGCGGCCGCTGAGAATAACGGGTATCTGTCGGCCGCATCTGTGAGGTCTGGCCCGCCGAAGGGGCCGGAGCCGATGCTGCCGGAGCCTTGGGCGTGGATGTAGGTTTTTGCGCGGTGACAGAAGATGTGTTCTGCGTTGTCTGTCCTACTGCGATCCCTGTGCGTTCCGCGGCCTGCGTCGTTCCACTGACAGGCCCACTCTGCACCTTCTGCGCATTCATCTGCGTGATACGGGATGTAGATGGTGCTGCCGGTGTTCCTGCCGGGCCGTGCTGAACTGCGCCGGGTGAGCCGGGGGCTGCCGGTTGAGACGGAGATGCAGCACCGTTTCTGATTTGGGAGGCTGCTGCTGCGCCTGCGACACCAACCACTCCCACTGCTGCTGCACCCGTTTTTCCTGCCATGCCGGGTCTGCCGGAAGCGGCCTGTGCGCCGACAGGAGGCGTTATGGTCTGAGACTTTACATGGGTCGGGGCTCTGCGCGTGCCAGTAGGAACGGATGTCTTTCGATCTGCTGTGCCTCTGGCCGAAGATTGCCCCATCTGCGTGCCTGCCTGATAAGAGGAACCTGCTGTATATTCCTGCGTGGTTGTCTGCTGGTTGCCTGCCTGTGTGGTATTGCTCTGATAGGCTGTACCCTGCGAAGTGGTCTGCTGCGAAGCTCCCTGTTGTGTGCTGGTCTGCTGGTTCGTCGCCTGTTGAGATGTGCTCTGCTGCGAATAGCTGCTTGTTCCAGCGCCGCCGCTGCGCCCACCAACAGGACCGCCCATTCGGGGGCCTCCGGAGCCGCCGGGCGGCGTACCGGGCGTTCTGCCTTTTCCGGTTCCGCCTGCGCTCTTGCCAACAGCCTTGGTAATCTGGGAGGCAGCGGTGCGAACCACCATATAGGTCAATGCGCCGGGGAATACGCGTCCCAAGGAGTCACCAGTCATGGCGGGGTTTAGCCCGATACGGGTAATGATGGCGTCCGCTTTTCGTGCGACCTTCACAATGGTTAAGATCAGCACCATCCACGGCAAAACATCAAGGCCGCTGGGAACGGTGGAAAGCACGGACAAAAGCATTTTGAAGAAGATCACATTCGTCACCATCAGCAGACACATACTGCCAAACATCCGGCACCATCCGGTAAAAATCTCGGACGTACTTTTGCTGCCGCCCATGGAAAAAGCCAGCGGTGCCGTAATGGTCAGCATGGCAAGGATAACATAGCGTTCCGCAATCTCCAGAATCAGCTTAAATACCTTGAACATGATGATAATGCCAAAGATAATGACCAGCAGCCACGCTGCGGTCAGAGAGCCGAACACGCTCTCATCCACCAGCTGCACATTGACCGCATCCGGTATCTGCAGCAGGTCAATGATCTTGGAAGTCATGCTCAGCCCTATGTCGCAGATTTGAGGGCTTGCCAGCAGGAGGAAGGAAAACACAAAAGTACGGGTGAAAAGCAGTTTTGGATCTTCACCCTCAAAACCAAGACCGGACGCCATGCTTTTCAGCGCCTGAAACACCAGATTGCCGATCAGAAGCGCCCAGCCCACAGCCATAAGCACCTGCATGATGTCGTCGATCACCGGAACATGGGTTTTCAAATAGGCGAAATCCATGCTCATAATATCGAGCAACGATGAAGAAAAGTATTGCCAGCATTCCAGAGTGAGGCCATATGCCCACTCCATGAAGCCCTGAAAAATCAGCTCAAGCAATGTGGACACCTCCTTTGAGCCGGAGCCGCATCCACATTACGGGGTCAACGTTGCAAGGCCATTAAACAAGGGAGCAACATAGGCGATGAACGCGCCAATGCCGTTGATGATTGCCCAGGCAATCCAGATGCGTTTGAGCCAGTCCCACGCCTGGTCAACTTTGTGCTGGTTGTTGGAGAGTTTGGCACCCACCACAGCCACAGCAGACATAAGACCGGCCAGTACCGTGCTGATGCCGGCGATTTTGCTGTAAACATCTACAATGACGGTGTTTGCCACCGTCCACATATCGTCCACAGCAAGTGCAGGAACTGTCAGTGCAGTCAGCATGAGCATAAGCGTCAGACAGGAAACATAAATCCGATATAGCTTTTTCATGGAAACCTCCTTCAAATAGGTAAGAGAGCGGAGACTTTCTCCACCCTCCTTGACACTGCCGCTTTCCAACCGCGTTTTAATCCCGGGAATTCGGCTCCTCTGCCAGATGTCGAGCCAGATCCCAGAGTTCACCGAGAATCGGCTCGAAGGCATCGATCAGATCCGGATCAAAAGCGCCACACTCTTCATCCAGAAGCATTTTCACCGCTGCGGTGTCAGTCATCGCATCCCAATAGCTTCTGGGACTGCGGAGTGCATCGTAGGCATCGGCCAGACTGATGACCTGAACATAGGATGCGATCTCACCTCCGCACAGATGGTCAGGATAGCCCCGGCCATTGACCCGCTCGTGATGATGCCGGCAGATTTCCAGCGCATAATCATAAATCGGATCGTCCCGCATTTCTGCAAGCGCGATTTCCACCATGGCAGCGCCCAGGATGGTATGTGCCTTGACAAACTCCCGTTCTGCGGAAGAAAGGGCGCCCTTTTTGTGGATGATCGTTTCGGGCAGCGCAGTTTTGCCGATGTCGTGCATAGTAGCGGCCTGCGCAATGTCGGGAATTGCATCCCAAAGGTCGGACGACAAAAAGCCGATGGACCAGGCATGGCAAAGCATCATCTGCACGAACTCACGGAAATAGTCGCTGTGCATCCCGTCATGGCTGTGCAGGTTCTGATTCAATTCCTGAATGGGGATCAGCTGCAGTCGAATATGTTTCATTATCGTTGCCTCCTTCATAAGAAAGGCCCGCGCAGGACACCGTGTGGTATCCTGCGCAGGCCGATGGTCAGATGTTACAGTTATGTGCCGCTATTTGATCAATAGCCGGTCTTGGGAAGTGTGAGGGTAGTGCCGTAACGCTGAATGATGGTCACCCAGCTTGCGTTTGCAGTCTGCCATGTGCCCAGATACTTACCACCCACATCTGCTCGGTTGGTCATGTAGTAGCCATTGACGGCGTTGCCGTTGACCATGACGCTCAAGGTGGGATTGGATACGCTCTGGAAACCAACAGGAACCTTACCGAAGTCAAAGTAGATGTCGGTAATGACTTCACCTGCCTGCATGGGAATGGCGTTGAGGGCAAAGGAGTAGTTGTTGCTGGTCAGCAGATTGGAGGCCAGCACCTGATAGTTTGCGGTATAGTTGGTCTTATACAGGATGCGGTAGTTCAGTCGGGCGCTGTAAGTGCCGGTAGTGAGCGTGGTAGCCCGGGCAACATCGGTGGGAATGCGGTCATGCCAGTAAAAACTCTCCAGATCCACATTGGAGGTGTTGGCTACGGTGATGTCGTAGCGCATCTGATTTCCGGCAAGTACGGCAGCGTTGCCGCGTTTGGTGATGGAAACACCCAGTTCTGCAGTCTTATCGTAGGCGTTGAGCTTGATGATCTGTCCGGCGTATTCCAGCGTCACATCAAACACCTGGGCAGAGACCTGCCAATAGGCGGGAGCGGACACCTCACGGATCTGATAGCGGGTCAGAGGCAGGGGCTTGCTGGCCGCCACACCACGGGAATCGGTGGTGATATAGTCCACGACCTTGCCGCTGCGGGCATTGATGATCTCATAGACAGCGCCCTTGAGCGGAGTGCCGGGGGCGGTGCCTGTGATCTCGTTGTACTCGCCGGCATACTTGTAAATCTGGATCTGGCCTGTGATGGGCTCGTTCTCCCATTCGATCTCCACGGTCCTGCCTGCACTGACATAGACTGTCTTCATCTGGGTGTCCACATTGTAGCCCTCATTTTCCAGCTCGCGGATGTAGTAGCGGCCGGACTCGGTGAGGCCGGTGATATATACCCAGCCGTCCTGGTCAGATTCATACTGGCCGATGGGGGTCTTGTTGCTGTCATAGAGCAGGAAGGTGACGCCGTAGATGCCCTCGCCGGTGTTGCTGTCGATCTTATGGATCAAAATACCGGACAGGCTCTTGTTCTCAACGGTGAGAGTGGTAGTTTTGCCGTCCTTCACCTCGAAGTAGTGGGGCGTACTATCCAGCTCAAAGCCATCTGCACTCTTGATCTCAACAGCGTAGTAGTGGCCATCCTCCAGAGACAGGAAGGCGCGGCCATTTTTATCGGTGGTCACGGTATCCACAAGGCCGTCATCCGCGCGGCGGATCTCGAACTTCACATTGGGGATGCGTTCGGTCTTCTTATCGGCATTGACCTTGATGATCTCAACGCCGCCGATGGGATCGTTGTAGAAATACAAGCTCTGCGTGTCGTTGGTGTTCACAACCACGGTCTGGCTGCGGGTCTCCTCATGGATGGTGTAGCCCGGGATGCTCTGCACCTCAGTCACCACGATGGTGCCGGTGATGCCGGTAATCTTGATCTGGCCGTTTTTATCGGTCCAGTACAAACCGTTGGAGGAAAGCTGTCCGCCATCTGCATCAACCACACGACCATCAGCATAGGTGATCTTGAACTGAACGCCTTCCAGAGGCTCCTTGGTCACGGAATCCTGCTTGTGGATGATGAGACTGCCCTTGGGCTGGTTGCGGAACTCCAGAGTGACCGTCTGACCGGCCTTGATGCGGGCAGTCTGAGGCGTATCATCCAGAATGTAGGTATTGTCCTTGGTACGGGTTTCCTTGACAACTAAAGTCGTGCCGGGGTCGATGTTCTCAATCAGAACGGTGCCTGCGCTGTCGGTGACGAACTTGCCGTTGGCATTGCCAACCACAGTGCCGTCAGAGGTGGTGACGAAGAACTCAACATCAGACAAAGGCTCACGGCTCACACTGTCGATCTTCTTGATGAGCAGCGCACCCTTGGGAGAGTTGCCGAAATACAGCTCCACCACATCCTGATCCTTGCCGCTGATGTAGGCGGTCTGGGGAGCGGTATCAATGACGTGGCCGCTGTCACTGGCCAATTCCTCCACGATATAGGTGCCTTCGTCGAGCCCTGTAACGGTGAAGCTGCCGTTTGCAGAGGTCTTATAGGTGCCGATGACCGTGCCGCCGGTGCCGGAAGTGCCGGTGAGGTACTTCACCTGGAATACGGCGTTCTTCACCGCCTCTCCGGTGACGGAATCGAATTTGAATACGACCAAGGCACTGAGGGGAGTATTCTCAAAGGTGACGGTCTTACTCTCACCGGCCTTGACGAAGACTTCCTGCGCGGCCGGGTCTTTGATGCGGTAGCCGGGTACAGACTCGACCTCGGTGATTTTGTACCAGCCGTCCTTCAGGTTGGAGAGCTTGAACTGACCGTCGGCATCGGAATAGAAATAACCAAGGTCGTTGATCTCGCCGCTTTCTGTATCATTGCTGGCATAGGTGACATGGAACTTTGCGCCCTTCAGAGGCTCACCCGTGACGCTGCAAATCTTGTTGACAGTCAGGCTGGGCTTCTGATGGTTTTCAAAGTAAACGGTGTGGTCACGGTTGGGATAGAGGGTCACCAGCTGACTGGGAGCATCCAGCAGATAAGGGGAAGGCACGTACTTCTCGGAGATTTCATAGACGCCGGGAAGCAGATTTTTCAGCTCGGCACGGCCGTCCGTTCCGGTGCGGATCTCATCGACGCTGTGGCCGTCAGCCGCGCGGATGATGAATACGGTGTCGGGGATGGGTTCGCCGGTGTCTGCATCGTGCTTATAAACATAGAGGTTGGGGCGAATCTGATTCTCAATGACCAGCGTGCTGGTCTTGCCGGGGAACAGCTCTACCTTGTACTCCCGGAGGTCGATGATGTGGTCTGACACCGTAGAGGTCTCGCGCACGGAATAGACCCCAGGCTCCAGATCGCTGACAAGGATCTCGCCGTTCTTATTGGTGGTGCGGTCGAGGTAATGTGTACCATCTTCGATCTTGGCGATACGGAAGGTCACGCCTTCCAGAGCAGAACCATCGGAGCTGAGCTTGATGATCTGCAGGGAGGGCTTGATACTGTTGGTGAACACGAACTGGGCATCCTCGTTGGGGTCCAGCTGAATAATGCGCTGCGCTTCATCAATGACATAGCCCGGGCAGGACAATTCCGTTACCACATAGGCACCCGCAGGGAGCTTGCTCAGGACGATCTCACCGTTTTCATCGGTTCGGAACTCTTCGGGACCGTAGTCACCCGCAACGGATTTAATCTCAAACAGGACATTGGGGATGACTTTAGAGGGATCGGCACTGTCCACCTTCACCAGTCGCAGGCCGGGCTTGACGTCGTTGAAGAACATCAGCTCCTTGATGCCGTCACCGGCTTCCAGCTCTACTTCCTGGGGGGTGGTGTTGAGAATATGCCCATCACTGCCTGTATCCACTTCCACGGCTCGATAGGTGCCGGGCTCCACGTCGGTCAAAAGGATTTCACCGAACTCATCGGTGCGGAAGGTACCCAGAGAAACACCGTCACGCCAGACCTCAAAGGTGACGTCGGGCATAGCGACCATATTCTTGCGGTCGTACTTGATGATGCGAAGGCCCGGCAGCTCCTCGTTGACCAGATGGAATGTAGTGGTTTCACCGGCAATGACGGTCGTGGTGTAGATGGTATCATCCAGCAGCCATCCCGCCGGAGCTGCAGTTTCTTCGATTCGATACGCGCCGGGCTGGATCTCACGGAAGACGGCAACACCTGCGGAGTTAGTCTCTCCGGTATAGCGCTGACCGCTTTCAATGTGGGTAATCGTGATCAGTGCTCCGGGCAGGTTCATGCCGGTGTTGGAGGTTTTCTCGATGCGGAGATTGCCATAGGGCTCGTTTTCAAACACAACTTCGGCCACCTCGCCGTAGACCACCTGCACATTCTGGGCAGGTTCTTCGCTGAGCAGGTAAAAGTCCGGCGCGACCCGCTCATATACGGTGTAGTTTCCGGTCAGGGTCAGAGGGATGCGGATCTTACCGGAGGAATTGGTGGTAAAGGTACCAACAGTGGCACCGTCAGGACCAACGACCTCGAACATGGCGCCGCTCAGAGGGATGGTTGTGCCGGCTTCGTACTTGACGATCTGGAGGCCGGTATCCATTTCCACTTCGGGCTCATCACCATAGTTGCTGTAGGCGGACAGGTTCATTTTCCTTGTGGGGTCGGTGTCCACCATGTAATTCTGGATATTGCCGTATTTATCCACCTCAACCACAGAGGCATAGAAGATGGCGTACTGGTAAACATCCAGATCAAAGGACAGCTGCACGCTGCCGGTCTGTCCGGCCACGCTGTCCGCCGGGTAGAGGACCTTGAACTGTGCCGAATAGCCTTCACCGGTGGCGCTGGTGGTCAGGGTGGAGATGTCATTGTTATTCATGTCCACGATGCGGGTGCCGGAAGGAACGCTGGCAGGGTCCGTGAAAGCGACATTGATTTTGTAATCGCACACCCAGGTCTTCGATGTAACCGTAAAGACCTGCTGCTTATACTGGCGGCCGTTGACGGTCACTTCATAGGCAACATCACGGTCAGGAGTACAGCTGACATTGGGCGACAGATTTTCGGTCCATGTCGTGCCACGGCGGTAGATGTCCTTGGCTGCGGCGAGGATCTTCTGCGCACGCTCCAATTCAAGGCCGGTCAGGTTGGGGTTGACCTTCAGGTTGTTGATGTCCCAATGGGACAGGAGATAGCACCACAGGGCCATTTTGGTGGCATAGTAGGCGTGGTACTTATTCTCAAGGCCCAGCTCGCTCAGGCCGCGATTGGGATAGCCGTTGGCGATGATACCGGTGACCTTGGGATCTGCCGCCTTTTCATCGGCCAGATACTTGATGCTTTCGCCCACCCCTACGGTCTGGGGAACGCCCTTATCATTGGGGTTCACGCAGTAGGCAGGGATTTCTTTGACCGCTCCGGATGGAGTAACACGGTTATAGTAGGTATAGATCTGCTCACGGATACGTCCGTTGATAGACAGATACGACATTGTTACGCCGCCATTGAAAATATTGATCTCGCCCAGTGCTTCCTCTTCCGAAGATGCTGCGAAAGCGGTGGTCGAGAGCATACTGAAAAGCATGATGACGGCTAAAAACGCTGACATGAAACGCTTTTTCATAGGCTTACCTCCATAAAATCAGGGAGGATACCCATTCATACAGAACAGCATCCCCCCTTGGGTGAAATATGAACTTGTGGGGAGATGCAAAAGAGGAAGACAGCACGATTTGTGCTGTCTCCCTCTTTTAGACTGTATGGTGGACTAAATACTCAGTTTGCAGGAACACACCGTCTTTGTAGACATCCCACGCCTCAAGTGAGTGGGTCCCACAGGGGCTGGAATTGAATGGAGCAACGATTTCACTCTCGCGCCAGGGCCAGAAACATTCCGCCTGGGTATCATCCGCAATCGTCAGATTGATGCGCACCTTGGGGTTGCCACTGGGATGCAAAACGGGTTTGCCGTCCTGCCAGGTTTCCGGGTTGTCTCCGATGGCGTTATATAGGGTATAGAGCATTCGACGGGTCTCATAGAGATTTCGGATAAACATGTACTCGCTGTCACCGATGGTAAAGTGTCTGACCTCTGCATCCGGCAACTCCGGCTGGGGCAGCAGGCTCCAGTCACAAGTAGGCTCGGGCAGTTCGGGCAGAGGGCCGCTGGCAAACATATTGGCATCGTAGCGGCGAACATCGGTGATGGTGTAGTTGATGCCATCATCGCAGCGGATCACATCGCCAGCCTGCGGCACATAGCGGGAGCCGTCAGACGGGACATTGATGGAACCATCGTCGTTTCTGCGGATAGCCTGTCCTGCCGGTGTGGCTGACTGCGGCGCTTCAGATACTTCGATATCATATCCCATCTTTGCCATGGTGCGGTAGATCAGAACTGCCATGTTGCCGCGAGTAATTTCCGCTCCAGTGAGAGCTTCCGCAGAAGATAGTCCCAGCTCAACAGCCGTCTGACATGCTGTGCTGTAGGTCCACTCCATATCCACGTCGCCCAAGCAACGAAGCATTACCGTGCAGGCCGCAGCGGGGGTGACGGGATCACTCGGTCCATAAAGGCCATTTCCATAACCAGCCACCAGATGATTTGCGGCACAGTAGCCGACATAGACCTTTGCCCAGTCGGGCACATCAGTGAACTTGCACTGGCCGCGGTAGTAAGCACTATCCGCCTCGACATGATCGGGATTTGCAACGATACGGGTGAGCACCGCAGCCATCTGCGCACGGGTCAGGCCCTGATCCAGCATCATATCACCGGTCTCGTTTCCAACCATGATACCCGCCTCACGCAGGTAGGATGCGGCGGTTTGCTGTTCAGTGTTGGCTCCGGCGGCAAAGGCGCTGCCGGTCATCGACACAAGGAACAGCGTCAAGATTAAAAAGGTTCGGATTCGTTTCACAATATCACGCTCCCTTCCGATAAAACGTAGTGGTTACACTGGCTGTCATGCGGCGGGTATTTTCGTCATAGACGCAGCGATCAAACTCATAAATACCCATCTGCTCAGCCTGCTCTGCCAATTCCGCAGGAAGGTCAACTGTGATGTCCATTTTGATCCTTACTTCATCGTCCTTCCTTTGTGGCTTGAATTTCTGTACCAATTCAGATACTTCCTTTGGGGGGTTATATTCTCCGGAGTGATTTGAGAATAATACAGAAATCTAAGCGTGTCAAAGGTTTATTTGAAATCACTGCGCCGATAAAACTCAACACCGCAAAACCGTTGCGCCGCAATGGTTTTAGCGATCCACTTCCACAGCCTGAACACAGACTCGTTTGCTGGGCTGGTTGGCTAGACAGGTGGTGATGGTGATGCGGTTGTCGGCCGTGGCCTGCAGATAACTCCAGTCTGTACTGGCGATAGTCTTTACCAAAACGACCTCGTAGGTGCGTGTGCCGTAGATGGTGGTATAGATGATGGTATCACCGATTTCCAAATCTTTGATGTCGCCAATCACATATTTGGCACCTCTATTGTGGCCGCAGACTGCCACGTTGCCATCCCATGCAGAGGTCGTGGTGTAGTGACCGAGACCCTTTGCCATGCTGGCGTTGCTCTCGCCCTCCCAGACCTTCATGTTGATGTCCAGAGAGGGGATCTTCAAGGTGCCGATGCTGCCGTCCTTGCGTTCCATGTCCTCAGCGCTGGTATAGGCAGGCTCCCGATAGACGGGAGTGATGGTGGTTCCGCTGGAGATTACAGGAGTGCCGTAGCTGCCGGCACCAACGCCATAACCGCCGGCGCTGGTGGAGACATTCACATACTGCTGCAGCCCGGGCAAGCGGACCTTTTCCATGACGCCGGTCTGGGTCGTGCTGAAGCAGCCATAGGACAGTTCCGGGATTTGATAGTCCACAACATTGATGCCGCCGTAGTTGTACGAACCGTAAATATCCTCATAGGATGTGGAGGGGTAATACTCCGAATCCGACGTAGACTCAAAGGTGTATTCTGCGGCAAAGGCGCTGACCGACAGAGATAATACCGTTGCGATCATCAGCGCCATACAAATCAGTCGCCTCATGTGCTTCATGCGTTCTGCTCCTCCTGTTCTTCAGAATCTTCCTCCAACTCCTCATCCTCTTCCTGACGCTTCGCAGTTCTGCGGTTGTGGATCAGAAGACCGCCGCAGACAGCCGCAGCGATCAGTCCACCGCCCGCCAGCAGGAAAGGCCAGTTTTCAGTGAAAAAGCTGCCAAAGCTGCTGATCATATCGGTGGTACCATCGGCCTCAATCGGCTCGGGAACAATTTCCTCACCCAAATATGTCAGTACATAGGTGATACTCTCAATTCCCTCGTGGGTAACATCCCCCACATACTCTGCGGTTGTGATGTATCCGGTTGCTGCATTGTAGGACGCCTTCGCAGAGTAGGCGGCAATGGCCTGATAGGACGAGGGCATCAGTGCTTCTCCCACAAGATCGGTACCGGTGACTTGCCACTCCACATTGGCAAGATTCAAAGTCCTGCCATCCTTTACGGTAGTAGACGGGACATAAGACATATCATTGCGGTCCAGCTGGCCAATGGTCTTGGTTTCCGTCACCGTATAGCTCTTGGTGGTGTAACCTGCAGCCTCAGTGACAATACTGGTGTGATCCAGTGCGAGGGTGCCTTTGAAATTGCCATCATCGAATTCGATGGTGGGCTCCAGATTTTCAAGCACCACAGACAGGTCTTTCTTGGCTGTTTCAATGGTGATGATCTCCGTATGCACTTTAGTTTCTTCAACGGGGTTTTCGGTTTTCACAATGTTTGCAAAAGTGTAGAGGAAACCTTCCAGTTCAAAAGGTTCCTCGATCAAGGTTGCCGGGTCCTGGTCCGGCGGGATCGTGTAGGTCTTGATGGCCTGCTGGCTGCCGTTGAGATTCTGGACCACGGTATCCGTAGGCACCTCCAAAGCAAAGGCGTTGACGGACATGGCCAGCGTGAGCAGCACACAAAGTATTGCTTTTTTCATTTTTACGGGAGCCTCCTATTCTCAGTTTTTTCCTGCGCAGCGTTTCTCCGCCGCAACTTTCGGGGTGCGCGGTGTTCGTTTCACGATGCTCTTTCCTCCTCCTTGATTTTGTATTCTACTGCGCGCTCCGGGTGCTCCCGTAGTGCGTCCAGTATTCTGATGGCTTGCTCCAGGGCCTGCATCGTGTCACGCTTCTGGCGTTTGATGAAGCCATGCAGGAGCAGCACCTGTCCGTTGGGGCAAAAGCAGAAGATGATGCGAACTAACATCTTGCTCTTTACCCGCAGCTCACACAGATCCCGATAGCGTTCCAGAGAAAACCGCTTGAAATGGGGTTCTCGCAGCTCCGGCTTATGGGGCTTGGACAGCTGATAAAGCTGCATGATGATCTTCTCCCGCAAGCGTGGATCGAGACCATCAATAAATTCCGGGAGCTGGGCAGGCTTATCCGGTGGCTGATAGACCAAAATTCCTTTCAAAATTAGAGCACCTCCTCGGAGTCACAAAGCTTTTTCAGGTGCAGAACATAGCTGTCTGCAAACGCGCCCGCAAGAGCAGGACTGCCGCTGATCCACCAGATGGGATTGGGCAGGGCCTGCCCCAGGGCGTCATACTGCAGGCAGATCAGCAGAAACTTCTGCCGGGCGTCAGCTGTTTCAGCCGCCGAAAACAGTTGACCCAAATCATCCTTCACCATGGAATAATCCTGGTAAAAGTCACACAGCTCATCAAAGAGCAGCCCCGCAAATACTGCACTCAGCGTCAGCAGTGTCGTCTTGTTTGCTTCACCGTCTGCCTTGAGCAGATCCATTCTTTTCAGTCGTTCCTCGGCTCCACCGTCAAAGGGGTTCTGTGCACGGCGCCCTCGCGCTCTTTCTCTCAGTTCGTTCATTTCGTCACCTTCCTATGGCATAAAAAAAGCCCGGCACCGCAAAAGCGGTGCCAAGCCTATCTACCGACAGTTATTTTTTCTCATCCAAAATGGTTGCTCAAAAACTCAAGAAAGAGTTTTTCCAGCGCATCTTCACCTCCGACCTTTTCGATATATGGAGCAAACTTCTTTCGCTCAAAGCTGAGTTTCTTCGGAGGCATAGCTGCTCTCCGTTCCTCGGCCGCTCTGGCCTCCCGCCATGCCGCATAAATAAGCTGGCGGTCTGCGCAGGGTGGGGGACATCTCTGAACGATATAATTCACGGTCGCTATGTTCAACTGATAGCCTTCAATGGAACACATTTCGATAAATGCGCGCTGGGATACGGCTTCGTAGTCAGCTATTTTTTCTGCGCAGGCCAGAGGCAGCAATTTCGGCTGTTCTTCCAGTATCTCTTGCAGCTCCGAGATGAGCTGGGTCATCTTAATTGCCTTGCGGATCTCGTATTCCGTAACACCGAAAAACTCCGCTACAATTTTTCGCGCGCTGTACCTTTGGCGAATCTCGCCAAAGGTGCCGGAATCAAACTTCTGGCGAATTTCGCCTGAAGTTTGAATATCAGATCGAAACCCTTGCCTTCTCTGCGCCTCTAAAAGTGCTTTGTATGCCTGTCCACGCTCAATAATCGTTAAATCCTGCCGTCGAAGCAGGTTGGTGGCGATGGCGATGGTCGTAGCTCGCTCATCATCAGCATCAACGATTTCCGCCTCTATCTCTGACCAGTTATTCAACCGTCCTGCGTTGGTTCGATTGTGCCCAGCCAGAATCTCGTATTCATCCCGATAGGGAATGGAGCGAACTATGATCCGTTCAAGCTGCCCTTCGGCCGCCATGTGCTCTGCCAGTGCCTGAAGTTTCGATGCAGAATAGGGCTTAAATCCTATATCAGCGGTGAAGAAGGGATGCAATTTGCTGATAGGCAATTTACACACCTTTGGCTGCGGAGCATTTGAAGGGGTCTGGAAGAGCGTTTCATATGCAGCATTGCCGACCTCAAGCTCGGATGCCTGCTGGGTGGCAAGCATCCTGTTTTTGAGCATGGTACTCATACCGCCTTTACTCAAGCTGCAACACCTCCTCGGCCAGACACCGATACGAAACTGCCGCAGGATTTTGCGGCCTGTAGACGAAGATGCTTTGACCTGCGGCCGGTGCCTCTGCAAGTTTTATGGTGTACTCGATTGGGTGAGAGAACACATTGATCTTTGTTCCATACACATCTACAACACTTTCCCGAATACTTTCGCAAAGCTGCGGCTTGGACTGATACATGGTAATAAGAATGCCGGCGATCTTCAGCGATGGATTGAACTTGGCCTGAACGGAGCGAACCAACTCCAGCACTTCCGGGATACCCTCACTTGCCAAAAAGTGTGCCTGCACCGGAATGATGCAGTAATCGGCGGCAGAGAGGGCATTGACCGTAAGAAGTTCGTACTTCAATCCGCAATCAACGATGATGTAATCATAGTGGCTGCGAAGGATATCGGTGATCACAGCTAGCACTTTTTCACAGGCACGATCTTCTGCCCCCATGGCATTATACTGGGACATCTGCATAACCTGCAGGCGGGCCGCAGCATCGGCCACTCTCTTGTTACAAGGGATAAGATCAATTCCGGATTCCGTTCTGATGATCGTCCGTTCAAGATGCGTTTCGAGATCTTCCGGGTAGTCAATGGCGGCAAGCATCAGATTATTTACTGTGCGCTTCTGTTCGGCCGGTGTATACCCAAAAGAAGCCGTCAAGCTTCCCTGCGGATCATAGTCTATGACCAAGACCCTTTTACCAGCCGCAGCGAGCGCGGCTCCAAGGTTTACCGTTGTAGTCGTTTTTCCAACGCCACCTTTTTGATTGGTGACTGCAATAACATGCTCACTCATGCAGAACCCTCCTAAGCAGTTCGATATGTTCTTTTGACTTCTCTCGAATATTGTGGTATGCTTTTGAAGCAACAAAATCCAGCAAAAATGGCTTCGGATAATATAGTTTTCCGGACAGGCGTAAGGCTTTTAATCCTCGGGTCTGGCCCCAGTCGTAGATTTCTCTGAGATTGTACCCAAGAATCACACTGACCTGTTTTGGAGCCAGTACATCCGGCAGATGGGCAATATCCTGTTCGACAACCGTGCGAATCTCTTTGCCGAGCCGCTTCGTGTACCGTTGCACCGGACAGTATGGATATCTGTTACAACGATCACTACGCCGATACTTCGTGGGGTTTATGCTCTTATCCGCGAGGTATCGCTCGACTTCTGCTTTTGGTATCCGGTATCCAAGCCCTTGTTTTTCCGGCCGTTCGGCTAAAACAAGTTCTGTCTCTATAAGCCATAGCGCTGTCCTTTTGCTGATGTGGGCAATTTTGTAGAAATCCTCTTTGCTCAGATAGTCACCGGGAATATCTGTAAGCTTCAACTCCTTTTTCCTCATACCCGCACCCTCAGCTTTCTGCTGGCATAGTCCTCGCTCAACACATAGTCGATGACGGACTCTTTGGGTATCCAGTAGTGCGGCTTAATGAAGATGGCCTTGACCTTTTGCTCACGGATCAGGCGACGGGCAAAGGAATCACCGATCCCGCCCAGCATTTCCCGGAACATCGAAACAGATACCAAATCAGGGTACTGTTTGAATTGCCGTCTATATTTATTTCTTATGTCTTTCATTTCCGAACCTCCTTGCAAATAGCCATTGGCAAATAGGTTCGGTGCCATGTTTGATGGTTTTAGTTCTCTCCTAAAACCCGAAAATACGTCTGAGTTCTCTCCTCGGTTCTCCGTTTCTTTCTCAAGGGGCCGAAGGAATGAGTTCTCTCTTAGTTCTCTCCAAGTTGCGTCAGGAGAGAACTTTTGGGGCTTCTGTGAAGCCATTGAAAAATCAAGAGGCAACCGCAAAAAGCTTGTAATTGCAATGCTTTGGGGCGACGGAGGACTGCGGAGTGCTGCGGTGGAAATACGTGGGCCAAGCACTCAAAATCCGCCGCTGGCGACAGCGTACCGGTTCGAGTCCGGTCACCGGCACCAAGAGCAGAGGATCTGCGCCGCAGGTCCTCTGTTCTTTTCTTTGAACGGGCAAAAGAAAATCCGGATATTAAAATTGTGGTCGTTTGGCCGGGGCAGTGCCGGAGTGAGGCTTTCCTCTGCGATCCCACTGTTGCACTTGAGAAGATCCGATAAGCAGCATTGTATTCCTCGGAAAATCTACAATGCTGTGCGAACCTGTCTGTCATCGCCTTTCAGGCCGCAATCAAAGTAAGAAAAAGCACGCCTGCCAAGCAGACGTGCTTTTCGTTTTGTGTCAGGGGTTTTGGCTTTTCAGCGTCTTCCGCCGAAGCCGCCGCCGCGGCCACCGCCAAATCCGCCGCTGCGACCTCCACCGAAGCCACCGCCGAATCCGCCGCCGCGGCTGCTGCCGCCAAATCCGCCGAAGTTTCCGCTGCCAAAGCTGCCGCCGCGGCCGCGGCTGCCAAATCCGCCAAAGCTGCTACCCGAGGAACCGGAAGGCCGTCTCGGCTGCTGGGGCGGGCGGCGATTACCGCCGGAGGTGCCGCCGCTGCGCGGCGGTCTGGGGCCGCCCTGTGGAGGACGGGGGCCGCCCGAACGGGGCGGACGCGGGCCGCGCGGAGGACGGCGTCCCCAGAAGATGGGGTGATACATCACCGTCGGCACGCCCATGCCGGGCATCATGTAGCGGCGGCGATAGCGGCGATAACGCATGCCGTCAAGCATGATCCAGAGGACAAAGAATATGATGAGGATCATGATGAACATCACACCGTTGGCCGCCTCGTCCAGCGCCGCCTCGCTCTGCTGATACTGCTGGCTCAGCTCCACATGGAGCGCGGCGCAAAGCGAGCACACCGCCGCGTCATAATCGCCCTTCTGCACGTTATCCGCCATGCAGGAGGCAACAAAGCTCTGCGAAAGGCCGCTGAGCAGATCGTAAAAATCGCCGCTGGCAAGCAGGTAGTAGTCCTGCTGCTGTTTTGCGATGACCAGGATCGCATCATTTTCCGCAAGCTGCATCTCGATGGCGTAATCATACGCCGCATTCTCTATGTCGTTTGCGGATTCGGTCGTCACGACGGCCATGATGCTGCCAAACATCTTGTCCCAGTTGGCGTTGTAGAGGCCGATAGCCTCCTCAGTCTTGTCGGAAAGAACACCGGCATCATCGCGCACATACTGCGTAAAGGCCGCCGCAGAAAGTGAGGGATCGAGTTTTTCCCCGCCCTCCGGCGTAGAGACGGCGGGCGCCTTGTGCAGTCCCCACGCACTGGATGCGACGATCGCCAGAATCAGCACGGCGATGGCGACGCCGCGTTTTTGAAAGAATTTCATATGCTTCTCCTATCCGGAGCGTCTCAGCTTCTCAGCTCCATGAGCTTCTGCTTCAGCTCACCTTCGATACGGCCGAGCTCGACCTCCGCTTCCTTGCGCTTCTGCGCGCCCTCGCGCTGGATGTTCACGACCTCGTCGAGCGTGGAGACGAGCTGCTCGTTCGTGTGCTGCAGCGTCTCGATATCGACGATGCTGCGCTCGGCCTCCTTGGCCGTGGCGATGGTGCCCATCTTGAGCATGTCGGCGTTCTTCTTGAGAAGCTCGTTCGTCGTCTGCGCCACCGCGCTCTGTGCGGCCGTGGCCTGACGGCTGTGCTCCATGCCGAGCGCGAGCACCATCTGGCTCTTCCAGAGGGGGATGGTATTGACGAGCGAGGACTGGATCTTTTCGACCATCAGCGTGTCGTTGTTCTGGAGAAGTCTCGTCTGCGGGCCCATCTGGAGCGACACCATGCGCGTGAGCTCCAGGTCATGCAGCTTCTTTTCAAAGCGCTCGCACTTCTGCGCGTAGTCGTTGTAGGCCTGCGCATCCTCGGCAAGGCCGCTCGCCTCCGCCTTTTTGCGCAGCTCCTCGAGCTCGCCGGAGCGGACCTCGGCCAGACGCTTTTTGCCCGCGATGATATACATGGTCAGTTCTTTGTAGTACTTGAGGTTCAGCTCATACATCTGGTCGAGCATCGCGATGTCCTTCATCAGCGTGACCTGATGCTTTTCAAGCTCAGAAACAATGCGGTTCACGCTCGTCTCGGCCTTGCCGTACTGCGCGCGCATCAGCTCGAGCTTATCCTTCTGCTTGCGGAACAGGCCTGCGAAGCCCTTCTTCTCCTCCTGACCGAAGCCCTTGACCTCGACGACGAGGTTCGAGAGCGTCTCGCCCACCTCGCCAAGATCCTTGTTGCGCACGGAGGACAGTGCATTTTCCGAGAACGTCGCAACGCTCTTCTGCGCGGCCACGCCGTAGTTGAGCACGACATTCGTGTCCTTGATGTCAATCTTTTTCGCAAAATCGTCGACGGCTTTCTTCTCCTGCTCGGTGAGCATGCTCTCATCGACCTTGACAGGCTCGACTTCCTTTTTCTCCGCCTCGGGCGCCGTGGGCGCTTCGGGCGTGAGCGTCAGCTCAGGGACGGCCTCCTGCGCCGCTTCGGTGGGGTTCAGGGTCAGCTCGGGCATCATGTTGTCGCTCATATCATTTCTCCTCCGTATTTTGGCTTTGAGTTTGTTCTTTTTCGTACTTTTTGATGCGCTGGATGCGGCGCAGGCACAGCAGCGTGGCCAACGCCCAGATCAGCGCGGAATAGTAAAGCGTATCCCTGTGCAGATGCCGCGCGCCGATGATGCTTGCCACACACATGATGGCAAAGATTGCACAGAAGATCGGGTCGAGCCACACGCCTTTCAGCCGTTTCAATATCCACGCATTGACTTTGGCGTTGAACGCCATCACTTTCTTTCGCATCGCTTACTCCTTTATAGCTCGAGCTTGATGTCGTCCTGCGAGGCGGTCGCCGTGCCGGACTCGGCATGCAGCTCGCCAGTATCCTCGCTCAGGCCCTCGCGCTTCATCATGTTCTCAAGTACCGTAATATCGGCGGAAATATCCATCGCCTCGCTGCCGAAGAGCATGTCGAGCTGCTTTTCAAAAGCCGTAACGATCGTGCCCATCATACTCTCCACGCGCTGCATGGTCGCGTCGATGTTCTCGCCGCTCACGCCCTGCGCGCCCATACGGTCATAGGCGTTCAAGAGCTTAAGGGTCGTGGGCAGGTAGTAGTCCATGAACTTGCGGATCTGCGGCAGCTTCGACGGGTCGGATTTGACCTGCGCGAAAATTTTCGCGCTCAGGTCCTCGAGCCGGTCGATGTCGGCGGAGATCTTCTCATCCTTGATGGACGTGTTGAGCCGCTTCATCTCGGAGATGGCAAGATTGCCGTCCCGGATCATCTTGTCAAGCTCGGGGTTGCCGGTGCTCTCTTCCTTTTTCGGCGGGTCGGGCACCGTGACTTCGACCGTGCCGCACACGGCGTTCATAATGAAGAACACCACCCCCGACACGACCGCCACAAAGAGGAAATGCGGTACGCGGTAGAGCGGGAACAGCAGCGCATAAATGACCCATGTTCCCGCCGCGGCATAATAGGGAACGGTGGATCTGCGTTTGACGGTTGCCAAGGCGATCGCCTCCTGTTTTCATAAATATTTTGACTGATATATGATATCACATCGCATCAGCGCGGTCAAGCAAAGCAAGCGCTTGAAACATTGCAATATCGCACTTTTTACAAAAGAAGGCGGCGTCCGGTCCAGGACGCCGCCTTCTTGCAAAATACTGCGTTTTTCTTATTCGTTTCGGATCGCTTCGAGCGCGGAGATCTTGACCGCCTTGTTCGCGGGCTGATAACCGGACACCAATCCGACCATCACTGAGAACACCAGTGCAAAGATGATAAGCTCAGGCTTGATGACGGAAACGCGCGTCACGTTCTCTCCGCCGATGAGCGCCTGCTTGATGAGTTCCCACGTCACTCCTCCGCCGCCGAACGCGCCGAAGGAGAAGAGATTGATGCCGACAGAGATGATATAGCTGAAAAGGAGTCCCAGCACGCCGCCGAGAAGTCCGATGCTGCCCGCCTCCATCAAAAACATCGCGCGGATATCGCGCACATAGCACCCAAGCGCCTTCATGATGCCGATCTCCTTCGTGCGCTCGGAGACGGACATGATCATCGTGTTCGTAATGCCAATGGCCGCGACAAAAAGCGAGATCGCGCCAAGGCCGCCGAGCATCAGCTCGATCTGGCGGGTCTGCTTGTTGAGCTCGTCGCGCATGCTCTGCATGGAATAGGTGCTGTAGCCCAAGTCCTTGATGGCCTGCTCCACGTCCGCCACGGCGTCAAGGCTCTCGGCCTTGACATTGATGGACGAATACTCGAACTTCGTGTCGGTCTTGCCGGTCAGGTCCTGAATAAGCGCTTTGAGCGCATTGATGTCCATCATCACGCCGTCGTTCGTCTCGTAGCCCTTGCCCCGATCTTCCTTCAGAATGCCCACGACCTTGAGATCGACGCTGTAGGGCGTCGTCTCGTTGCCGGAGTCGTCCCAGGAGGTCAGGAGCATCTTCACGTCCGTCTTGAGCGGGTCGAAGAACGGGTCGGGGACATTTTCCGTGTCGATATTGCCGTTTTCGTCCCAGTTATATCGGTCGACATAATTTCTGCCATCCGGCATCAGGGTATCCTTAAAGGTGTAGGCAAAGTACTGGCCCACGACCACCTCGTCGCTGCTCTGCGGATAGCGGCCCGCGATCAGCTCAAAGCCCATGTCCTCAAGGGCGCTCACGTCAATGCCGGCAAAGTTGCCCCAGGCGGCGCTGTAGCGATCGTTGATGCCCGCCTTGAACGAAATGTTGTAGTTATCAAGGCCTGCCTTGGGCATGACGGCCTGCACGCCCGCGATCTCGCGGAAGCTCTCGACCGCCTTTTCGTCGAGCTTGCTCTCCGTCTGCGTGCCGGTATTCTGGTTGTAGCCGCGGTAGACCTCGATGATGGAGAGGTCACCCATATTTTTGAGCATCTGATCGTAGGACTCCTGCATGCCCGCGCCGATGGAGACCATCACGATGATGGACGTGCAGCCGATGAACACGCCCAGCACCGTCAGGATCGTGCGCCCCTTGCGCCGCGACAGGCTGTCGAAGCACATTTTCAGGATGTCTGCGAATCTCATTTGTTCTGCTCCTCAGCGCCCGTGGCCGCAGTCTCCTTCGCCGCGGCGTCCGCTGCCTCCTTCTTCTCTTCGGCGATCTCCTCTTCGTCCCACTTGTCCCAGAGGGCCTGCTCGGCCTTCTGCTTGGCCTTTTTCTTGCGGATGCGCAGCACAATGAGAAGGACGATGAGCGCGGCGACCCCCGCGATGATGACGTACTTCCACGGGAAGGTGTTTGCCGGCTCGGGGTCGATCATGCCGGGATCGTCCATGCCGGGGTCAGACGGCTCATAGGCCATGGCCTCGACCGTTGCCTCGAACACGCGCTCTTTGGTGTTGCCGTTGGAATCTTCGTAGGTAATGACGATCTTGACCTGATTCTCGCCCTCCAGCTGCGGGGTCACGGCAAAGGCGATGGTGCCGTTCTTGCCGCCGTCGATCGTGCCGACGCGCTGATAAGGCGTGGGAGAATCAATATCGCCGGAGATGGTCGCCTCGACGTTGCTGATGGCGCTCTTGCCCTTGTTGACATAGTCGATCGTCAGGCTCGTCTCCTCGCCGACGTAGCCGGTGTAGGAGGTCTTGGGTTCGCTCAGCTCAAAGCGGTCGGGCTGGTAGAGCGGCACGCTCAGCGAGAGGGTCGCGTTGCCGGATTTGCGGGCGTTCTGATCGACATACTCATAGGTGACGGCGATCTGCACCCCCTGCGCGCTGGCGCTGATGAGCTGCGCGGCCTTCATCGGCACGGTGACGGTCTTGCTGCCGCTCGCGGCGACAGATTCAAAGTAGAACGTGTTCGTCGAGCCGTTGAGCATCAGGTCCTGACCGCCGGTGACGGTGACCATGACGTTTTCGATCTTGATGGTCTTGCTGGTGTTCGTGAACGAGAAGCTCAGGTTCGTGCTTGAGCCCGCCGCAACGGACGAACCGCCGTAGTTGTACTTCGAGAGAATGACGATGGGCGTGGGGCTCGCAATGGTCTCCTCGTCCTTCGTATCCTTGGTAACGGTGGAGAGAACGTTCACGCTGCCGCTGGCGCTGCCGCCGGTGAGCTGCGTGCCGTTGTCATAGTAGAACGACAGGCTCGCGTCGATCGTCTGCATCTGGGATTCGATCTTGTCGGGTGCTTTGACCGTCACAGTGACGGCCGTGTCGCGGCCCGCGCGGATATCGTCGAGCATGTAGTCCTGGCTGCCCATGATGAGAAGCGATCCGGAGGATTTGAGCGTCAGGATAGGGTCGCGCATGGCGGTCGTGCCGGCGTTCTGGATGTAGACAGTGATGGTCTTCGTCTCGCCCGCGGCAATAGACGTGCTCGTGCCGTCGGAGTTGAAGACGGCGCGCGGCTCGGGAATCACTTCCGGCGTCGGCTCGGGGGCGGGCGTCGGCTCGGTGTAGGGCACGCACTCGCGCACCGGAACGGTGTTGCCGTCCTGATAGCCGCCGCCGTTGCCTTCATAATAAATTGTAAAGGCAAGCTGCTTGCCGCTGTCGCCGGTGTAGGTCAGGCCGGTGAACGTAACGGTATATTCGCCGTTCTGTCCGCTTGCAACAGCGCTCGCCGTGCCGTCCTGAAAGCTGTCAAGGCCGCGCACGACGCGGATCGAATCGTTGCCGCCGTCCGTGCGGGATAAGTAGACCGTGATATCCACCGTATCGCCGGTGTAAATGCTGCTTCTGCTGGCCCGGTAGCCGGTGATCAGAAAGCTGGTTCCCGTCCGTGCCGTCGTGCCTCCGCCCGTCGCTTTGGCGACATTCACAGGCAGCAGCGCTGCGCACAGCACAAGGGCAAGGCAGAGCGAGAGCAGGGATCTTGAGATGCGTTTCATGTTCGATTTCCTCCGTTATTCGATATAAGGTGCGGCGTCGATCTCCGCCTTGACCTGATTTTCTACGTTGCTGACGATCCTGCCGTCGATGAGCGTGACGATGCGGTCGGCATACTCGGTCATCTCCGGATCGTGGGAGACGAGCACGATCGTCTGGTGAAAGCGCTTGGCAAAGCCGCGGATCATGTGCATGACCTCTTTCGTCGTCTTCGAGTCGAGGTTGCCGGTCGGCTCGTCGGCGAACACGACCTCGGGATGCGTGACGAACGCGCGCGCGATGCCCACGCGCTGCTGCTGTCCGCCGGACATCTGGTTTGGAAAGTGGTCCATGCGGTCCTTCAGTCCCACGCGGCAGAGCATTTTCTTCGCCTCCAGCAGCCGCACATCCGGGTCGATGCCCTTGAACATCAGCGGCATGGCCACGTTTTCCGCCGCCGTCAGCTCCGGCAGCAGGTTGTAGGACTGGAAGACGAAGCCGATATGCTTCTGCCGAAAGGCCGCGAGCTGATTTTCGTTGAGCTGTGAGATCGGCACGCCGCCGATGCGCACCACGCCGCGCGTGGGCTTTTCGAGTCCCGCCAGCTGGTTGAGCAGCGTCGATTTGCCGCTGCCGGACGTGCCGAAGATGCAGCACACCTCGCCCCGCGGGATGTCGAGGTCAATATTGTGCAGTGCGACCACGTGCTCCTGCCCCATCATGTACACCTTTCGGAGCTTTCGCACCGAAATGACGGGCTTCTGGTCATTTGCCATCGCAGTTTCTCCTCAATTTTAATCTTGGGTCCATTATAATCTCATCTTATGAGGAAGTCGTTACAATCAGGCGCGATTTGGTTACAAATTATTTAAGAGTTCCTTAATTCTCGCACCGAGCCTTTTCCTGTATTATTTAGACGAAATTTATCGAAAAATGTTTCATCCTTTTTGAAAAAAAGCGGCGGATTTTTTGATCCGCCGCTTTTTTAAGTTCATGCCGTTTTAGTTCAGCGGCACGTCGGGCACGACGTAGACCGTCATCTCTTCGCCATTTGTGTCGATGGACACAGTGTCGTCGATGGGCTGCGTCAGCGCCGCGTCCGCATAGAGCGTGCAACCGCTGCGGCAACAGATGTTGACATACGTCCCCCTCGCCACATGGTATTCATTCACCCACCAGTCTTCGCCCCCTTCTTCCGCAGGGAGGCAGACCGTCAGCAGGCAGGCGGGTCTCGTGTCGTCCGTCGCGTACACGACATCGTTCAGAAGGTAGCGGCCTGACTTGTAGGGTTCTGTTTTGTAGGGTTCATCGTAGCTCCAGTTGTAGAGCGTCGTGCCCATCTCCGTCGCGCCGCCCTCGTCGTCCGCCATATAGTCGGTCACGGACATGGCGAGCAGCTCGCCCGTCTCGGGATCGGCGTAGTAGAGGGTGGTATAGTAGTAGCCGCCGGCGTCTTTAAAGCGCGTGGTGGTCGAGAGCAGCACCACGCCGTCCTGCTCGCTGCGCTCGTCAAGCGTTTCCTCGGCATTCTTGGCGGCGGGGTCAGTGCACTGCGGCAGCATTTCACGGAGATACTCCGTCCCCTCGCCCGGAATGGGATAGATGTTCAGGCTTGCGTTATCGTCGCTCGTCATGCGCGTGGCGTACAGTCTGCCACGCCCCTCGCTCCACAGTTCTTCCTCGCCCGGGCCGCTGTTGGCGGTATAGTTGTAGTGCGAGGACATGAGGATCGTGCCGTCGCCCCCATCCGTGTACTGCAATCTTGCGGTGTAGGTCACCTCGCCGTCCCGGTCGGTGCCCTGAATGCTCACGGTCACCGTGTCGTGATCTTCGAGCAGCTTTTCGGGAATGTTGTCCGCGCGCACCTGCTCGAGCGAAATTTCCTTCGGCTCGCCGGCGTTTTTATCGTTGTTGTTCGTATCTCCGCCCTGCGTGCCGCAGCCCGCAAGAAGTGCCGCGACGCAAAGCGCGGCAATGCCAGTTTTCTTCCAGTTTTTCACCTTGGTTTCCTCCTTATTTGGGTGCGGACTCACGCCCGCGTTCTAAAGCTTTTTTAACGGTTTTCTTCCAGCGGTACGATGTAGACCGTCGCGCTGCCGCCGCTCGTGTCGATGCCCGCCTGATAGTCGATCTCCTGACTCAACGCTGCATCATAATAGATATTGCTGCCGGTACGGCAGGCAAACATGGCATAGCTGCCGCGCGTCACGCGGTACTGCTGTGTTTCCTCGTCCGCTGTGCCGGGGTCGTAGATGAGCGTCAGCAGGCAGGTGTCAGCACTGTCGGTCTCGTGCAGTGCTTCGCCCGCAAGGTCACGCTCAGGCGCGTAGGGCTCATCGTAGCTCCAAGTGTAGCGCATCTTGCCGTCAAAGGCCTCATCATCCGCAGCATGATCAGTCACTGTCATGGCGTGAAGCTCGCCGGATCCAGGTTCAACTTCGTAGAGCGTCTTGCTGTGATAACCGCCAAGGTTCGGATATGTCACACTCCCGGAGAGCAGGTACACACCATTCTGTAATCCGATCGTTTCCTCGCTCTCCTCGGTGCCCATCTCAAATTCCGCAATTGCGGGCAGATCAGCAAGAACATACATCTCGTAATCTATTTTGGTGAAGCAGGTCATCATCGTTCTCTCTTCGTTCGATGATCGATCCAGATACACTTTTCCGTTTGCCTGCGTCCAGCGCTCTTTTGCACTGACCGGATAATTCTCGCTCGGATCATACCCATAATGCCCCCAGGACACGACATTTCCATCCGCATTACGGGTGTACTGCACTCTGGCGGTATAAGTCACATCGCCATTTTTATCGGTGTACTGTACATTCACCGTCACGACCTCATGTCTTTCGAGCAGTGCAAGGGGTATATTGATCCCTCGAAGATCCTCGACGGTATAATCCTCGCCATCTTTCAGCCCACAGTCGCCTCCACAGCCTGCAAGTAAGCTCGCAGCGCATAAAGCAACGGTGACGGCTCTCTTCCAGCTTTTCATGGTGTGCTCTCCTCTCTCATCTCCCGTCAGTCTTGATCGCCGCTTTTCACATAGACGGTCGTGCTTTCGCCGTCCGGCCACTCGATCTCAGGGGTTTGATACTCCTGCGTCATGGCGGCGTCGTAGTAAAGCATGACGCCCTTACCACTCTCTGGGGAAAAGTACGCTGCGCTCGGCACGGTAAAGTGCTGCTCGTGCTCCTGCGCGGTGCCCGGGTCCCACACGAGCGTGATTTCATGCTTGGGAACATCGTCCGACAGCATCAGCGCGTAGAGGTCTTCCTCCGGTTCATAAGGGCGATCATAGCTGAACGTATAGCTTCCCGTGGCAAAGCAGGTGTCTTTTCCCTGCAAGTCTTTTCTGTGCCGCTCCGACTTGATCGATATCAGGTCATCGGAGGTTGGATCGACATAGAGCCATCGCAGCGAGTAGTCAGTGTCATCGTCGGTGATATAATGTTTGATTGGAAACACGAGCTGGCCGTCCTGCTCATACGGCTCTTTGACCTCCACCGTGATACCGTCACCGGCCACGGGCAAAAACGGTTCCCGCGCGGTACTTTCTTCGTACCACTCATCCGTTCCGCAGGCGATCACACTGGCAATTCGAGCGCTGCCGTCATCATTTGTTCCAGCGATAATGCACATACCGTCCGGCACTTCATCCAGGCAGACATTCAGGCTATAAATATCGTCTGCGCCGTACTCATCATAATACCAGCCGTGGCTCCAGCTTTGCAGCCGGCCTTCTTCGTCGCGCGTGTACTGGTCAGTGCTCTTGACGTCCTGACCGCCGTTGCTGCTGTCTGTGCTCTCCCGTACAATAGTCACCACCTTGTGCCGTTCAAGCAGCGCAGAGATCTTATTCCTCTCACAGATGTCTTCGTAGGTGATCTGCAGCTCGTCGGCGCTGTCGTCATCGTCAAGCCCGCAGTCGCCTCCGCAGCCCGCGAGCAGCAGCGCGGCGGCAAGTGCGAGGGCACTCATTAGTCCCCAGCGGTTCATTTTGTTTCTCCTCTCATCGTCTTCTTTCCATCTTGATTATGCGGAGCTTTTTTCGTTCCGTACATTCTCTTAGACGAGAAATTTCTCAAAAAGTTTCACCCTTATGATTTTTTTAAGAAACTTTTTTCTTTCCTGTGCGAGCTCTTGCATTTTCCACCGATGCGGCATACAATGAGGACACATTTCACCCGGGAGGGGCGTTTTTATGAACTATATCGGCATTGACCTCGGCGGCACGAACATCAAGGGCGCACTCGTGAGCGCGAAGGGCGAGATCTTAAAGGAGCATTCTATCCCGACGCGCGTCGATCTCGGCCCCGAGGCGGTCGCGGGACGCATCGGTCAGGTCATCGCGCAGCTCTCTATCGGCGAGGACACCGTCGGCGGCGTGGGCGTCGGCTGCCCCGGCACGGTGGACGACGCGAGCGGCATCGTGCGCTTTGCGGCGAACCTGAACTTTGTGAACTTCGACCTGCGAAGCGCGCTGCGCGCGCACACTGCGCTTCCCATCCACCTCGGCAACGACGCAAACGCCGCGGCGCTGGGCGAGGCGCTGTTCGGCTGCGGCCGCGGCGCGGAGAGCACCATCGTCGTCACGCTCGGCACGGGCGTCGGCGGCGGCGTGGTGCTCGGCGGCAAGCTCCTGACAGGCTACACGGGCGCGGCGAGCGAGATCGGCCACATGGTCATCGCGGAAAACGGCGAAGAGTGCACCTGCGGCAGCCGCGGATGCTTCGAGGCCTACTCCTCCGCCACGGCGCTGATCCGCGACACGAACCGCACCATGGCCGCGCACCCCGAGAGCCTGCTGCACGCGATTGCCGCGGAGCAGGGCGGTGTCGACGGCCGCACAGCGTTTCTCGCCAAGGAGCGCGGCGACGAGGCGGGCGCGCAGGTCGTGGAGGACTACATCGAGCATCTGGCCTGCGGGCTCACAAATCTTGTCAATATTTTCTTCCCCGAAGTGCTGGCCCTCTCGGGCGGCGTAGCAAATCAGGGCGACGCGCTGCTCCTGCCGCTGCGCGAAAGGGTGCGCGAGCGTTCGTTCGGCTCGCGCTATGCCGTCTCGCACACGCGCATCGAGCTCTGCACGCTCGGCTACCGCGCGGGCGTGATCGGCGCGGCGATGCTCGCGCGCGAGTGAGCGTAAAATAGCGCAAGATATGATAAGGCCCTCCGCATTTCTGCGGAGGGCCTTTTTTACCGGTAGCCGTCGGGCTCGGCCGAGCCTTCGATCAAAAACTGCACCTCGTCCACGCCGCCGAGCGACAAAATGGACTGCTCGAGCGCGCTCAGCATCAAATCGCGCTCCGCCTCGTTCTCCGGCAGTGAGCCGCTCGCAGGGAGATTCAGATAGCACACGCCGTTTTCGATGCGAGAGGAGATGACCGCAAAGTCCTCCGGCAGGAGCGAAACGAGCGAATCGTCCTCCGGCCCCTGCGCGAGCGCTTCGAGCAGCGCGTTCACGCGCGTCTGGCCCTCGTAGAGCGCGAGCGTCTGCTGCTCGGCGCGCAGCTCGCCTGTCTTGCTGTCGAGGAAATAAAGCGACACGGTGATCGGCCGCAGGCCACTCTCACGCGAGGAAAGCAGCGTATCCGCCGAGAGCAGCACTTGCGTCTCGCGGTACGGCAGCTCGCGCCCGTCCGCCGTGATGCTCACAGCGTTCACATTCGGCAGCTGCGTCAGCGTCAGCGTGATGCAGTAGTCAGCGAGCGACAGGTCGATGCCCGTCAGGCGCGCATACTGTGCGCTCAAGTCAATCTGCGCGCGGCGGCCCGACACCTTGAGCGACTTGAGCGCCGTTCCCTCCGGGATGGGCGACGAGAGCGACGGCTCGTCGGGCCCTGCGAGCAGCGCCTCCATCAGCGCGCGGACACAGTCTTCGGTCTCCATCGCGCCGTCGAGCGTCAGACGCTTTTCCTGCGTGCGGATGGCGTCGCCGCCGCCCGCGGAGTTGGGATCGCTGAGAAAATAGAGCTCGTAGCCGTTTTCGTCCATCTCCTGCGCGTGCTGGGCCGCGCAGGCGCAGAGAAGCGAAAGCAGGAGGACTAATGCCGCAGTCAGGGAAAGACGTCTTCTCATGTCTCATCCCCTCCCTCTTCGCAGCGCGGCAGGCGCACGGTAAACACCGTGCCGCCGCCCTCGCGGGCGCGGACCTCGATGCTGCCGCCGCGGCGGCGCGCCGTGTCGGCGGCGATGGAAAGGCCAAGGCCTGTACCGCCCGCGGCGCGCGAGCGCATCTTGTCCACGCGGTAGAAGCGGTCGAAAATGCGGGGCATGTCCCCCTCCGGAATGCCGATGCCATTGTCGCTGACAGTGAGAAGGCAGTCCTTTTCATCCCCCGCGAGCAGCAGCTTCACAAAGCCGCCGGGGTGGTTATACTTGATGGCGTTTTCCGTCAGGTTGTAGATGATTTCGTGAATTTCATCCTCGCTCGCAAGGGTCTGTCCCTCGCGGCGAATTTCATATGAGAGGTCGACCTGCTTTTCCTCGGCCACAAGGCGCAGCATGCGCACCACGCGCGCCATCACGGATGAGAGGTCGACGCGCTGCGCCTCGGGCAGCATACCGCTGTCCAGGCGCGTCAGGCGCAGCAGATTTTCCGTGATGCGCGCCAGGCGCTCGGACTCCTGCTCGATATCACCGACAAATTCGCGCACGGTCTGCGCGTCCATGTTCTCCGTCTGCAAAATGGAGTCGGACAGAAGCCTGATACCGGCCAGCGGCGTTTTGAGCTCGTGGCTCGCGTCCGACACGAAGCGGCGGCGAGCGTCCTCCGTCGTTTGCAACCGGTCAGCCATGTCGTTGAACTCGGCGGCGAGCTCGCTGATCTCGTCGTGCCCGCCGACCTCGGCGCGGTGGCTGTACGAGCCCTCGCGCATCTTGCGGATGGCGTCGGTCAGTACGCCGAAGCGCCGCGTCAGCACACGGGATAAGAGTACGCTGATCCCGCCGGCGAACACCAGCACGACCGCCGAAATCGTCAGGAGATTGCGCTGCAGGGACAGCAGCAGCTCCGCTTGCTCGGTGTCGTATTCGTAGGCATACACCGCGCCGATGGTCTGGCTGTGGTAGATGACCGGCGAGGCCGCGCGGCTTTTGAACGCCTTGTCCGAAAATTCGGTGTAAAAGACGTCTTCTCCGCGAAGCGCCTGCACCAGCTCCGTATAAAAGGCGTAGCGGCCGATCGCGCCGTCGGTTTCGCGCGTGTCGTACAGCACGCGGCCCGAGGCGTCCGTCACAAGCACGCGGGAGATGCCCGTCTCCTCCACGAGCGTCATCGCACCCGCGACGTTTTCCTCGCTCAGCTCCTCAAGGCCGGAGAGCGCCGTCACCATCACCGAGACGCTGCCCTGCAGCGAGCTCTGCTTAGAGCGGAACGTCAGGTTTTCCGACGTGATGAGCGGATACGTGTTCAGCAGGATCAGCACCGCCAGAATGATGGCGATATAGCTGAAGCTGAATTTTCGCTGCAGGCTCGCATGCATCTGCACGGTGCTGCCCCCCTTCTCTTTCTTTTAGTGGGAAATCAGTCCTTCAAGTAGTACCCCACGCCCCATTTGGTCAGGATGTGCTGCGGCGCGGCGGGGTTTTCCTCGAGCTTTTCGCGAAGCCGCCGGATGTGCACATCCACTGTGCGGTAGTCGCCTGCGTAGGTGTAGCCCCAGACGAGGTCCATCAGATTTTCGCGCGAGTAAACGCGGCGCGGATTCTTGACAAGAAGCTCGATGAGGTCGTATTCCTTGGCCGTGAGCTCGACGATCTCGCCGTTTTTGACGGCGACGCGCTGCTCGGGGTCGAGCGTGATGCCGCCCGCGGTCAACAGGAGCGTTTCAGGCTGCTTTTGCTGCGGTGCGGCGTTCGCGCGGCGCAGCAGCGCGCGGATGCGCGCTTTGAGCTCCAAGATGTTGAACGGCTTTGTGATATAGTCGTCCGCGCCGGACTCAAGGCCGATGATCTTGTCGGCGTCCTCGCTGCGGGCGGTCAGCATGATGATGGGCACATTGGAAAATTCGCGGATGCGCATGCAGGCCGTCAGCCCGTCCACCTGCGGCATCATCAGATCGAGGATGATGAGGTCAAACCCGCCGCTTTTCGCCATGTCGATGGCGGTCGCGCCGTCGTAGGCGGTCTCGACCGTGTAGCCCTCGTTTTCCAGATTGAATTTCATGCCCTTGACGAGAAGCTGCTCGTCGTCAACCACCAGAATTTTCATTGCCATCCTCCTCCGTGAATGTGATCTCCGCGCGGAAGCCCTCGAGCTTCGCCTCTCCGATGCCCTTGACGTTCAAAAGGTCCTCCGCCGCCGTAAAATCGCCGTGCTCTGCGCGGTAGTCGATGATCGCCTGCGCGAGCGACGGGCCGATGCCTGTCAGCGTTTCAAGCTCCTCCGCCGTCGCGGTATTGACGTTCACAAGCGTCACAACGCGCGTGGGCGCGGTGATCTCGTCGGTCCTGTCCTGCGTCGTCACGGTGTAATTCCCGTGCGAGGCACCCTCGTAGGCCGTTTTGTGCAGAAAAACGAGTGAAACGGCGAACAGCACCGTCAGCGCGGCGAGCACAAGGTAGACGCCGCTGACTTTGGTTTTCTTTTCTTGCTTTTCCACGGTTGCGCTCGCCTGCCTTTTTTGCTATACTGATGTTGAAGCGTGCCGAACGGCGCGCTCCTCTTCACTGTATTCTATTTGATTGTATCATACAACGAGGTATATTTCCATGAAAAAACGCCGCTGGTTTTCACTTTTTTTATCTTTTGCGCTCCTGCTCCCGCTCTTTTCACTGACGAGCGCCGACGCCTATGAGGACTTCACACTCGACGCGAAGGCCGGCCTTCTCATCGAGGCCGACACGGGCGAAATTCTCTACGAGAAAAACGCCCATCAGGAGAACTTCCCCGCGTCGCTCACAAAGGTGATGGTCGCGCTGCTGGTGTTTGAAGCCATCGACGAGGGCAAGATCGCGCTGACCGACTCCGTCACTGCGACGGAATCGGCGTTCGAGGGGCTCTCCAGCGACGGCAGCACGGCGAACATCGTCCCCGGCGAAACGATGACGGTCGAGCAGCTGCTCAACTGCATGCTCATCGTCTCGGCGAACGAGGCGTGCAACATTTTGGGCGAAACGCTCTACGGCTCGGTCGACGCCTTTGTCGCGCGCATGAACGAGCGCGCGGCGGAGCTTGGCTGCGAGCACACGCACTTTGCCAACGCCACGGGTCTTCACAACTCCCAGCACTACACGACCGCGTGGGACCTCTACCTCATCACGCGCGAGGCGCTGAAGCACGATAAATTCATGGAGATCTGCAACTCCAAGAGCTACACCGTGCCCGCCACGAACATGACCGACAAGCCGCGTGAGCTGCATTCGACGAACTTTCTCATCTCCAACTGGCGCGCCCGCGGTTATGTGTACCGCGACGCGCAGGGCATCAAGACCGGCTCGACACCCGAGGCGGGCTACTGCCTCATTTCGTCCGCCCTGCGCGGCAGCCGCCACATGATCAGCGTGGTGCTGGGCGCAGAGCGCGTGACGCTCGAGGACGGCGTGACCATCCAGACGCGCAGCTTCTCCGAAACGTCGCGCATGTTCGACTGGGGCTTTGACAACTTTGTCCTCCGCGACATTCTCTCCTCCTCCGACCTTGTGCAGGAGGTGCCCGTCGCGCTTTCGAGCGAGGCGAGCTACGTTTCGACCCACGCGGCGGAGGATATCGCCTGCCTGCTGCCCGACAATGTCGAGCCCGACATGCTTGAGCGCACCGTGACGCTCACGAACGACACGGTCGACGCGCCCGTTTCCGCGGGCGACGTGCTCGGCAAGCTGACGCTCTCCTACAATGGTAAGGTCTACGCCGAGACGGACCTCTTAGCGCTGAACGATGTATCGGCCTCGTGGTTCCTGACGGCACAGCGCAGGGTGTCTGACTTTTTCGCAAAGCCGCTCGTCCGCATTCTGTTGATCGTGGTCGTACTGCTGATCGTCGCGCTCGTCGTCTATGTGACGATGTTCTCCCGCCGCCGTCGCTACGGCCACCGCCGCCGCGGCAGAGCCGGCAGCGGCTACCGCGGCCGGAGAAGAAGATTCTAAGTACTTCAAAAAAGCGGTAAAGCCGCTTTTTTGAGAAAGGCCACACTCCGCTTTGTGCCTTGCCGCCGCTGGCGGCTGCGACACGCGCGGAGCGAGAGGTGTCGATCGCCACGCGCTGGTCGCGGCGATCGACGATCAAAATTCTTTGCGTCTGCGAACGCAAAAGCAAAAATGAAGGGACGCGAAAGCATCCCTTTTTAGTTGAGTGTGATCACGTTGTTCCCCTGCGGGAACTCCACGAAGCGGATGGAGTAGATGTCGGCGGTGATGTAGGCGCTGCGGCCGGGGTGGAACAGCGTGATATAGTCGTTTCCGACCTCCTGTAGCGTGCCGACCGCCACGACCGTGTTCTGCGAACCGACGAGGAAGCTCACGATGACTGCGCGGCCGATGTTGCGCGCGAGCATCCCCTTCCACGAATTGTAGGCCATCTTGTCGACCGTCCGAGACTCTTCGATCTCGTCGGGCGTGGGCTGGAACTGCCCGCTCGCGCCGCCCTGCGGCACGAGCGACATGCCCCCCGCCCCCGACGATCCTCCAAGCATTTCCTCATAGCTCTGGCTCACGTTGTTGTTACTGTTGTTATTACTGCTATTATTGCTGCTATTATTGCTGTTGCCGCTCTGCTGCGCGCTCGCCATGGCGGGCACGGCAGCCATCTGCTCATAAAGGCACGGCATGCTTTTTCCCATCTGGATCATAAAAACGTCCTCTCCCTTTCCCGTTGCTGCTGATTTGCTTTTCTCAGGTGTCGTAATACGCGGCGGTGGGGTTATAAAAACAGTGGTCGCCGATACGCATGACGAACGTCCCCACATTTGAAGGAAAATTCGCGCGGCAGGACGGCGAAAACGGGTTAAAGAACCACAGCGCCGTTCCAAGGCCGTGCAATCGGTTGCCCGCGATGGCCCAGTCCGCGATCTCGTAATGGATATCGGTCGGGCGCATGTTGTAGATGTTCTGCGGGTTGTAGCTGCCGCGCTCGGTCTCGCTCGCGCAGACGAACTGCCCCGGCTGAAAGATGATTTTGCGGATGCTGCCCTGCCCCACGCGCGCGTATTCGCCGCCCGTCGAGCGCACACGGTTCATCACGACGCTCGCCACGGCTTTCATCCCATTCTCGCCCTCGCCGCCCGCTTCGCACTCGATGAGGCGCGCGAGCAGCTCCCTGTCGGAATAGGCCATGTCGATCTCCTCCCCCATTTCTTCTTCCCCGACAGTCTATGCGACTCCTGTGCGCGGGGAACCAAACACGCGCAAAAAAGCACCGCAGATGAATTTCATCTGCGGTGCTTTCGCTTTGTTCAGTTTTCCTCGTCCGGCGGCGGAAGCTCTTCCGCTTCCGGTGGCGCTGCTCCGTAGGCGCCCTTCATCTTGAGCTCCTGCCACTGCTCTTTCGTGATAAGCAGCTGGCGGGGCTTCGAGCCCTCGAACGGGCCCACGATGCCGCGCGTCTCCATCTCGTCGACGATGCGCGCCGCGCGCGAATAGCCGAGCTTTAGTCTTCTCTGGAGCATCGAGACGGACGCCTGACCCGTCTCCATGACCACGTCGATCGCGGCGGGGAGCAGCTCATCCACATCGTCGGCGGCGTTCTGATCAGGCGCGGCATTGCCGCCTCCCTTGGCGCTGCCCTTCTCCTTTTCGGCGACGGCGGCGTTGATCTTGTCGATAACGGATTCGTCGTAGTCCGTCTCGCCGTTTTCCTTGACGAAGTTGACCACGCGCTCGATCTCCTCGCTCGAAATAAAGCAGCCCTGCACGCGCTTGGGCTTGCCCTCGCCGAGCGGGGCGTAGAGCATATCGCCGCGGCCCACAAGCTTTTCCGCGCCCGCGGTGTCGAGGATAATGCGCGATTCCATCGCCGAGGCGACCGCAAAGGCGATGCGGCTCGGGATGTTGGCCTTCATCAGACCCGTGATGACGTCCGCGGACGGACGCTGCGTCGCGATAACCAGGTGCATGCCCGCGGCGCGGCCCATCTGCGCTACGCGGCAGATCGACTCTTCGACCTCCTTCGCCGCAACGAGCATCAGATCCGCCAGCTCGTCGATGACGACAACGACGCTCGGCAGCTTTTTGAGCGTTTCGTCCGTCTCCGCCACCTTATTATAGGAGGCAAGGTCTTTGACGTTGTGCTCGGAGAACATCTTGTAGCGCTTCATCATCTCGTACACGGCCCATTGCAGCGCGCCCGCAGCCTTTTTCGGGTCGGTGACGACGGGGATGAGCAGGTGCGGGATGCCGTTGTAGGGCGCAAGCTCGACCATCTTCGGGTCGACCATGATAAAGCGCACCTCTTCGGGCGTTGACTTATAGAGCATCGAGACGATTAGCGAGTTCGTGCACACGGACTTACCGGAGCCTGTCGTACCGGCGATGAGCACGTGCGGAAGCTTCGAGATATTCCCGACGATGTTCTTGCCGCTGATGTCCTTGCCGACGGCGAAGGCCGTGGTGGAAGGATGGGTGGTGAACTCCGTGGATTCGAGCACCGTGCGGATGCTGACGGGCGAAACAAGCTTGTTCGGCACCTCGACACCCACGACGGAGATCTTGTCGGGGATGGGCGCGATGCGCACGCCGCTCGCGCCCAGCGCAAGGGCGATATCGTCCTGCAAATTTGTGATCTTCGAGAGCTTCACGCCCTGACTGAGCGTGAACTCATAGCGCGTGACCGACGGGCCGCGCACCACATCGCCCGGCTGGGCGTCCACGCCGAAGCTCGTGAGCGTCTGCGCCAAGCGGCGGGAGTTGTTGCGCAGCTCCGCGCCCGCCTCAGCGGCGTTCGTCACGCTGCCCTCTTTTAAGAGCGTGATGGGCGGATACTGATATGCAGGCGGCTGGGGTTGCGCGTCGCTGCCCTCGATCTCGCGCGTGACCTCCTCGCGCGCGGCATCGACCTCGGCGCGGCGGAGCTTGTCCTCCTGCTTGTCGGTCAGCACGGCGGGAACCGTCGTTGCTGCTGCGGCTGCGGCGACGGGTGCGCTCTGCACGCTCGGCGTGGGCGCGGCAAACGGTGTGTGCATCACAGGTGCGGGTGCCGGGACGACCGGCGCGGGCGCGCTCGGCGCTGTATCAAACGGCGGCAGATCGAAGTCGTCAGCCTCCACCGTCACAGGCTTAACGGGTGCGGACGGCGCGGCGGCAGGCGAAACGGGTGCAGCGATCTTTGTCTCCGCGGCACTTCCGCCCGCTAACAGCTCGTCGGGGCTCTTGATATTATCGGACTTCTTGCGGAAGAAGCCGCCCGTGGGATTTTTCCTGATGACGCGCTCCTCGCCGTCGAGCGGGATGTCGATGGCGGCGTCCGGCGTGTGGACCGGCGCACTGCGGCGCGGTGCATGGGTGCGCTGCGGCGGAAGGTCCTCTTCCTCCACCGGCTCATAGGGCACGCGCTCGTGCGAGCGCACGGCCTCGATCACGGCGGCGGGCGTCAAGCGGAACGCCATCATCAAAAACGCGACGAACAGCACAACGAGCAGGATCATCGCCAGCACCTTTTTCACCAGCAGCACCAGCATGATCGCAAGCGATGCAGACACCGCGCCGCCGGACTCGAGCGCGTTGCCGCTCGTCCACAGAAGCTTCAAGATGCCATCCATGTTGACATACTTCTCTTTGCAGAGGGCGATGTGCATGATCGCGCCGAACACGGCCGGCAGCAGCGCCGTGCCGACAAGGCAGGACGCGACGTTCCGCCCACGGTGGAAGAGCAGAATGTAGCTCCCCAGCAGCAGTGCGGGCGCGACGAGGTAATAGCCCCAGCCAAAGAGCGACCGGCACAGCTTCGCCGGCTGATCGAGCAGCCACGCGCCCGACTGGAAATAGCTAAAGCCCAGGCACAGCGCCAGCACCAGCAGGATCGCGCCCGCGACCTCGCGGCGGATGGGGCGCTTTTGATTCTTCTTCGCCGTGCGCTTGCCGGAAGACGAGGAGCGGGACGAACCCGTCGTTTTCTTTTTCGTTGTGGTGGTTTTTTTCTTCTGTTGTGCCATGGTTCACCTCAGAATCAAAAATTAGTGCAGGATCGTGAGCACCAGCGTCAGCACGCCGGCGGCCCAGCAGTAATAGGCAAACGCGCCGAAACGGCCCTTGTCGGCAACATAGCGCAGCAGGCGGATGCTCGCATAGCCCGACACCGCCGCGACGACGACACCGACGAGGTACACGGGCACGCTGGAGAAGTCGATGCCCGCGTCGATCGCGTCTTTGAGTGTCAGGATGTTCGCCCCCAACACCGCGGGGATTGAGAGCAGGAATGCAAAGCGCACGGCAAACTTGCGCTCAAAGCCCGTGAAGCAGCCCGCCGTGATCGTCATGCCGGAGCGGGAGATGCCCGGGCACAGCGCGATGGCCTGACCGATACCGACAAGCAGCGCGTCGAGCATTGTGGCGGTCTTTTCCGTTTTGCGGCCATGGCGCACACGATCGCTCGCGAAGAGCAGGATGCCCGTGACGATCAGTGCGCCGCCGATAAAGTACATATTATCACTCAGCTCCGTGAAAAAACGGCGAAACGGCACCATGACGAAAAGCGGCAGCGTGCCCACAATGATGAGCAGAATAAGGCGGCGCGCAGGCGGCACGGGGTTCGGCGTGCGATGATGGGCAAGGTCGCCGATGCCGGTGAAAAACTCCACGATCATATCGCGGATATCATCCCAGTAAGCGGCAAACACCGCCACGAGCGTGCCTAGGTGGAGCAGCACGTCGAAAAAGTCGGGCACGTTGCTCGCGCCCTGGATGCTTAGTAAATGCTCCGCGATGGCGAGATGGCCGGAGGACGAGATCGGTAAAAATTCCGCGATCCCCTGCACAATGCCGAGAACAACGGCGGTCAAAACTGACATAAAAAACAACTCCTTTTGCGTTTTGTTCTGTAATGGCAATATTCTAACAGGATAATTATAGCACAGTTGTTCGCGGAATACCACCCCGAATTGCCGCATCTTCTTTTTCTTTCCTTTTTCGGTGCATCCCTTGCGAACGCAGGGCGAATGTGCTATGATTGGCGCGGACTATCAGAAAAGGAGAGATAGAAATGACTTATAACTACCGCACCAAGGGCGTTTGCTCCAAGGAAATGCACATTGAGCTGAACGACGACCACACCATCAAGAGCGTAGAGGTCATCGGCGGCTGCAACGGCAACCTTCAGGGCATTTCGCGCCTGGTCGAAGGCATGAAGGCCGAGGATGCCATCGCGCGCATGCGCGGCATCCGCTGCGGCTTCAAGAATACCTCCTGCCCCGATCAGCTCGCCATCGCGCTGGGCGAGGCGCTGGCGCAGGACAAGCAGTAAGTCGTCATTTTTTGCCCGCGCGGTGCATCGCACGGGCAAAAAATGCATAAAATCCTGCAAAATGCCGTTTCCCTCTCTGGACAAACGGCGCTAAACTGTGTATACTGTTAAAAAATAAGCATTCAACGCACTATCAACGCAAAACATTTTGCTTTTGCCGGTCTGACGGGGGAACTTCATGGACATTGATATGGATATCAAAGAGCTCGAAGCGTTCGTCTACGTGGTGGAAAACTGCAGCTTTTCCCGCGCCGCGGAGCTGCTGCACCTGACGCAGCCGACCATCAGCTCGCACGTCTCCGCACTGGAGAGAAAACTGAATATCAAGCTCATCGTCCGCACCACGAAGGAGACCTACCCCTCCGACGCGGGCAAGCTCCTCTACAAATACGCCAAGGAGATCCTGCAGGTGCGCGAGAATGCGGCCATCGCGCTGCGCAACTTCTCGCAGGAGATGAAGGGTACGATCTCCATCGCGGCCTCCACGGTGCCCAGCCAGTATTATCTGCCGCACCTTTTGCAGGACTTCCGCGCCCGCTATCCGGACATCACCTTCAATATCCAGATGGAGGACAGTCCCAAGGTCGTGGAGCTCGTCGCCACGCGCAGCGTAGAGATCGGCTTCTGCGGCACGATGGTGGCGAGCCACAAATGCGTCTATCAGGATTTTGCCAACGACCCGATGGTGCTCATCGCGCCGAACACCGAAAAGTATCAGGCCTTTGCGGGCAAGCCCTTCCCCATCAAGCAGCTCAAGGAAGAGACGTTCATCAGCCGCGAAAAGGGCAGCGGCACGTATCAGGCGGGCAAGGAACTCTTAAATGAGCTCGGCGTCGACATCGCCCAACTGCACACCGCGGTCGAGATCCGCTCGACCGAGAGCGTCAAGCAGATGGTCAGCGAGGGTCTCGGCGTCGGTCTCATCGCGCAGAGCGCCGCGCATGACTATGTTCAGTTCGGAAAGCTTCTTGCCTTCCCCTTCCCCGACTCGCGCTTCCGCCGCCAGCTCTATATCGTCAAGCATAAAAACAGCATTTTGTCGCCCATCGCGCAGGTGTTTTACGACTATGCGCGCAAAGCCAAGGACAAAGCATCCGCCAAATAAGGCGGATGCTTTTTGTATCCCGAAAACCACTCGCTGGGCGAGTGGTTCAAAAGAGGCTGCTGCCGAT
>OGKD01000023.1_pt1 | contig 157780 bp, 149 predicted proteins | sample 1572371 | NCBI WGS metagenome assembly OGKD01 (sample SAMEA2582096, study PRJEB24529) | metagenome | biome: Human gut stool | place: China | collected 2011 | reverse complement strand
AATTCACGTGTGAATTTGGGAGAAACAGTACAGTGTACTGTTTCGTAGCAAGTGGATAAAACAGCTCCCACTCGCAAAAAACGAAATTTATCTCACTTTCTCGAAGTCTCCCAGCGTGTAGAAATTTGTAATTGGACTTTTTCTACACGCTGAGAGCCGCAAAAATTACGGCTCTGCAAAATCAAATATTATTTGGTTTTTACGGTTTTTACTTTGGACCATGAGGAATAAACCTTGATTGTTTTTCCTTTATATTTTACGTTTTTGTATGTGCGAATGCGAACGTAATATTTTTTCTTAGATTTGAGCTTTTTAACAGTGGTTTTTGTTGTTTTCTGCTTAGAAATTGTTACTGTCTTTTTATTCTTTTTAAACTTCTTATCGGTTGCAAGCTGAATTTGATATCCCTTGATTGTTTTTACTTTTTTCCACCTTACCGTTATTGCTTTTTTGCCCTTTGAAAGCTTTGAAATTGAAGCCTTTTTATACTTTTTGTCAACCCAATTTCCGGATACCTTTTTTGCATTTTTTGTTGGCTTTGAAGCCTTTTTTGCCTTTGTTGTAGTCGGTTTTGTGGTTGGCTGCGTTGATGAAGTTGCCGGCGGCTGCGCAGCCTGTGTTGTAGGAGCAGAAGTTGTTGTGGTAGGAACAGTAGTTGTTGTGGTAGTAGTTGTATAATTAGGATTTTTCACCTTGTGGCAAACCGTGCAAAATTCCTCGTTATTTTCAAATACGTGATTATCGGTTTTTGCAAGTTCTTTTGTTTCCAAAGTTCTTTTGCAGATATCGCAAACAGTAGATAAAACACCTGTTTCGGCGCAAGTTGGCTCTTTTGTTATTATTTGAATTCCAGTACACATACGAAGTTTTGGGTGTTCCTTATACTGTTGATCTTTTGTTGCCGCAGATATGCTCGGTTTCCAAGTAGGCTCAAAGTGCCCATTTTCAGTATTGCTGTCAGGATAAGCATTAAACGAAAAATTCGGAGCTTTTGCGCTGATTTCTTGAGCGGTTTCTCCGTCCAATGCATAAATTATTTTTGAAACGCTGTTATTTCTTTTTAAAAATGTAATGGTGTAAATATATTTAAACGGGTATTTATGATTTAAAGCCCATTCCTGAGTTTTCGATTTGTCAAAACCGTAAAAAGTAACATCATTTTTTTCGATAGGCAAAATTCCTTGTGCACTGATTTGACACGTTTGGTCATAAATAATTATACTTTGCAATTTATCAGCCTTGCTGAAAGCATAGTCTTGAATCTTATCAATTCCGACATTTACAATAACTTTTCTGATTTTGTCGCCAATGTTTCCGTAATCGTAAGATGAAGCGCTGACAGTGCCTTTTCCGGTAAAGGTGAGCGTTCCGGTTGCCTCGTCAAAGCTTGATTTAACGCTTTGTTCCGCCCTTGCCGTAATGTTAAGCCCGGCACTCATAGTAAGAAGCATAACAAGGGATAAAAAGATTGATAATGCCTTTTTCACATAAACCACCCTTTATAATAAGTATATATTAATTATAACAAATAAAATAGTATTAATCAATATACATTTTTAGGTAAAAAAGACTGCCGATAATTTGATATCGACAGTCTGTAAAAATTCTTATTTTTTTCTGCTTTCTGCTTTAAGTCTTAATGACTTGTCAAGAATAGTCTTTCTCAAACGGATTGACTTAGGAGTTACCTCCAAAAGCTCATCGTCAGCCAAAAATTCCATACTCTGCTCAAGTGAAAGGGTAGTAGGCGGAACAAGCTTTAATGCCTCGTCAGAGCCGCTTGCACGTGTATTTGTAACATGCTTTTTCTTGCATACGTTGCAAACGATGTCCTCGTCCTTAGCGCACTCACCGACAATCATACCCTCATATACTTCAACACCCGGACCTACAAAAAGTCGTCCTCGATCCTGAGTGTTCCAAAGGCCGTAGCCTGTCGTAGTTCCTGTTTCGTGAACAACGATTGAGCCTCGGTCTCTTGTTTCGATATCGCCCTTGAATTCCTCATATCCGGCAAAAAGCTGGTTCATAATGCCGTTGCCGTTTGTATCGGTCAAAAATTCCGAACGGTAGCCGATAAGACCTCTTGACGGAATTTTAATTTCAAGGTGGGTCATACCTGTTGAACGGGTATCCATATTCTCAATTTCGCCCTTGCGTGAGCAAAGCTTTTGCATAACGTTGCCAACGTATTCCTCAGGCACTTCGATAATAGCAAGCTCCATAGGTTCAAGCGTTCTGCCGTTTTCGTCCTTTTTAAGGATAACCTGCGGACGTGAAACCTGAAATTCGTAATTTTCTCTTCTCATAGTTTCAATAAGGATTGAAAGATGAAGCTCACCTCTGCCCGATACCTTGAAAGTATCCATAGAGTCTGTTTCCTCAACTCTCATTGATACGTTCGTTTCAACTTCTTTGAAAAGTCTGTCACGAAGGTTACGGGAAGTTACATATTTGCCCTCCTTGCCTGCGAAAGGAGAATCGTTTACCATAAAGTTCATAGAAATTGTAGGCTCGTCAATTTTAACGAAAGGAAGCGGCTCAATGCAGTTAGGGTCGCATGCCGTTTCGCCGATATTGAGGTCGGCAATACCTGCCACGCAAACGATATCGCCAAATTCGGCATCGTCGCAGTCAACTCTTTTAAGACCTTCAAATTGATAAATCTTAGAGAATTTAACGTTTTCCTGAGTGCCGTCCTGCCTGCAAAGAACATAAGGAGTGTTAACCTTAATTGTACCTCTCTCAACTCTGCCGACGCCGATTCTGCCAACATAATCGTCATATTCAAGAGATGAGAAAAGGATTTGAGCAGGGCCGTTTGGGTCACCTGTCGGGGATGGTATGTATTTAAGAATAGCGTCAAGAAGCGGTCTCATATCGCCCTCTCTTACGTTAGGGTCAAGGCTTGAATAACCGTCCTTTGCAGAAGCGAAAACAACAGGGAAATCAATTTGGTCATCATCTGCACCAAGCTCTATAAAGAGGTCAAGCACCTCGTCAATAACCTCCTGCGGTCTTGCACCGTCACGGTCAATCTTGTTTACAACTACAAGCGGGGTTTTCTTAAGGCCTAAAGCCTTTTTAAGAACGAAACGAGTCTGCGGCATACAACCCTCAAATGCGTCAACAACAAGAATTACGCCGTCAACCATTGTGAGTATACGCTCAACCTCGCCGCCGAAATCAGCGTGACCCGGAGTATCAACAATGTTGATTTTTGTATCTTTATAGTGGATAGAAGTGTTTTTTGAAAGAATTGTAATTCCACGCTCTTTTTCAAGGTCGTTGGAGTCCATAACTCTTTCCTGCACTGCCTCGTTATCACGGAAAATACCGCTTTGATGGAGCATTTCATCAACAAGGGTAGTCTTGCCGTGGTCAACGTGGGCAATGATAGCAATGTTTTTTATGTCTTTTCTTGTACTCAATTAAATCACCTTATTTCAAATTCTGCGTTATTTTGTAATTTTAAAGCTGTCACGCAGTGCAACCGTTCTGTTAAATACAGGCTTTTCGTCTGTTGAATCCTTATCCTTGCAGAAATATCCGTTTCTCATAAACTGATACTTAGCGCCGACTTCGCAGTTGCGAAGCGCTTTTTCAACATAGCCGCTTACAACCTTTAATGAGTCGGGGTTAAGGTTATCTTCAAATGAGCTTACGCCCTCCTCGTCGCTTGGGTTTGCAACGTTGAAAAGTCTTTCATAAAGTCTTACCTCGCAAGGCACATTTTCCTTAGCCGATACCCAATGTATTGTGCCTTTAACTTTTCTGCCGTCAGGGGAGTCACCGCCAAAGGTTTCAGGGTCGTAGGTTGCGTGAACACAGCAAACCTCGCCGTTTTCGTCAAGGTCATATCCTGTGCAAGTTACGTAATAAGCCTTGTAAAGTCTAACTTCGTTGCCTACAAAAAGACGTCTGTATTTCTTAATAGGCTCAACCATAAAGTCGTTTTTCTCAATCCAAAGCTCTTTGGTAAACGGAATCTTTCTTGTGCCGTATTCAGGGTGGTCAGGATGATATTCACACTCAATTTCCTCAACCTTGTCCTCAGGGAAATTATCAATAACAAGCTTAACAGGGTCAATAACAGCCATAGCTCTCGGTGAGTTAGTGCCGAGATTATCTCTTACGCAAGCCTCAAGAAGCGCAAAATCAATAACGCTGTATGCTTTTGACACACCTATTCTTTCGCAAAAATCACGAATAGCGGCAGCGGGATATCCTCTTCTTCTCATACCGCTGATTGTTGCCATTCTTGGGTCGTCCCAGCCGGAAACAATATTGTCCTGAACAAGCTTTAAGCACTTTCTCTTTGAGGTGAGTGTGTAGTTAAGATTCATTCTTGCAAATTCAATCTGCCTTGGCTTTTCACCCTCAATAAGTTCGTCTACAAACCAATTGTAAAGCGGTCTGTGATTTTCAAATTCAAGCGAACAAAGCGAATGGGTTACACCCTCATAAGCGTCTGAAAGCGGGTGCGCAAAGTCATACATAGGATATACGCACCATTTGTCGCCTGTTCTGTGGTGGTGAGCATACATAATTCTGTAAATAATAGGGTCACGCATATTGAGGTTAGGAGATGCCATATCGATTTTTGCCCTAAGCACCATTTTTCCCTCTTCAAATTCACCCTTTGTCATTCTGTAAAACAGGTTAAGGTTTTCATTAATGCTTCTGTCACGGTAAGGTGAATTTTTACCCGGCTCGGTAAGCGTGCCTCTGTATTCTCTCATCTGCTCAGGTGAAAGCTCACAAACGTAAGCCTTGCCCTTTTTGATAAGCTTGATTGCACATTCATATAAGAAATCAAAATAATCCGACGCATAGTAGAGATTGTCCCAATCAAAGCCGAGCCATTTGATATCCTTTTTTATGGCATCAACATATTCAGTGTCCTCTTTAATCGGATTTGTATCGTCAAGTCGGAGATTGCATTTGCCTTTGTATTTTTCTTTTACGCCGAAATTGATGCAAATTGCCTTAGCATGACCGATATGAAGATATCCGTTTGGCTCAGGAGGAAAACGTGTTTGAATTTTTGAATATTTGCCTTCGGCTAAATCCTCGTCAATAAAATCATGAATGAAATTTGACGGTGCTTTTACTTCTTCGTTCTTTTCTGCTTCTGCCATTATTTATTCTCCTTGTAATATTCAAGTGCTTTTGTAAGTCTTTCTTTAACTCTCTTTTCGCCTAAAAGAGCGGTGATAGAGAAAAGGTCGGGAGTGTTAGTTCTACCTGTTAAAGCAACACGTATAATTGTTGATACGTCACCAACGTGACCTTTGAAATTGTCAGGATTTTGCTTGTATTCCTTAACGTTGGGAGTGCAGCCGCACGGCTCGCAAATTGATTTAATCTTTGAAAACCAAGCGTCCTTGTCATCGTTTAAATTAACTTCGTCAATGTATTTTTCAAGAACATTCTTTGCAAGTTCATTTGTTGCATTGCCGCAAAGCTCATAGCAAGGGGTAAACGTTTCATCATACATATAACTGATATAATCCGGAATATCGGACCATTTTGCGAGGTCCTTTCTCGGCTTCTTGTTTTCTCTGTCGATATTAAGAATATCCTTTGCATATTGCTCGTCCTCGGCATAAAGAGTTGCAAGCTTTTCGTCATATTCCTTTGCCCAAGCATTTGATAATTCAAATACTTCTTCGGCGCTCATTTTGCTTATAACGTTTTTGGAAATATCGGTAAGCTTAACAAAGTCAAACAATGCGCCCGACGCACTCATCTTTTTAAGATTGAAAGGAAAATCATAAATGCTTGCGTTTTGATTTGCCCTTCTCCAATCCTCAAAGTTAGAGTTCAAAATTGTCATCATATATTCGTTTACAGAAGCGGCAGGGTAGCCAACCTCTGAATAATACGAAACAGCAGCCTCAGGGTCTTTTCTCTTCGAAAGCTTGCGCTTACCGCCGTTTTCCTCCTTCATAATCGGAGCAACGTGGGCATATTTAACAGGCTTGAAGCCAAGTACCTTAAAAAGCTGAAGGTGAAGAGGAACGGAGGCAATCCATTCGTCGCCTCTTGTTACGTGTGTTGTCCTCATCAAATGGTCGTCAATTGCATGAGCAAAGTGATATGTCGGAATTCCGTCTGTTTTAAGAAGAACAACGTCAATAACATTTTCAGGCATTTCAATTTTGCCCTTGATCATATCGTCAAAATAACATTTTTTTTCGATATCGCCCGGCGATTTTAATCTTAATGTCCACGGCATACCGTTTTCAATGTTTTGCTTTATTTGCTCAAATGAAAGGTTACGGCACTTTGCGTATTTGCCCCAATAACCCTTTATGTCATCATTCTCTTGCTGTTGCCTGATTTCGTCAATCTCCTCGGCAGTGCAAAAGCACGGATACGCAAGCCCCTGTCTAACAAGGCTTTTTGCATACGTTTGGTAAATTTCTTTTCTTGCGCTTTGGTAATAAGGTCCGTAATCGCCGATTTCATTTCCTTCGCCGATAACGCCTTCGTCAGCCTTAACTCCATAAACCTCAAGACCTTTGAGCATAGCGTCAACTGCACCGTCAACTTTTCTTTTTTGGTCTGTATCCTCAACTCTTACAAAAAATACTCCGCCTGTGTTCTTAGCCGTAAGATAAGAAGCAAAGCAGGTGTAAAGATTTCCGAAATGGAGATATCCGGTAGGACTTGGTGCAAATCTTGTTACTCTTGCGCCCTCTTTAAGCTGCCTTGGCGGATATTTTTCCTCATAGTATTCAGGTGTTTTGTCTATGCTTGGAAAAAGCAAATCAGCAAGTTCGTCAAAATTCATCATTTTCTCACCCTTATGTATAAAATTCCAATTTAAAATTACATAATATTATTACATAAAATCTATAAATATTCAATATTAAATTATATATTTTTTATTATTTAGAATATTATTATTGAAAATAAACAGATTATGTGATAAATTAAACTATAATCTATATATTATTTTAGATTTTGGGGTTTTTAAATGGGTAAAAGAATAGCGCTTTGGGATAATCTTAAGTTATTTTTGATTTTTTTGGTTGTGCTTGGGCATCTTTCGTTTGATTATTTTGATTCAAGCCAAATGTTTCGCACAATGTCAATGGTTATTTATACCTTCCACATGCCGGCATTTGTATTTGTAAGCGGGCTTTTTTGTAAAAGGAGCGTTAACAGCGATTCTCCGCCGATTAAGCGTTTTTTCTCTTTTATGATGCTCTATTTATTTGCAAGAATACTTAATTACATACCTAATATCATCTTCGGCGTGCACTCGTTTTTTGACGTGCTTTCTGCCAAGGACGAGCCGTGGTATATGATGGCAATGGCGCTTTGGTATATGGTTGCGTGGGCAGTAAGAAAGATTGATTCAAAATATATACTTATTACAAGTATAGTATTCGGATGTTTTATCGGATATATGAAAGGCAATACCGATTTTCTTTGCATTATGAGAGTGATAACTTTCTTCCCGTTCTTCTATGCGGGTTGTGTGCTTGATTTGGATAAGGTCAATAAGGTTACGTCAACTAAGTCAGCAAGGATATTTTCGGCAATATATTTTTTCGCTTTTGTACTCATAATTACGCTTACTGTTGACTACTCGCAGGAGCTTTTCCCGCTTTTAAGCGGACGAAGACGATATTTTGCGCTTGATGACAGCCTTGCCGATTTCGGTTGTCTTTTGCGTCTTGCATATTATGTTGTGGTCGGGCTGTTAATATTCTCTATTGTGTCCCTTTGTCCACGCAAAAAACTCAGAATTACTTCCGGCGGCAGGAAAACGCTTCAAATCTATATTTATCACCGTCCGATTTTATATATAATGGAAAATGCAGGTCTTTTTTATCTTATTCATCAAATTGGTGAAGGCTGGGAATGGGTAGCGATTATCCTTATCTTTGCGCTTACGGCACTTTTGTGTTTTGATTTTTGGCAAAAGCCGATTGATTTTATTATGAATCCAAAATTAAAGGAGAAAGAAAATGCAATTACCAAATGACCCTGTTATGCTTATGAGTGTTATTAATCTTAAGCTTCGTGATTTTTACTCAAACCTTGACGCTTTGTGTGAAGATATGAATGTTGATAAAGGTGAACTTTCAGAAAAGCTTTCCTCGGCAGGCTTTAAATATGACGAAGAGCATAATCAATTTATATAATATCTATATATAATTTATTATTTCAGCCACAGTTTTTTACTGCGGCTGAAATTTTTTTGCAAAAAAGTATTGACTTTTTGAAAAATATGTGTATAATCTAAATTGTAATCGATACAAAATAACATTCGTTACAAATTAGCACGAAAGGAAGTGAGCAAATGCAGACTAAGGAAATAACAGAGCTTTTCAAGCAAAATGGTATCAAAGCAACGGCGCAAAGAATTGCTGTTTATAAATATCTTTATGAAAATAGAATTCACCCCGATGTTGATACCGTTTATAAAAATATGGTTAAGGATAATCCTTCTTTTTCAAAAACTACTGTTTATAACTGCTTGCAGGCGCTTACCGACAGCGGGCTGATTATTCCGGTTGTTATTGAGAGTGAAAAAATCAGATATGATGCCAATCCTAATTTTCATTCGCATTTTAAATGCAGATGCTGCGGAGGAATATTTGATTTCACTTGCAAAATCAGCAATGTTGAGGGCATTGACGGTTTTGATATCGAGCGCAGAGATGTATATTACAGCGGAATTTGCAAAGGCTGTAAAGGAAAAACAAAAAACTAAAAAAATTTTAATTTAAAGGAGTAATTTACTATGGCTAAGAAGTATTATTGTCCGGTATGCGGATACGAAAGTGACGAACCTATCGATGTTTGCCCTGTTTGCGGTGCAAAGATGGCAGTAAGAGAAGAGGGCGAAACCTCTTGGGCTGCAGAGCATAAGGTAGGCATTATCGACGGTTTCAGCGAAGAAATCGTAAACGGCCTTCGTGAAAATTTCCAGGGCGAGTGCACCGAGGTTGGTATGTATCTTGCAATGGCAAGAGTAGCTCACAGAGAGGGCTATCCTGAAATCGGTCTTTATTGGGAAAAGGCTGCTTATGAAGAAGCAGAGCACGCTGCAAAATTTGCTGAAATGCTCGGTGAAGTTGTAACAGATTCAACTAAGAAAAATCTTGAAATGAGAGCTGCTGCAGAAAACGGAGCAACACTCGGCAAAACTCAGCTTGCAAAGCTTGCTAAGGAGCAGGGTCTTGACGCAATCCACGACACTGTTCATGAAATGGCAAGGGATGAAGCAAGACACGGCAAGGCATTCGAGGGTCTTCTTAAGAGATATTTTGCATAAGAAACAGAAATTTTACAAAAAGGACGAACTGAAAAGCTCGTCCTTTTTGTATATATAAAGCTTTGTATTTTAACTCAAAATAATCGACCATTATCTATTATACGGCGGTTAATCTTATAAAAACAACAAAATGTTTGACAAATTGATTAATTTGTATTATTATTGCTGTACTAAATAACTAACGAGGCGAATAAGATGGAAACTGTGTTTACAAATGCAGATTTTATTTCACTTGACGAACATAATAATACATATTCCGTTATGGTTGTAAAAGGCAAGAATATTGTTTATATGGGTTACAGTGTACCGCTTGCTTACGATGATGCAAAAATTGTTGATTTGGGCGGCAGAGCTGTTCTTCCTTTGGTGAATGATAAAATGTGCTTGACCTATAGGAATAATGCAGAGTGTACTAAACTTGAAGCAGGGCAGTCGGCAGACTTTGCCGTTGTTGATAAAAATATACTTAAGGATAACCAAGATTTAAAGGTGATAAGTGTATATATCCACGGTAAGAAAAAAGACTGATATAAATAAAAAATTCCGTTTGAGATTTTCAAACGGAATTTTTTTTAATTCACTTTATTTTTTAACTCTCTGCCGTGGATTATATTTTGCGTGTTTTCAAGAATGTTTTTATAAATTCTTTCAACCGTTAAATGTGTAATTCCTGCGATATGAGGTGTTAAAATCAGTTTATCCTTAAGTTTTGTATCAAGCAAAGGATTGTCCTTTTCAAGCGGTTCGGGAGTGAAGACGTCAAGCCCGGCACCTGCGATTTCGCCTTTTAACAGGGCATTTTTAAGTGCATTATTATCCACCAAATCCCCACGTGACGTATTTATTAAAAATGCGTCGTTTTTCATTTTTGAAAGGAAATTATCATCAACCGTATTTATTGTGTCCGGTGTTAGCGCAACGTGGAGAGATACTATGTCGCTTTCACTCAAAAGCTTGTCAAGGTTTACATATTGAACGTTTAACTTCTCTTCAAGGTTTTTATATCTTGTGCGATTTGTATAAATAACTTTAGCCCCTAAAGAATTACAAAATTCAGCCGTTTTTCTTGCAATATCGCCAAATCCGATTAAGCCGACGGTACATTCGCTAAGTTCTTTTTTTACACCAAAAGAAGCTTTTTTAAACTCAATTTGCCTGCCGTTATATATTTCGTCAACACCCTTTGAAAAATTCCTTAAGCAGCCGAGCATAAGAAACAGCGCAACCTCGCTTACCCCTGTATCGTTTACACCCTTGTTGTTGCAAACAGGTATGCCTTTTTTTGTGGCATATTCAACGTCAATACCCTGATATCCTACACCTTCGCTCATAATAAGCTTTAAATTCGGCATTGAATCAATAAGCATTTTGTCAAGCGTGCCCATAGCGTCGATAAAAAGTAAGTCCGTATCAAATCCGTCTGATAAAAGTCTGTCACTTTCGTTTAATTTAAAAAATTTAACATTATATTTTTTTATTTCAGGTATGCAGTTAAAAACTTTTTCCTTTGTAGAAACGCTTGAAAAAAACGTTATATTCATATTTTCACTTCTTTTGCAGTTGTTTTAAAAAATATTATATCATTTCAAATACTAAGTGTCAAAAACATTTCGCTTTGATTTGCATATAATAATTTGAGGTGATTTTATGTGCGGCATTGCCGGAATATTAAGCAGCGATATAGATTTAAGAGGAGAAAAGCTTCTTGTTGAAAAAATGGGGAAAACTTTGAAAAAAAGAGGACCCGATGCAGCAGGCATTTATCTTACACCAAAGGTGGCGCTTGTCCACAGGCGGCTTTCGGTAATTGATGTTGAAAACGGCGCTCAGCCAATGCATTTCGGCAAATATGTTATAGTCTATAACGGTGAGATTTATAATACGGATGAAGTAAGAAATGAGCTTGAAGGCTTCGGTTACAGGTTTGATACTCATTGCGATACCGAGGTTGTATTAAAGGCTTATGATAAATGGGGAAATGAAAGTGTAAAAAAGCTGAACGGGATTTTTGCCTATGCAATTTATGATAAAAAGGAAAACTCACTTTTTGCCTGCCGTGACAGAATAGGCGTTAAACCGTTTTTCTATAATAAAACAAAAAATACATTTTCTTTCGCAAGCAAGATTGATACGCTTTTGTGCCAACCTTATGTTAAAAGTAGGGTTGACGAAGAGGGACTTTATGAGATATTTATGCTCGGTCCCGCAAAAACAATCGGTAAGGCAATTTTTAAGGATATTTGTGAACTTCCGCCCGCTTTTTGCCTGACATATAAAAACGGCGAAATCAAAACATATCCTTATTGGAAATTGAAGGCTAATGAGTTTGATGAAAATGAAGAGGAGGCGGTAGAGCATACCTACCTCCTTGTTAAGGACTCGATTGAGCGTCAGCTTGTAAGCGACGTGCCCCTTGCAACATTTTTATCGGGTGGGCTTGATTCGTCAATTATTTCAAAAATTGCGAGCGATAAATATAAGGAAAGCGGAAAAACGCTTGATACCTATTCGGTCGATTATACGGATAATGACAAATATTTCAAAAAAAGCCTGTTTCAGCCAAATAAGGATTCGGATTATATTGACGTGATTTCAAGCTATATAGGCTCTAATCATCACAATATTGTTTTAAATAATGTTGACGTTGCGAATGCGCTCGAGGAGGCGGTAATCGAACGTGGCGTTCCCGGATTTGTTGATATTGATTCTTCGCTAATGCTGTTTTGCAAGGAGGTAAAAAAAGATTTTACCGTTTGCCTTTCGGGCGAGTGCGCCGACGAAATATTTGCAGGTTATCCTTGGTATCATAAAAAAGAGATTCTTTTTGAAAATGTTTTTCCTTGGGCAAGAAATACTAACATCAGGCAAAGAATACTTAAAAACGGCTTTTTAAGCGACGGCGAGGAATATTTGCAAAGCGCTTATAAAAATACGCTTAAAAATATATCGTATTTAGAGAGCGACGATAAAATCAATAAAAGAATGAGAGAAGTGTTTGTGCTTAATCTAAATTGGTTTATGCAAACGCTTCTTGCAAGAAAAGATAATATGAGTATGGCTTCGTCGCTTGAGGTCAGAGTTCCGTTTTGTGATTACAGGCTTGTTGAATATGCATATAATATGCCGTGGAATATTAAGGCGCTTGACGGCAGGGAAAAGGGAATACTGAGAAAAGCGTTTGAAAACGATTTGCCAAAGGAAATTGCGTGGAGAAAGAAAAGCCCTTATCCAAAAACTCATAATCCCGCTTATTTTGCAAGGGTTAAGGAACTTCTTGCAATTGCGCTTACCGATAAATCGACTCCGCTTATGGATTGGATAGATATTGACAATTTATATCTTCTTTTGCGAAATCCCGACTCACTCCCCGAGCCTTGGTACGGTCAGCTTATGGGTATTCCTCAAATTGCGGCTTATATTTATCAAATTTATGCGTGGATTAAGCATTACAATGTTGAATTTGAAATATAATTGTGATATATTTACTGTATAGAATAAGTTATTGATTAGGAATTTTATTATGACAAACGAAGAATATATAAAAGCAATAGATATGCGCACATCAAGAAGAACTTATAAAGCAAGAGCGCTTGATAAGAGTATTCTTGAAGTGCTGAAAAATATGGTCGATGCAGTTAACGAGGCAAGCGGTCTTGAATTTCAGCTTGTTGAGGACGGAACACCTGCATTCAAGATTTTCTCCGGCAGATTTTCGTATATTGCAGTATGCGGCGAAGACAGCGAAGCGGCAAGGGTTAAAAGCGGCTATTGGGGAGAGTCAATCGTGCTTCAATGCGTTTATCATGGTTTGGGTACCTGTTGGGTCTCAGGCACTTATGATGAAAATAAAGTTTACAAAGCAATTGATTTGCCGAAAAAGCACAGGCTTTATGCCGTAATAGTTGTCGGTTACGTTAAAGATAAGCTCAGCGCTAAGGAAAAACTTATGTATAACGCAACTCATAAGAATAATAAGCCTTATCAAAAAATGTTTGAGGTTTGCGATAAAAAGCTTCCGTCGTATTATGAATATGCAATGAAGCTTGTTGAAAAAGCGCCGTCTGCCACTAACCGCCGTCCCGTGCATTTCAGATATGAGGACGATATTATTAAAGGTTATGTTGATGAGCCTTATTCGGATAAAAGCCTTGATTTCGGTATTGCGCAGCTCCATTTTCAGCTTGGCGCAGCCGCAAAAGGCATTAAGGGCGAATGGGATAATAACGGCAGATTTTGTACTGAAAATGCCAAGGTGATTAAATTCCCTGAAGCTGAAAATGACGAGAAAGCAAATATACAGGAGGATAACGAAAATGAGTGATGAAATTAAAAAAATTGACGAAATTTCAGAAACGCAAAATGCACCTGAAATAAAAAAAGAAAAGAAAAAGCTTTCAAAAAAAGCTAAAAAAATAATTATCATTGTTGTATCGGTTATTGTATTTCTTCTTGTTGCGGCTGTTGTCGCAGGCGTGTGTGCGCTCAATTCATATTGCAAAACTAAGGACTATACGGTGGTTGCAACAGCAGATGATGTTACTCTTGTGGCTCATCGTGGTATGAGAAGTGTTGCTCCCGAAAATACGACAGCGTCATTTAACGAAGCAGGCAGGCACGGCTATTGGGGCGCCGAATGTGACGTTTACAGAACTAAGGACGGCGTTTGGATTGTCTCTCACGACAGGCATACCTACAGAATGATGGATGAATCCGCTTTTATTGAAAAGAAAACATACGACGAACTTATGGCTATGAATGTTGACAACGGAGTTAATATTGATAAATATAAGGATTTGAAGATGTGTTCACTTGAAGAATATCTTGAAATTTGCAAAAATTATCAAATGACACCTGTTATCGAACTCAAGGGCGAAAACAACACTCAGTATTATAATGAAATTGTAAATCTTGCCGAGAAGTATAACCTTAAGCCGGTTTATATTTCGTTCCATCTTGAAAATCTTAAAACTATGCGAAAGCTTGACACCACGAGCAAAATGTATTACCTTGTTCAAAAAATCAGTGAAAAAGATATTGAAGATGCAAGAAGCATTTTGGATTGCGGCATTGATTTTAACGGTAATAAGGAAGCTAATTTTAAAAATGACATTCTTAAAAAATGCCGTGATCAAGGCTTGGACCTCGGTGCTTGGACGATTAACGACCCTGAGGTTATGAAAAAGCTCGAGAAAAACGGTGTAACGCTTATTACAACAGATTCTATTGAATACGATAAATAAAAATATTATTTAAATAAAAAACGAAGATTCACAATATGTGTTTCTTCGTTTTTTTATTTATACAAAAATGGCAATTTGCACTATATTAGAAATATGTCTTGTAAAACTGCCGAATTTGTCAAGGAAAATGGCAAAATTTTGGTTAATCGGTATATTTATTACAAAAAGGTTACAATTTTGTTGTAACATATTACTATAGATTACAAAATGTAATTTATGCTAAAATGTCAACGTCGCTTATTAAAGGAGGCGTTATATTGATAAAAATACTGAAAAAGGGTATTCTTGCAGTTGTTATGACAGCGCTCATATTAACTCTTTCCCCACTTACAGCATTTTCACAAGAATACAAGCCGAGGCTTACAGCTCCAAACGGTGAGCCTTACTATACAAGCAAATTAAACGTTTATTCCAAAACGGGATACGGAATGCCAAACTGTGTTGCTTACGCTTACGGCAGGCTTTATGAGCTTAACGGTGAAGCGCCAAAGCTTAACAGAGGTGATGCAGGTCAATGGTGGAGTATCAATAAAAGAAACGGTTATTATGATTACGGTGACGTTGCCGAAAGGGGTGCAGTAGCCTGTTGGTCAAACCATGTTGCAATAGTCGAAGAAATTAATAAGGACGGCAGCATTACTGTTTCGGAGTCGCATTGGGGCGGCAATTATTTTAACACTAAAAAATATTATAATATGTATTCTCATTACGGACAGAGATTTTACGGCTATATTTACGCATACACTCCAAAGGATGACGAAGCAGACAGCAAGTCAAATGATATCGAGACGTATACATTTGAGGATACGTATTTTGAGCCGCAGGAAAAGACGGCTTTCACCGCTCTTGAATTTAAGCAGAGCAACAATCAAATTATGAATCCCAATAACAGTTTTATTTTAAATTCAAAATAATAAAAATACGAAGATTTACTGAATAAAATTAAGGTGTAATCCCGACAACATCAGGATTACACCTTTTTCTTATTTTTATTCAATTAATAATGCTTTTGCATTGCGTTTTGATGCTTATTCTTCCCATTTCATAATGGTCTTACCAAATGACTTTTGCGTGTCTTTTTCAAATGCATTTTTAATATCGGTTGTAGTGCGAACTACATTAACAGAATTGATAAGATTGCCGAGGTAATCAATAATCTCAGGATGCTTTTTATACATATCAACAGTCTTTGCAAAGTCCTTAACACCGCTTCTTGACGAGCCGAATACACGAAGACCTTTTTCAAGAATCATTCTTGTATTAATAGGAACAGGATATTCGCTGACACCTAAGATTGAAATAGTGCCCTCAGGCTTTATAAGACCGATAATTTGCTCAATCGCAATCGGACTTCCGTTTCCGCCTACACATTCAAATGCGTGGTCAGTAGTAAATCCGTCCGGTACTTCGTTTACAAGGTAAGTTTCGTCTGCAAACGTGAAATCCGCAAGCTTGTCGCCTGAAGTGCCGAAAACGACGATTTTAGATTTTGGAAAATGATATTTTAAGAATAAAGAAGTTATATATCCGAGGTTGCCGTCACCCCAAACGGAAATGGTATTTCTTCTTGCGTGCGCAATCTTGTCAAAGCGTGAAATGGCATGAACTGAAACAGAAACAATCTCAGTAAATGCAGCAACAGTCATATCAATATCGTCCGGAAGCTTAACAAGCCTTTTAGGCGAAATTTCAACAAATTCCTGCAAAAAGCCGTCCATAGATGAGCCACAGAATTTTGAAGAACGAAGATAGTTCTCGGCAATAAATTCGTCCTTTTCAACGGGAGCGTTAGGAACCATAACAACCTTGTCACCGGTTTTAAATGTTCCCGTAGGGTCAAGAAAAACTTCGCCTACACCTTCGTGAATAAGCGCCATAGGAAGCTTTTCGGCAAGCACCTTTGCATCACGTGTTCCGAGATAATATCTCATATCTGCATTGCAGATAGACAAATAGGTAGGCCTTACAATTGCGTTTTCACCAAAAAGGTTGATATCTTCAAAAGCAATCTCAAATCTTCTTGGGGCAACGAGCCTGTAAACAGTATTAATCATCGCTTTCGTCCTCCAACAAAGACTTGGCAACCTTAAGGTCATAAGGATATGTTATTTTCATATTAAAGGTTTCACCCTCAACAAGCGCAACATTTTCGCCTTTAATAACAAATATCTTAGCGGCATCCGTAAGAATATCTTTTTCCTCGTCTGAAAGCGAATTGTAAATATTCTTAAGTTTAAGTGCATTGAAAGATTGCGGGGTTTGACCCTGATACATTTTGCTTCTGTCAGGGATTGAACTAATAACAGTGTTGTCATTAGCCTCAACAATCGTATCTGTAGCGGGAACGACAGTATCGCAAGCGCCGTACTGCTTTGCAAATTCAATGTTTTCTTTAATAATTCTGCCTGTAACAAAAGGACGAACGCTGTCGTGAGTAACAATAATTGTATCGTCGTTGAGGTTGCCCTCGGCTTCAATAAACTTAATTGCATTCATAATAGTTTCATTTCTTGTATCGCCGCCCTCGATAACGGCAATCTTGTCACTTGCAGGGGCAATGTGCTTTTCGATAAGATTTTTTGTATGTTCAACCCATTGCTTAGGGCAGAGAACGATAATCTTCTCGAAATCCGGAACAGCAAAAAATTTCTCTATCGTGTAAACAATGATAGGCTTGTCCTTTACCGTAAGATATTGCTTAGGCTTGTCGCCGCCCATTCTTGAGCCGACACCGCCGGCTAATATAACTGCATAAACCATAAATTTAAACTCCTTGTAAGGTTTGTTATATATTTGTATATTTATATTATATATCTAAATTTTCTAAAATCAAGTCTGTAACTCTCTCACTTGATTTTCCGTCAAGATCGTCAAAGAATTTGTTTTTAAATCCGTCAACCTTTTCGCTTTCAAAATCCTTTTTATTAATTGCATTTATAAGCTCATTTTCACTGAAAACAATTTTTCCCGGAACAAATCCTTCAAAATCATAATAGAAATCTCTGCTTGCTATGTAATCGTATAAATCAAAAGCATAAAACATCATAGGAATATTTAAAAGCGAAGCTTCAAAAATAACGCTTGAATAATCGGTTACAAGCAAATCGGTAACAAATAAAAGGTCGTTTAATTCGTCCTCGTCGCTCATATCAATTATCATATCACTGTATTTTTCCGGAATTTCGAATCTTTCCTCGCAAAACGGGTGAAGCTTAATAAGTATTGCATATTCTCCGCCCAAGCCCTCGTATGCTTTTTCAATATCAAATGCGTCTGTCGGGTAAAATGCACTCATTTGACCGTTGCCCCTAAAGGTAGGCGCAAAGAGCATTATTTTTTTATTTTTAAGTTGAGGATATCTTTCATAAAACGAAGAACGGATTTTACTTGCGTATTCCTTGTCCATAAATATATCGGTTCTCGGAATACCTGTTGCAACAACGTTTTCGTCACTTAATCCAAAGCCTTCGGCATAATGCTTTGCAATCTCCTGTGAGCTTACTATTGCATAGTCATACATTCTGTGGTTAGGGTCTGTTTGCTTAGGGCCGCCCTTTTTGCCAAGACGTGTAAAGCCAAATGTCTTAAACGCTCCGCAGGCATGCCAAAGCTGAAAAAGCTTAATATCATCACGCTTTGTGACTAAATTCAAAAGCCTGAAATAGTCATCAACAATAACAACCTTAGACGTTGCGTAAAGCTTAAGGAATTTAACTATATTCTTAATTCTTCTGTGACCTGCCGGGTCGGAGAACATAAGAAACTTAAAATCAATATCATCTCTGTCTTTTATAAGGTTATAAACAAATTCGGGATTTCCGCCTATTTCGTCACGCCTGCCCGACATAAAGGTGATTCGATTTTTAACAACAGGCTTTTTTGATAAAATTTTGTAATAAATTCTTGCAAGCTCATAGAGCGGCAGACGTATATTTTCAAGAAAATTATCCTTTTTAAAACTCGTTTTAATAAAAGACGAAACATTGATTTTGATTTGAACAAAAATATTTTTTCCAATTCCTTCAATGTCTTGCGTTTTTCTTCTCGGCAAAATGTCAAGCGCTGCCAAAAAACCGTCAACAATGAAATAAGGAAGCAAAACAACACTTAAAGCAATTCTTAAAACAAAGAAAAATAATCTTAAAAGAGGAACTATTATCACACTTTTTTCAACAAAATTCTTATTGTTTCTGCTTTCGGGAGTTTGATGAATAATAAATTTGCTGTTTTCACAGTCAAAATCGAATGTGTAAATATTTTTAGGAGTCTTTCTGTCATTAATAAATTCCGACTCCTCCGAAAATACGGTTACACCGTCAAAACATTCATATTCAATATACTGCTCGTCAAGTTCAATATTCGGATTTTCAGTCAAAACGTTAGTAGAAACTGTGAACGGAACGCCTATAACCTCATTGTCTCCGTAATAAAAATCAATCCTGACATTTATGTCGTCTTTACAGTCGTAGTTATAATATATATCGTCAAGGTAAAATGAATAAGTGCAAACAATGATGCACGAGTCACTCTGCTTTTGCCTGAAATAATTTGTTACAAGAAAAGGCAATCTTCTCGTTTTTTTGCCACATTCAAAAATGATTTTTGCTTTCGGTGATGTGACATCAATGTCAAACGGACAGCTTATTGAAACTGAAATGTTAAGCTTGTCCCTTTCTATATTCATTTTGTTGATTATCATTTTGCAATCAAACATTGTTATCTAAAAGCTCCTTTGTAAATTCAACAACATTCTTTGTGGCTTCGCCTGTTTTATCGCCAAAATATCTTTGCCTAAACGGCTTTACAAGCTCTTGATTATAATCCTCGTTATTGATTGAGTCTGTCATTTCATCGGTGTTTAAAACGATTTTTCCGGGAACGAATGACGCAAAGTTGCAATAAAAATCCCTGTCCCTGCTGTATTCATTAAGGTCGAAAGCAAAAAACAGCATAGGCACGTTAACAATAGACGCTTCAAAAATAACGCTTGAATAATCGGTAATAAGCAAATCGCTGACAAATAAGAGGTCGTTTACATCATATTTTGAAGTGAGGTCAATTAATCTGTCTTTATATTTGGCACTGCATGTTGGCCTCTCTGAAAGATATGGGTGCATCTTAACCGCAATTACCCAATCGTCGCTGATTTTATCAAATATTTTGTCAACTTCAAATTTTTCAATAGGATAAAAGCAATTGCCCATACCGCCGCCACGGAAAGTCGGAGCAAATAAAAGTATCTTTTTTCCCTTAAATTCAGGATTTTCTTTATAAAATCTTTTTTTGAATCTTTTTTTGTAGTTCTCATCTTCAAGCACATCGCATCTCGGCGAACCTAAGGCGATAACTTTATCCATTGAAACACCGAAACCCTCGGCATAATAAGGTATAACCTCATTGGAACTTACAATAACGTAGTCGTACTGCCTGTGGTTAGGGGAACTTTGGCGAAGATAGCTGTCACGACCGAGCCTTGAAAAGCCAAATGTTTTAAATGCACCGCAAGCGTGCCAAAGCTGAATAAGCTTAACGTCATCTTTTTTCTTTAGATAAGAAAGAAAATGATAATAGTCGTCAACAAAAACTACCGAACTTGTTGCATAAAGCTTGAAAAACTTGAACAGGTTAGGTAAATTTTCCTTTAATCCGCCTTTTTTACAAAGCACGGTTATGTCAACATTGTTTAATTTGGTCATCTCAAAAAAGACCGATTTGATATTTCCTGTCAATCTGTCGGAACGGTTGGATAAAAAAGTAACCTTGTTAGGCTGAACTTTCATTTTGCGATACGGCAAAAACATAGCCGACATCAAAGCCGTAACAATCATTTTTGAGCGCTCTCTTTTGCTGCTTGAAAAGAAATGAGAAAGTATATTTTTCTTTTTAATCGGGATAATCAATTCTTTTTCCGGTTTAACAATAATGCTTTCTCCGTTGCCGTCACTGAAAAGAAAATTTACTCTTACATTTTGACTTTTCCTGTCGTTATAAAATAAAAAAGGAGTGTCAAAAATACCTATTGCAATTGCCTTGTTTTTGTTGCAAGATTTTAAATCCATAGGTAATATTCTGTTGTCGTTTTCGCCATAAAAGCAAGCGGAAATTCTCGGATAATAAAGCTCTCTGTCACCCTCGAGCTCCGCCGTTAATTCAACATAATTGTTCGTCACATTCAAATTGACTATGTTTATTTTATAGTCACCCATATAAAACCCTCGTATAAAACCCAAAATAATGAGATTTGAAAAGTTGCAAAATCTCATTTTAACTTATATATAATATCACATTAATTAGTTCTTGTCTATAAAATAAATATTATAATTTTATTACATTTATGCATTAAAGGCTAAAAAATAAGACTGTCATAAACGACAGTCTTATCAGATAATCTTTATTTTAAAAGATATCTCTTGATAAATCGTTGCGTATTCTCTCGCTGTTTTTCTTCATAGTATCAAGAACCTTGACGAATGTACTCATCTCGTTATCGGTAAGATTGCTTGCAAGGTCATAGAAAAAGTGAGTAATTTCCTTAGAACACGCCTCGTTAATCATTTCAGCCGCAGGGGTCGGCACAACCTTTTTCAGCCTTGCGTCAATAATTACGCTTTTGCGCTCAATTAATCCTTCGCTTTCAAGCTGCTTAAGAATTGTTGAAACCGTAGAACGGCTTAAATCAAATTCACGCTCAATATCTCTTTGAAAAATATTCTTATCCTTATTTTCACAAAGATATGAAATAATATATCCGTTTGCTGCACCGAGCATATTCGGATATGCCTTTTTTTGTATTTCGGTTGAGCGATGGTCATAAAAGTTAGAAACCGCTATTAAATTTGAGCCTATTTTGCTTGCGTTAAATTCGTCCAATTTTAATGCCTCCGTATTCTTACAATGCTATTTTAATATATTTTCTTTTTTATATCAATAAAAATATTCAAAATTTTTGCTAAATTTTGACAAACTTGTTATTTATTCACGTTGACAATTATGTTTATTGTTGGTATACTTATTGAGTAGAAATATGTCGATTTTTTGAAGGTGTGAAAGATTATGACAAAAAATAAAGTTCATGTAAAAATAGGCGGCGCAAGTTATACAATCGTGACTGAGGATGAGGCAGAATATGTTGAGGCTCTTGCTGACGAAATAAGCGAGAATATGAGAGCTATTATTAATGCAAATCCTTCTCTTTCAATGACTCAGGCGGCTGTTCTTGTTGCGCTTGATAATGCCGATGCGAGCAAAAAGGCTACTGCATCTGCCGATAATCTTCGTGCTCAAATTAAAGATTATCTTGAGGACAGCGCAAGGGCAAGAATGGAGGTTGACGTTGCAAGACGTGAGGTTGAACGTCTTAACCGTGAAATCTCCGATTTAAGAGATAAGCTTGCCGCAAAATAAATCTATTTTTATTGAGAGAAAATTATGAATTTTGAAGTTTTGGCTCCTGCCGGTAGCATGGAGTCGCTTATTGCCGGTGTGCGCAGCGGCGCTAATGCGATTTATCTTGGTGGTAAATCCTTTAACGCCAGGCGCAATGCCGGCAATTTTGATAATGAAGAACTTAAAAGAGCAGTTGAATATTGCCACAGCCACGGTGTCAAGGTTTACTTAACACTTAATATTCTTGTACGTGACGACGAGATGGAAAATGCGTATAACACGGTTAGAGATGCGCTTTTATGCGGTGTTGACGCATTTATTGTTCAGGATATCGGCGTTGCAAAAATGATTAGAGAGCATTTTCAAAGTGCAAGGCTTCACGGCTCAACACAAATGAGTATTATGACTGTGAGCGGAGCAAAAGCGGCAAAGGAAATGGGCTTTTCACGTATTGTTTTGCCGAGAGAAATGAGCCTTGAGGAAATTAAAGAAATAAGGGAAAGCACAGATTTGGAACTTGAACTTTTTGTTCACGGGGCACTTTGTATGTCTGTTTCAGGTCAATGCTATCTTTCAAGCGTTATCGGCTCAAGAAGCGGAAACAGGGGGCTTTGCGCTCAGCCGTGCCGTTTGCCGTTTACCGCCGGTGGAAATGCTACTCACGCTTTATCTCTTAAGGATTTAAGCCTTATCGGCGAACTTGACAAGCTTGACGGAATAACAAGCCTTAAAATTGAGGGCAGAATGAAAAGACCGGAGTATGTTTCGGCGGCTGTCAGCGCAGTTAAAAAGGCGATTGACGGCGAATACTCATCAAGTGATGAATTTATGCTTAGAAGTGTTTTTTCACGCAGCGGTTTTACAAACGGATATCTCAATTCCAAACTCGGCAAAAATATGTTTGGCACAAGGCAAAAGGAAGATGTTGTTGCAGCGAATAATGTTTTAAAGGAAATAGCAAGAAATTATGAAAAGGAAACGCCGTTAATTCCGCTTGATATATCCTTTAAATGCCGTGATAATGAAAAAGCGGTGCTGATTGCCAAAAGTGATAAAAAAGAGGTTACCGTTATAGGCGATGTGCCTGAAAAAGCAATTAATAAGCCTATGAGCGAGGAAAGCTTAAAAGAAAGGCTTTCAAAATTCGGAGGTACGCAATATTTTTCAAAAAATATTGAAATCAATCTTGATGACGGTCTTATTTTGCCCGCTTCAAAGATTAATGAAATGCGAAGAAATGCTGTTTCAAAGCTTGATGAGCAGGAAAAAATACAACTGCAATATAAGCCGTTTAATGTTTTTCTTCCAAAATATAATCAGCCTGATAAGCCTTATGCCACGGCATCTTTTTCAAATGCAAGTCAAATACCTGACAATCACCCGTTTGAGCGTGTGTTTATACCTGTTAATTCCTCGCTTGAGGATTTTGTTGATAACAGGGCAGGAGTTGTTTTGCCGAGAGGGCTTTTTGGAATTGAAAACGAACTTAAAATAAGGCTTGAAAAGTTGAAAAAAGCCGGAGTCAATAAGGCGCTTTGCGGCAACATAGGTTCATATACCCTTTGCAAAGATATGGGTTTTGAGGTTTACGGCGACTTTGGTCTTAATGTATTTAACTCTCTTAGCGCAAACCAAATCGACCACCCGATTTTGTCTTTTGAGCTTACGCAATCGCAAATTAATAATATTAATGCACGTGATAAGGGTATGATTGTATACGGTTATTTGCCGCTTATGCTTAGTCGCAATTGCCCTGTTAAAAATGATATAGGCTGTTTTGAATGTGATAAGCACGGCAAGCTGACGGACAGAAAGGGTATGGAATTTCCTGTTATGTGCAGTGATTTTCCTTGCGTTGAAATGCTTAATTGCCATCCGCTTTATATGCTTGACAGGCTTGATGAAGTCAAAACCGATTTCATTCATTTCTATTTTTCAATTGAAAGCAAAAAGCAGGTCGAAAAAGTTATTGCTCTTTATGAAAACAGAGGAAAGCCTGATTTTAAATATACGAGAGGGCTTTATCAAAGAGGTACTTTATAATGATTATTTTAGCGTCAAAATCACCGAGAAGAAAAGAACTTTTGTCACTTATAACAGATGATTTTACAGTTGACAGCGCAGAGGTTGACGAAACGCTTCCGTACGATATCGAACCTGACAAAGCGGTCGAATATTTGTCTAAAATCAAGGCTCAGCCATTTAGAGAAAGCGGAAAAATCGTTATCGGTGCGGATACGGTTGTTGCAATTGACGGCAAAATTTTAGGCAAGCCGAAGAATGAAAAGGATGCTTTTTTAATGCTTAAAAATTTGAGCGGTAAAGAGCATAGTGTATTTACAGGAGTCACCGTTATAAAAAATGATAAAGAAGTGACATTCAGCGTCCAAACCAAGGTTAAATTTTTTGAACTTGATGACAGGGAAATTGAGGATTATATTTCAAGCGGGGAGCCGTTTGACAAGGCAGGCGCTTACGGTATTCAAGGTAAGGGGTCGCTTTTTGTTGAAAAAATTGACGGTGATTATTTCAATGTTGTCGGTTTGCCAATCAGCCGCCTTGCAAGGCAACTGAAAAGCATTTAATGACTTAAATGTTTTTCTTTTTACAAATAGTTGTTAAAAAAAGTAATAATTGTCTAAAATAAACTTGAAAAAAGAAAAAAACTGTGTTATCCTATATGTTGAGGGACAAACTGCTGTTTTACCCGCTGTAATATATATGGTTACAGTGAAGATGATTAATCTACAGTTATTACCTAAAAATTATACTATAGGCAGTTTATATGTCTATTAAATCGAAAGGAGATTGTTATGGCAGCAGATTTACATTGTCATACAAAACTCAGCGACGGATCTGTTGGTATAGAAGACCTTATTGTTATAGCTCAAAAGAGCGGTATCGAAACTATTGCCATAACAGACCACGATTGTCTTGCAGGTACAGTTAGGGGACAGGTTATCGGTAAGCGCTACGGCGTAAACGTTATTCCGGGAGTGGAACTTTCCTCATTTGATAATAATGCGGGCAAAAAGGTTCATATTCTTTGCTATCTTGCCGATACTCCGGACAGGCTTGAGGGGCTTTGCAAGCGTACTTCGGTTGCACGTAAAAGAGCAGGTCAGATAATGATGCTTAAGGTTGCGGCAAGATTTCCGATTTCAACCGAATTTATTATCAGCCACGCTTCAGGCTCGACAAACCTTTATAAGCAACATATTATGCATGCACTTATGGATGCCGGATATACAAATCAAATATTCGGCGACCTTTATAATGCGCTTTTCTCACCTGACAGCGAAACAAATCTTTTGGCTCCTACCAAATATCCGGACGTCAAAGAGGTTATTGATGAAATTCACGGTGCAGGCGGCATTGCCGTTCTTGCTCATCCCGCTTTTCTTGACAATTTTGACGAGATTGACGATTATATTGAAATGGGGCTTGACGGAATTGAGGTTTGGCACCCGTCTGCTACAGATGCGGATATTGAAATGCTTGGCAGTATTTGCAAAAAGCATAAGCTTCTTATGACGGGCGGTTCTGATTTCCACGGAATTTACGGTTCATCTACAGTTACACTCGGAACGTGCACAACACCTGATGAGCATCTTGATAAATTAATGGGCTACAAGGCAAAGAAAAAAAGAGCTCAGCGCAAGGCAGAAAAGGAAGCACTTGCAAATGCAGCAAAGCTCTGATATTTTGTATGACTCCTCCAACGCAGTTGGGGGATTTTTTTATGTCAAGTCAGACTTTGATATAATCTAATTATAAATTTCTGTATATTGAGAGGACTTCGAGAAAGTGAGATAAATTTCGTATTTTGCGAGTGGGTGCTGTACGTGGGTACCGCCCCCGAGCAAAAGACGAAAAGCGCCAAAAAGGTCAAGGACTCGATGTCCTTGACCTTTTTCCAATCTCTCTGAGCGCAACAAGTTGCACTCTCCTCCCCTTTACACAAGGGAGAAAAAAATGTTTATTTATATTATTCTGCGCGGTTTAGCCGCTTTATCGACAGTCCTTTAAATTATTTAGTCTTTGACGGCACATAGTCAAAGCTTGAAGCGTTGTAGCCGAAATATTTTTCAACCATAGGGGTAAATTCGTCCTTGTCGTTATAATCCGGACTTTTAAGTTCATAAATTGCTTCGTTCCAATTTTCAACAACCCAATCGCCTTTTTTGAACATAAACGCATACGATATTTTGTCAAGTTCGCCGTTTAATACTTGATATTTTTCTGCATTTTCAAGCGGTGAGAAGTTGAATTCGTCTGTAATTACTGCGTCAACACTGCCGTTGTCAAGAGCGGAAAGCGCATCCTCGATTGTAGGGTAAAGAGTATTTTTGTTGTTGTTTTTAATTGTGCTGTTTTTATCAAGTGCAGCTTTTGCAATGTCGGTAACTACCGCAAGCTTTTTGCCTGAAAGGTCGTTGTAGTCGGAAATGTTGTTGCCTGATTTGGTAACGGTAATAATCCTGTTTGTGATGATATCATTAGTGAAACTGAAATCCTCATTTACTGAGCCGACATTTTTTTGAACGGCGCCAATCATAGTGTAAGCAATAAATTCGTCGCCGTCTTTGTTTGTATAAGCAATATCGTCGCCAACCTTGTAATCCTTGTCGACTTTTACGAATTTGTAATTTTTTGTATCGTTTTTAACGTTATCATAGATTTTCTTAAACAAATCAATATCAAAGCCTGCGAGCTTGCCGTTCTTATCTTTGTAAAGGAAAGGCTCAACCTCGTCGGTGTAGGCAATAAGCATTGTTTTATCCGTTATTTTGTCAGCTTCGCCGCTTTTTGAACAGCCTGCAAATGCACTTGCAATAAGTATGCCGCATAATGCAATTGCAAATATTTTTTTAAAAACTTTCATATTCTTCAACCTTTCTGCCAAAACAGATTTCATATAAACTATACTTAATTTTATATTATTGAAGGTATAAAGTCAATAAATTTATTTAATTAATCAAAAACTAATTTTATATGTGCGATTGACAAATCAATATTATAGGAGTAAAATGGCGAGTGAACATTATTTTATAGTTTGTTAAGAGGAAAAAAGATGCTTACATTAGACAGAGTATATAAGGCTAAAAGAGTTTTATCTGAGGTCGTAAGGCAGACAGATATGATTCGTGCCAAAAACATCAGTTCTCAATGCGATGTTTATTTAAAAACGGAAAATTTGCAGGTTACAGGCTCGTTCAAGGTAAGAGGCTCATATTTTAAAATAAGCCAGCTTTCAGACGAGGAAAAGAAAAAAGGCGTTATCGCCTGCTCGGCAGGTAACCACGCTCAGGGTGTTGCGCTTGCAGCCACCAAAAACGGAATTAAATCGCTTATCTGCTTACCTGACGGCGCACCTATCAGTAAGGTTGAGGCTACAAAGCGCTACGGTGCCGATGTTTGCCTTGTAAAAGGCGTTTATGACGATGCCTACAATAAGGCAATCGAACTTCAAAAAGAAAAGGGTTATACATTTATTCACCCGTTCAACGACCCTGATGTTATTGCAGGTCAGGGTACAATCGGTCTTGAAATTCTTGAACAGCTTCCGGATGTTGACGTTGTAGTTGTTCCAATCGGCGGCGGCGGACTTATTGCCGGCGTTGCATACACGATTAAGCAGATTAACCCTAATTGCAAGGTCTACGGCGTTCAGGCAGCAGGTGCTCCTTCTATGAAGAACAGCGTTGCCGACGGAAAAATTGAAACACTTAAAAATGTGCAAACTATTGCAGACGGTATCGCAGTTAAAACTCCCGGTACTAATACTTTTGAGCTTATTAAGAAGTATGTTGACGGTATTTATACAGTAAGCGATGATGAAATTGCTCTTGCAATTCTTACTCTTATGGAACAGCAAAAGCTTGTTTCAGAGGGCGCAGGCGCAGTTCCCGTTGCAGCAGTTATGAACGGCAAAATTCCTGATATTGAGGGCAAAAAGGTCTGCTGTCTTGTATCGGGTGGCAATATCGATGTTACAATTCTTTCAAGAGTTATTGAAAGAGGACTTAAAATGGGCGGCAGAAGTGCGTCTATCACTATTGCTCTTTCCGATAAGCCGGGTCAGCTTCTCGGCGTCAGCAAGATTGTTGCAGATAACGGTGCTAACGTTGTATCTGTTAATTATGACAGCACTGACCTTGATATGAATATTACCGATTGCTATCTTAAACTCGGTATTGAAACAAGAAATTATCAGCATATTGTTCAAATTAAAAATGCACTTAAAGACGCAGGCTTTGAGGTTTGCGATTGATTATAGGAGGGCTTTATAATGGAATATGTATCAACTAAAAATGCGCCGGGTGCAATCGGTCCTTATTCACAGGCAGTAAAGGCAAACGGCTTGCTTTTCACTTCGGGTCAAATTGCAATAAATCCTGAAACTAATACAGTTGAGGCTAAAACTATTGAGGAACAAACACATCAGGTTTGCAAAAACCTTACTGCTGTTGTTGAGGCGGCAGGAACTACTATGGATAAGGTAGTTAAAACAGTTTGTTTCCTTGCAGATATCAATGATTTTGCAAAGTTTAATGAGATTTACGGCACATACTTTACTTCAAAGCCGGCTCGTTCCTGCGTAGCAGTCAAGGATTTACCAAAGGGCGTTTTATGTGAGGTAGAAGTAATCGCTGAATTATAATAAGCAGTATAGAAAATCCCGTGTTCGATTGAGCACGGGATTTTTTGTGTGGATTTGTATTTTATGTAGGGAATGCCGTTTTGGCATTTTGCCAAAGGTGTTTCGCAACAATTACAAACATTATATATTTTTTATAATTTCTTTCATAAAATCGGAAAATTCCTTTTCAACCTTTTTGCCTGTTTCCATAACCTCAATATGGGTGAGAGGTTGGTCGAGTATGCCTGCTGCCATATTCGTCATACACGAAACGCCCAAAACGTTCATTCCGGCGTGCACTGCGGCAACAACTTCGGGAACGGTTGACATTCCGACTGCGTCTGCTCCTGCTACTCTTAAAAATCTTATTTCCGCCGGTGTCTCAAACATAGGGCCCTTGCAGTAGCAATATACGCCCTTGCGAATATTAAGACTGCATTTTTCAGCCGCCTTTTCTGCTTTTTTTATAAGTTCTTTGCTGTAAGCTTCGCTCATTGACGGAAAACGGGTGCCGAGCCTGTCATCATTTTTGCCAAACAATACACTTTCGCAAAACAAACCTATATGGTCTTTTATAATCATTAAATCGCCCGGCTTATAGTCAAGGTTTACTGCGCCAGCAGCATTGGTTACTATATAATTTTCAATTCCCAAAAGCTGAAATACACGAACGGGAAGCGTAACTTCCTCTGCACTGTAGCCTTCATAAAGATGAAATCTGCCCTGCATTGCGACTATGCTTTTGCCTGCGATTTGGCCGAAAATCAGCTTTCCTGCGTGACCGGGTACGGTAGATACAGGGAAATTAGGGATATCTTTATAGTCAAACTCAACCTCTTTTTCAATCTCTTTTGCAAAAGGTCCGAGTCCGCTTCCGAGAACTATTGCTGTTTTGGGAATATTATTGATTTTTGATTTAATAAAATCAGCCGTTTGCTTTGCTTTGTCATAAAGGCTCATATTCTACACCTCTTTAGGAAATTCTATAATTAGATAATATACTAATATTCAAAAAAAATCAAATATAGACAAATTTTTTATAAAATTTCTAAAAAAATCTGTAAATCCGCCGATTGACAGTTGGTTTTAGAGTGATATACTAATAAATCGTAATTTTATTTTGGTCTGGTGAAAAATATTGAAGTATGTAAAGCAATTTTTAATCATTCTTTTGATTTCGTTTATAGGCGAAGGGCTTAATTATCTGATTCCTGCTCCTGTTCCGGCAAGCATTTACGGAATGGTAATTTTATTTGTTTGCCTTTGCACAAAGGTCGTTAAGCTTGACGATGTTAAAGATACGGGAATGTTTCTTATTGAAATTATGCCGCTTATGTTTATTCCTGCAGGTGTAGGTCTTATGAAAAGTTGGGGAGTTTTAAAACCGCTTGTAGTTCCTGTACTTGCCATAACAGTTGTTTCTCTAATCGCAGTTATGGTTGTCAGCGGTCGTGTTTCTCAAAAAATTATTGCAAAAAATGATAAAAAAGGAGAAAGCGAGGGCGCTTTAAATGAGTAATTTTTTTGAAAGCTCCGCTTTTTTGGGAGTTGCCGTCAGCCTTTTGTCATATGCTCTCGGCTCGTTTTTAAAGAAAAAGTTTAAAACCGGCATTTTTAACCCATTGCTTATTTCTATTATAATTACAATAGTTTTTCTTTTGACTTGCAATATTGATTATGAAACGTATAATGACGGCGCAAAATATTTGAGTTGGCTTTTAACCCCGGCGACAGTTTGCCTTGCAATTCCGCTTTATCAGCAAATTGAACTTTTGAAGAAAAATCATAAGGCTGTGCTTGTCGGTATTCTGTCAGGCGTTTTAACAAGCCTTACAACAATTATGATTTTGGCATTTATTTTTAAACTTTCGCACAAAGAATATGTAACGATGCTTCCTAAATCTATCACTACCGCTATAGGAATAGGAGTCAGTGAAGAACTTGGAGGATATGTTACAATTACTGTTGCGGTCATTATTTTAACCGGAGTTCTCGGCAATATTTTAGCAGAAGGAATTTGTAAGCTGTTTAAAATCAATCATCCAATCGCAAAGGGTATTGCAATAGGCACTGCTTCCCACGCAATAGGAACGGCTAAGGCTATGGAACTCGGCGAGATTGAGGGCGCTATGAGCAGTCTTTCAATCGCAGTATCAGGTATACTTACGGTAGTCGGTTCAATAGGCTTTGCAAAAATCATATAAGAAAAATCCCAAGATTTTTTATCTTGGGATTTTTGTTTTTGGGAGAGGGAAATCGTAGGGGCGACCACCGGTCGCCCCCTACTCAAACACATATTTTCTTTTAATGTTAATCTAATGCGTCTGATACGGCGTCGCCTGCTTTGTCAACTGCGCCGCCTACACCGTCGGCAACGTCATTTGCGCCCTTGCCGATGTCGTCACCGACTTTGTCAGCCTTTTCTCCCGCCTTGCTGATTGCACTGCTTGCTTCGCTTTCTGCTTTATCTGTCGTATTTGTATCGCTTACGGTGGTTTGGCTTGAAGGGAGAGTGGTTGTTGTCATATCGTTTTTGTCATTTGCACATCCCATAAATACTGTTGCAATAACGGCAATTGCTATTGCTATGATTAATATTTTACTGTTCATAATGAAAACTTCCTTTCGCTTTTATTATTATCGCTTTTGTTTTGTTTATTCAATTATTTTGTCAGCGTTCCGCCGTCGGAATAAAGAAGAAGCATAATATTTTCCTCATATCCCTTGTCTGCATTGATATAAATTAAAACTTCTTCTTTTGTGTCGTTGCTTTTGCATCTAAACTCGTAGCAATTTACTTCGTTTCCGCTTTCCTTTGGTATGACGCATCTTTTGCTATTTATAACTTTAAGATTTTTTGATAATTTGCTTTGCGCTTGCTCTTTTGTAAGCTTGCAGTTAAAGACTTTTCTCTTTATGTGGTTTGTTAAATATCCTTGTGCTTCAAGCGATACGATTTTACCGTTATCCATTGAAACTCCGACCTTGATTAAATCGGAATAATAAGTGACGTCATCTTTTTTATAAGCAAAATTTATTACGCAAACATTGTTGTTAATTGCATAATATGTGTTTGCCATATTTTTGTAGCCGATATTTTTAAGATAGCTTTGGGCAAGATTTATTGCATTGTCCTTGTCGATTGAAGAACGGTTGATTTTGCCGCCGTAAAGCACATAGGCAACATATCCTCCGCTTTTTGTTATTCCTGCCGTTTTTTGAGAGTAGGTGAAGGTGTAGCACGGCATATTGCCTGCATCTTCGCCCGAATAGATTGCTTCGCTGATGTTACAGCCGAGTGCCCTTGCCGCAATTTCTCTTGCGTTTTCACGGCTTATATGCTCGGCGTTTTTTAAAAGCTGAGATTTACGGTTTAAAACTGCGTCGGCAAACGGACCGTCATAAAGGAGAGTCGGGTAGTCCTTGAAAACTTTTGATGTTGCCGAAAAGCTGTTTGAAAGGGAAGATACGTTGACGTTTTTTGCCTTTAAATCGTCTGTGTCAATGTCTGCGCCGTTATTTGCTATTGTTGCCATATTGCTGACGGATTCGTTTAACTTTTGCGCATAATTTAGAAGTTTGTTGAGATTTTGGTGTTCTTCGGTGCTTATTGTTTGGCTTGAAGCGATTTTGTTTGCAATATATGATGCATAGTCGCTTGATTGGGTTATGAATTTGTATGTTGAGTCTAAATTCATTTGCTCAATCGGAAGCCTTGAAAGCGCATCTTTCGCCTGCGAACATTCGGCATATAAATCCTTGCTTATATCCATAAGCATTTTGTCGGAATTTGAATAAATTGATTTAGTTAAATTTGTTTCTATCGAGTCGAGATTTTCCGAAAGTTCATTAAGGCTTTGCTGATAATTTAATTCAAGCTGCGCTTTGTATGAATTTGCTGTTGTCATATTGATTATTGCCCTGCTTGAAAGTAACAGCGCAAAAGCAATGGCGTATGAAAACAGTCTTATATAACCTCTTTTTGTCATTTCAATTACCTCCGTTTTATATTTTTGCCTTATTTTTCAAAAACATTCAAAAAAATGTTTTATTGTTATATTATTTGTGCTATAATGACAATTAATTGTAATTAATATGGAGTAGTAGAATTATGGCAAAGGCAGAAGGAAAAAAGAGAATAGTTGTTAAGGTGGGCACATCAACCTTAACTCATAAAACCGGCAAAACAAATATTGCAAGGCTTGCAAAACTTGCGTCGGTGCTTTCTGATTTAAAAAATGAGGGGCACGAGATAGTTCTTGTTTCAAGCGGCGCTATTGCAGTCGGCTGGTCAAAGCTTGGACTGAGCGAAAAACCGAAAACTGTTCAGGGCTTGCAGGCTTCTGCGGCAGTGGGGCAGTGTGAGCTTATGTTTCTTTATGATAAGCTTTTCTCGGAATATACGGTTACGGTAAGTCAGCTTCTTTTCTCTGCCGATACCCTTCAAAATCATGAGGAAAAGGAGCATTTGGTTGATACGTTTAATCAACTTCTTGATTACGGCGCATTGCCGATTATTAACGAAAACGACTCGGTTTATATTGAGGAACTTTTAAACGGTGATAATGATTGTTTAAGTGCAATGGTTGCTACTCTTATAAATGCAGATTTGCTCATTATGCTTACCGATACTTACGGTCTTTACGATTCAAACCCTAATGAAAACGAAAATGCGAAATTGATAAATGTTGTTGACGAGATTAATGATGATATTTATTCAATCGCCGGCGGCGCAAGCGAAAAGGGTACGGGCGGTTTCCAAACTAAGATTAAAGCCGCAGAGATTGCAACGAGCGAGGGAATTCCGGTTATTATTATGAACGGTGAAAAGCCGACCGATTTATACAAGGTGCTTTCAGGCGAAAGCATAGGCACATATTTCAAGGCAAAGGGTGATGAAAATGCTTGAACAATTGGGAATTAATGCAAAAAAGGCTTCGGCTGATTTAGTTGGTGCTTCGACAGAGCTTAAAAATAAAGCACTTGGTGCTATTGCGGATGCACTTATCCAAAATGCGCAAAAAATTATTGACGCCAATAAAATTGACTATGATTCGCAGTTGGGTATTCTTGACGGCGGTATGCTTGACCGCCTTATGCTTAATCTTGACAGGATTAAGGGTATGGCAGACGGTTGCAGGCAGGTTATGGCACTTGATGACCCTTGCGGCAGAGTGCTTGAAACTGTTGAAAGACCCAACGGTCTTGTGATTAAAAAGGTAAGCTGTCCTATGGGTGTTATCGGCATTATTTACGAGGCAAGGCCTAATGTTACCGCCGACGCTGCTGCTCTTTGCTTGAAAAGCGGAAACGCCGTTATTCTTCGTGGCGGTAAAGAGGCTATTCATTCAAATATTGCCATATCCGATATTATGCGTGAAGCAGTTAAAAGTGTAGGACTTGATGAAAATGTTATTCAACTTGTTCACGATACCTCAAGGGAATCGTCAACTGAGCTTATGAGAATGAAGGGCACACTTGATTGCCTTATTCCGAGAGGAAGCAGAAGGCTTATTCAGGCTGTTGTTGAAAATGCGAGCGTTCCCGTTATTGAAACAGGCTCAGGCAATTGCCATATTTATGTTGACGAAAGTGCAGATATCAATATGGCGGCAAACATTATTTTTAATGCAAAAACACAGCGTATAGGCGTTTGCAATGCGTGCGAAAGCCTTGTTATTCACGAAAATATTATTAAAAAGGCTTTGCCGGCAATTAAGGCAAGGCTTGATGAAAAAAATGTTACCATTCGTGGCGACGAAAAGGCGAGAGAGGCTTGCCCCGGTATTGAGGCGGCAAGTGAGGAGGATTTCGGCACCGAATATCTTGATTATATTATCAGCGTTAAAACCGTATCAAGCCTTGATGAGGCGATAGCGCATATCAATAAATATTCCACGGGTCATTCTGAAGCTATAATTACGGAAAATAAGGAGAATGCAGATAAGTTTATGACGCTTATTGACTCCTCCTCCGTATATCATAATGCTTCCACAAGATTTACCGATGGCGGCGAATTTGGATTGGGAGCAGAAATCGGTATTTCTACCCAAAAGCTTCATGCAAGAGGACCTATGGGGCTTAGAGAACTTACAACTACTAAATATTTAGTTTACGGAGACGGACAAATCAGATGATAACAGAGGAAGAAAGACAAAAAATGCGCAAAAAGCGCCAGCGTGCACGTAAGCGCAAAAAGGTGAGAAAAAAGATATTACTCATTATTGCGGCAATAATAATATTGTTGGCTGTTTTTATTGTGACTGTTAAGCTTGTTAATCCTGATTTTGACATTGCTTCTTATCTTCCGAGCGGCAAGGCACAGCAAGCAGTTGAAATGATTGATTCCAAATTGTTTAACAAAACAACAACAACATCTACAACCCAGCCAACTACCCAAAAGGAAACCACAACCAAAGCACGTGATATCAAAAATGCTGATTACGATTACGATGATTTCAGCGTTTTTGCATTTGACACCTCGCTTCAGGGTAATCAGGTGGGAAACTTGCTCAATAAATCAAACGGCGCAGTAACTTACAGTTCATCATATATTTACTACAGCATTGAGGGCAAAGGTATTTTCCGTTTTGAGCCTAATGAGGAGAAGAACGCTAAAATTATCAGCGGTAATTATAATTTTAAATATCTTAATGTTTTAGGCGACTATCTTTATGCCATTGACGTTAATACCTCAACGCTTAAGAAGTTTTCGGTTTCGGGCGGCGACGGAGTCAATATAAGTGATAACATAGCCTTTGCTTATCTTTATAATGATAAAATTTATTTTGTCGGCACTGACAATGCAGTCGGCTTTATCAATTTAAGCGATAATAACAAAACCGTTCTCTATACTGCACCTGCCGATAAAACCGTATCTTTTGCCGGAATTTCACTTTCAAGAGTGTTTTTTGTTACTCATGACAGTGTGGCAAATTACGATGAATATATAACTGTTAATTTGAGTGATTCAAACGATGTTCTTAATTTTCGTGATGATACAAAGAATAATGAAATAGTTAACTTATCTTTTGAATGCGGATTTATGTATTATTACAAGAAAAATGATGATTCAACGTATTCTCTTTGCAGGCAGAAATTCGGCTCGGATAATGTTGTGACATTGGTAGATAATTGCTCTGTTACAGATTATCCTGTTGTTTATTCAAACAGGCTTTATTTCGGCGAGCTTGACGGCTCGAAGTATAAGGCAAGAGAACTTAATATGAATTCAAAAGCTACTAAAACAATGCTTTCGGTATCTGATTGTGACGGTACCGGCACACTTGCTGTCGGTTACGGATATCAATATGTATTTTTAATCGGTACTAAGAGTGAGGGCGGAGAATTTACTTGCAAAACGAGTTGCATTTATACATCGTCATCAAGTGATAATACCTTAAGCTTTAACGGCAAGAAACTGACTTATTAATTTATTTGAGGAAATTTTATGGATAAATACAAAAAATTAGCATCAAACACTTTAATATTTGCGATAGGTACTTTTTCGTCAAAGATACTTTCGTTTTTGTTAATGCCGTTTGTAACAAGAATGATGGGTACGGGCGATTACGGCTCCGCAGACTTGGTTCAGCAAACTGTTAACGTGCTTATTCCCGTTGTTACACTTCAGGTCAACAGTGCGGCATTGCGTTTTGCTCTTGACAAGGCGGTTGACAAATCGGATGTTTTCAAGGTTGGAGTTAGGACAACTCTTGCAGGTTTTTCGGTTTTCCTTCTTTTTACCTATCCTTTAAGTAAGCTTACAATTAATGATTTCCACCTTGGGGATTATATAATTTTGATTGTGTCGTTCGTTCTTGTTTCAAGCTTTAGGCAGCTCTGCCAGCAGTTTGTCAGGGGCAGCGGGCACGTTAAACTTTATGCGATTGACGGTATACTTGCCACGGCAACAACGCTTGCGTTTACTATTCTTTTCCTCGGCCCTTTTAAATGGGGTGTAACGGGATATATTGTTGCAATTATTGCTTCCGACGCTTGCTCTGTTGTGTTCTATTTCGTAACTGCAAAATTATACAGATATATAAATTTCAATAAGCTAAAAGATAACAGCATCACATCGCAAATGCTCAAATATTGTGTTCCGCTTATTCCTACAATAATTTTGTGGTGGATTATTAACGTATCTGACAGATATATGGTAACTTATTTTATTTCATCATCTGCAAACGGACTTTATACCGCCGCATCTAAGATACCTAATTTTGTAATTCTTTTCTCTCAAATTTTTATTGACGCTTGGCAACTTAGTGCGGTTGACGAATATGACCAAGAGGGCGGCAGGCAGTTCTTTACTAAGGTGTTCCGTGTTTATTCAGGCGGAATTTTTGCCGTTGCGTCTGTCCTTATTTTGCTTTGTCAGTTTATTACAAAAATACTTGTTGCAAAGTCTTATTATGATTCGTGGCAGTTTGTTCCTATTCTTATTATTGCCACAACGTTTTCTTGTATTGTCAATTTCCTTGCCTCAATATATATGGCGGAAAAAAAGAATGTTATGTCTCTTGTGACGGCTATGAGCGGTGCAATTACCAACTTTGTTTTAAATTTGGTATTCATTCCTCGTATCGGTGCAAACGGTGCGGCTTTGGCAACTGTTTGTGCATTTCTTGTGGTATTCGTTACAAGGGCTATAGATACAAGAAGATTTATTAAAATAGATTTTAAACTTCCTGTTCTTTTGGGCGAAACGGCAGTACTTGTTACTCAGTCGATTCTCCTTCTCAAATATGACGGTACGCTTTGGGTTTATATAATTGAGGTTTTACTTGTTGTTGTTATGCTTCTTCTTAATTTGAATCCTATTAAGGAACTTGTAAATCTTATTTTGGCAAAATTCTTGAAAAAAAGAAAGAACTAATATATTAACAATGTGTTATTACAGTTGCAAAAACAGCATTTTTAGTATATAATATACAAAGAACATAGCAAAATAGACTGAAAATATTGAAATTTTTGGAGGATATGTATGGAAAAGATGACTGTTTCGCAGGCAAAGAAAGCGATAAGCGATAAGCTTAGTCACTTCTTTGGAGTAGATACAAAAACTGCAACAGACGAACAATATTATAAAGCAGTTGCGATGATTATTCGTGACAGGCTTTCACAAATGAACAGCGATTTCAGGCACGAGGCTAAGGGCCAAGACAGCAAGGAAATTTATTATCTTTGTATGGAATTTCTTATGGGTCGCTCACTTAAGAATAATCTTTATAATCTTGATTTGACGGAAACATTCAAGAAAGCACTTGAATCTTTCGACGTAAGCCTTGATAAGCTTTATGAAAAAGAGCCTGACGCAGGTCTTGGTAACGGCGGTCTCGGTAGGCTTGCTGCGTGCTATCTCGACGGTCTTGCAACAAACGGCTTTCAGTCAATGGGTTATTCTATCAGATATGAAGCAGGTATTTTCAAACAAAAGCTTGTTGACGGCTGGCAGACAGAACTTCCTGATTTTTGGCTTCCGGGCGGCGAGGTTTGGCTCGTTCCACGTGAAGAAAGAAGTGTAGAGGTTAAGTTTGAAGGCTGGGTTGACGAAAGCTGGGACGGCGATTTCCACCACGTTAATTACAAGGACTGCAACACTGTAACCGCAGTTCCTTATGATATGTATGTTTCGGGTAAAGGCAAGGGAGTTTCAAGGCTTCGCCTTTGGGCTGCAAGCAAGCCTGAACTTGATATGGGTCTTTTTAATTCAGGCTCATATATTAAGGCTATGGAGCAAAGCGCTATGGCTGAGGCTATTTCTAAGGTGCTTTATCCTGCCGATAACACCCCTGAGGGCAAGTCACTCAGACTTCGTCAGCAGTATTTTCTTGTTTCTGCTTCTATTCAGGATATTATTCAGCGTCATCTCACAAGATACGGCACGCTTGACAATCTTCCTGACAAGGTAGCAATCCATATCAACGATACTCATCCGACTATGGCTATTCCAGAGCTTATGAGAATTATGCTTGATGAATGCGGCTATGATTGGGATACCGCATGGAGCCTTGTTACGAGAACTGTTGCTTATACTAACCACACGGTTATGAAAGAAGCACTTGAATGTTGGAGCGAGGACCTTTATAAAAGACTTCTTCCTCGTATTTATTCAATCACTAAGGAAATTGATAATCGTTTTCGTGCTTACGTTTGGGGTGCAACAGGCGATGCGGATAAGGTTGAAAGAATGGCAATCGTTTCAGGCGGTGTAGTAAGAATGGCTAATCTTTGCGTTGCCGGCTCTCACTGCGTAAACGGTGTATCTGCGCTTCATTCCGAGATTCTTAAGGACACTGTATTTAACGATTTTTATACAATCACTCCTGAAAAGTTTACCAATGTAACAAACGGTATTGCGTTTAGAAGATGGATTTGTCAGGCAAATCCTGAGCTTACCTCGTTTATTACTGAACTTATCGGCGATGGATTTATAACTAAGAGTGATGAACTTCTTAAGCTTCGTGATTATAAAGACGACAAGCAGGTGCTTGACAGACTTACTGCAATTAAGCTTGCCAATAAGGAAAAATTTGCCTCGGTAGTTAAAAAGAGAAACGGCATTGAGCTTGACCCGACATCTATTTTTGATGTTCAGGTTAAAAGACTTCACGAGTATAAAAGGCAGCAGCTTAACGTTCTTAATATTATTGCCGAATATCAGATGCTTAAGGCTAATCCTAATATGGAATTTCAGCCGAGAACTTATATTTTTGCTTCTAAGGCAGCACCCGGCTACTTTATGGCTAAGAAAATTATCGAGCTTATCGACGCTCTTTCAAAAGTTGTTAATAACGACCCGGATATTAAGGGCAGAATTAAGGTCGTATTTATGGAGGATTATAACGTTTCTCTTGCAGAGATGCTTATGCCTGCCGCTGATATTTCGGAGCAGATTTCTCTTGCGGGCACAGAAGCTTCAGGTACGGGTAATATGAAGCTTATGTTAAACGGTGCAATCACTCTCGGTACTCTTGACGGCGCAAACGTTGAAATTCACGACGCAGTCGGCGATGATAATATTTTCATCTTTGGCTTGAAAACTCCTGAGGTTATGGAACTTCAAAAGAAGGGCTATAATCCTATGGAATATATGTATAATAACGAAACGCTCAAGTCTGCAGTTGAGTTTATTCAAGCAGGTGTAAACGGCAAGAGCTTCGGTGAAATTTCTTCATCGCTTATGAATGTTGACCAATATATGGCACTTGCAGACTTTGCCGATTATCAAAAGGCTCAAAAGCTTTCGGCACAGGCTTATCAGGATAAGGAAAGATTTGCAAAAATGTCACTTATGAACATCAGCGGTGCAGGTATTTTCAGCGCTGACCGTTCAATAATGGATTATGCAAATAATATTTGGCATACTCAGCCTGTTAAGTTTAAGGAAGAAGCGCCAAAGACTTCTAAAAAGAGTGCTCCTATGACTAAAGAGGAGAAAAAACCTGCCAAAAAGAGCACTGCAAAAAAAGCTGAGCCTAAAAAGGAAGTAAAAAAAGAAACTCCTAAAAAGGCAGAGCCGAAAAAATCAGCTAAAAAGACAACAAAAAAGTCTAAATAATAAGCTTTAAGGCGACCGATAGTCGCCCCTACGATACGTCGAAAGAAATTCCGTGTTTGAATGAATTTCTTTGAAATTCATAATAAACACTTCGTTCCTTTCTCCTTTTCCCCACCAAATTTTCAATTTGTCGGGGACCCCGAATGGAATTTCGTTTTATAGCACGGCGCGGTTTAGCCACTTTATCGACAGTCTGAAAAGAGGCGAACATTGTTCGCCTCTTGATTTTTGTAAAGGAAAAGAAATCAGTGCAGATAATATATAATTCACGAGACAAGTCATACAAGTCAATAGTTTCGGCGATTGCGACTAATGAAAAGTGCAAATTCCGCATTATTGTGCCGAGAAATATGAAATGCTGCGCAGCCCAACTTGCAATTACAAAGGACGGCGAGGACACTGCATTTTACAATATGTTTTGGGCAGGAATGTGCGGCGGCAACTTTGAATATTGGGAGCTTCATTTTTATGCCACAACGCCCGGTCTTTATTTTTATCATTTTGTGCTTGATACTCCTTGGGGCAAAAGCTATGTTAAAAACGCAGGTGACGGCAGGGGTGAGCTCAATGCTTCTTTGCCTGATTTTCAACAGACTGTTTATGACGAAAATTTCTTAACTCCGAACTTTTTGAAGGGCGGAATAATGTATCAAATATTTCCTGACAGGTTTTTTAATTCCAAAACTCCTAAGAAAAATGTTCCTAAAAGCCGTGTGATGCGAGATTGGGGCGATACTCCTTTTTGGAAAGAGGAGCAGATGAACGGCATTTGGAACAACGATTATTTTGGCGGCGACCTTAAGGGAATTGAAAAAAAGCTTTCTTATATTGCTGATTTGGGCGTTACTTGTATTTATCTTAATCCTGTTTTTGAATCCCATTCAAACCACAGATATGATACTGCCGATTATGAAAAAATCGACAGCCTGTTGGGTGATGAGGATGATTTAAAAAATCTCTGCAAGGTTGCTAAGGAAAAGTATGGTATCAGCATAATTCTTGACGGAGTTTTCAGCCATACAGGCTGCGACAGCAGATATTTTAATATGTATAGTCATTATGACGATATAGGCGCATATAACAGCAAGGAAAGTCCTTATTTTTCTTGGTATAAATTTATCAATTGGCCCGATGAATACCATTCTTGGTGGGGTATTAAGCTTTTGCCGGAGGTTATTGAAGAGGACGAGGGATATAGGAATTATATTTGCGGCGAAAACGGAATTTTGAAAAAATGGCTTCGTTGCGGCATAGCAGGCTACAGGCTTGACGTTGCGGATGAACTTCCCGACATTTTTCTTGACGATTTGAGAAAAAGTGTTAAAAGTGAAAATGAGAACGCTATAATTATAGGCGAGGTTTGGGAGGACGCTACCAACAAATTTGCATACGGGCAAAGAAGAAAGTATTTGCTTGGCGAAGAACTTGACAGTGTGATGAATTATCCTTTTGCCGATGCAATTCTCAATTTTGTCCGCTACGCAAACGGCAACGCTTTTTTCAACGCTGTTCTTTCTATTATTGAAAATTATCCGCCGCAGGTTTTAAATGTTTTGATGAATCATATCGGAACTCACGACACTGAACGTGCAATAACACGTCTTGCAGGTGAAAATCCCGATGGGCACGACCGTGCTTGGCAGTTTGAACATAATACTTTATCTGAATTTGATTATTTAAAGGGCATTTCTATGATGAAAATTGCTTCCCTCATTCAGTTCACTTTGCCGGGTGTGCCGTCAATTTATTACGGCGATGAGATTGGTATGCAGGGTATGAAGGACCCGTTTAACCGTGGCTGTATGGCGTGGAATAAGCCAAATGAGGAGCTTTTGAAATGGTATAAGCGCCTCGGTCAAATCAGGCATAGCTCTAAGGCATTTATTGACGGCGATTTTGAAAAGCTGTATTGCGACGGCGGTGTAATCGCTTATTCCCGTAGCAGTGAAGGCGACAACATTTTGGTTGCAATTAATAATTCAAATGAGCAAAAGCGTATATTTGTCGGAACACAGTGGGATAATTCTTATTCGCTTTTTGATGAGAAAAGCGTTGACGGTTTTGTAAACTTGCCGCCTTATAGATACACTTTGCTTTCAAAAAAAGAATACTAAAACAAAAGGTCATCGGATTGAATTAAATCCGATGACCTTTTTTCATATATACGTATTTATACATATTCAATATTTTCGCTTGGTTTGAACATCATTATAAAAGGAATTACAAGCAGTACGCTTGCAATAAAAATACTTTTTACATCCAAAAATTTGGTTGCGATTGCACCTACTATTGCACCTAATGCAAAAAATAAATTAATTCCGTAATAGGTTAAGCTTCTGAGTGTGATTTTTTTGTCTTTCTTTTTTATTCCCAAAAATAAAAGTTCTGTGCCGCTTCTTAAATTGCCCGTGCACATTGTTGTTGCAACCGTGTTGCCGTTGATAACCCTAAAAGTTTCTACCTGAAGAGAACACACAAACGATACCATTACGTTTACAAATGTGTTGCCCTTGCCGCTTGGAATAAAGCCGCACACTGCAAGAATTATTATTTCTGCCAAAACAACAATCTGCCTCCAATGCATGTGACGGCTTTTTTTAAGTGTTGCTTTGATTATTTCTGACAATAAAATTCCGAGTGCAAATGCAAGAATTGGGACAACATAGTGAATCACTCTTTCAAAATCGCCTTTTGCAAGGTTTATTCCCATAAGAACAATATTACCTGTTTGCGCATTTGCAAATACTCCGCCACGGGTAATGTATGTATAAGCATCAAGAAATCCCCCGGTCAGAGCCAACATTATGCCGAGTATGAAGTTTTCACTCATCTGCTTTTCTCTTATTTTTTCATTTAATTCCATAATAGAAATCCTTAAGTTAAATACATATACTAAGCGGACGAAAACAATTCGCCCGCTGTGAATTTTATATAAACAATATTATACTCTTGCTACCATTTCGCCGTATTCTTCCTTGCTTTTCTTGATGAATGCTTCCACCTGAGCGGCGCTTGGCATAGCATCAGAACAGGAGTGAGCAGAAATAAGAATTGAAGCTGAAGCAGAGCCGAATTCAAGGCATTCAATAATTTCTTTGCCTTTAAGAAGACTGTAAAGGAACGATGAGCCGTATCCGTCACCGCCGCCAAAGCCTTTGAGTTTAACAGCAGGGAACGGCTTGATTGAATAGAATTTGCCGTCGTTTGTGTAAGCAGTTGAGCCTTCCTTGCCATGCTTGATTACGCAAATTGCTGCGCCGAATGACTGCCAATATTTAGCAGATTCAGGGTCGCTTTCCTTAACGCCTACGATACCCTCAGTTAAATCAAATTCTTCTCTTGAACCCATAATGATATCTGCATTTTGAGCAACAAGGCTGTAGTAAACAGCAATTTCGTCTTTTGATTTCCAAGTGTATTCTCTGTAATCAATATCAAAAACAATGCGAACATTGTTCTTTTTAGCAAGCATCATAGCTTTAAGACAAGCCTCTCTTGACGGAGATTGAGCCAAAGCAGTACCGCTGATAACAATTGCCTTTGCAGATGCAATGTATTTCTCGTCAATATCTTCCGGTGCCATACAAAAATCAGCCACATTGTCACGATACATAAGTATTGATGATTTTTCTTTAGAAAGAATTTCGGTAAATGTAAGTCCTATGCATTCGCCGTTTTTAGCTCTTGTCACGTGGCTTGTATCAATGCCCTCTTTTTCAAAATAGTTTACAACAAAGTCACCGAATTGGTCATTGCTTACACAGCCGCAAAAGCCAACCTTACAGCCGAGCCTTGCAAGACCTACAGCAATATTAGCAGGAGAACCGCCAACATATTTGTTAAAATTTGATGACTCGCTAAGCGGCATATACATATCGGTAGGATTAAAGTCGATAGCGATTCTGCCGATTGGAATAAAATCAAGCGGCTTTGACATATCAAATTCTACGTAATTCATAAATTTTACCTCTCATATATAAAAAATAATATTAAGCCTTATTGTCAGTGCCGAAAATTAATATGTGGCGCTTTGCGTTTTGATAAGCACCCTCAACCTCGGCAGCCTGCAAATCATAATATCCGCTTATTTTATCGTTTTTATAAGCGTCTTTAACCGTATGTTCAACGCTGTCAAACGTGGCGGTTGCAATATTTATTTTCTTAATGCCTGTATGCGAGCAACGCACAAAATCGTCAGGAGTAATTCCGGTTCCGCCGTGAAGCACAAGCGGTAATTCAGTGTTTTTCTCAACTTGTTCAAGAATATCAAACCTAAGTTTGGGAGTGCTTTTGTAATTGCCGTGCGCATTTCCGATAGCAATTGCAAGTGCATCGACACCTGTTTCGCTTTCAAACCTTACTGCGTCCTCCGGCTTGGTACAATTGATTGCAATATCTTCGCTTCCGTCCTCCGAACCGCCAACGCATCCGATTTCTGCCTCAACGTCCGCACCGTACTTTTTAGCAAGTGCAATAACTTCTTTTGTAGTTTTGATATTTTCGTCAAGCGGCAAATGCGAGCCGTCAAACATAACAGACGTAAAGCCAAGTTCAAGCGCCTGAGTGATTTTTTCAATCGTTTTGCCGTGGTCAAAGTGAACTGCAACCGGAGTGTCTGCACTCTTTGCTGCGGCAACCATAAGCGGACCTATAATCTCAAGCGGACTTTGCTTTAATCTTACTTCCGCTATTTGCAAAATAACAGGCGCTTTAAGTTCTTTTGCTGCTTTGAGAACACCGAGCACCATTTCCATATTTGCAACTGAAAATGAGCCTACTGCATAGTTGCCCTTTTGAGCGTCAGCCAAAAGCTTACTCATATTTACAAGCATTTTTTTACCCTCTTAAAACAAAATGAGCGAGTTGACAGTAAGCCGAGTTCTGTCATGGGCAATTATCTATCTAGTTGCAAAATTGCTTTTGCAATCGAGCCATCCTTCGAAGTTATGTGTCGAGCAAACAACCCTTCAGTCGATGTTGCAGCGAATAGGGTTTACATGGCAGGGAATGTCTCCACTCCCTCGGTGAGCTCTTACCTCGCCTTTCCACCCTTACCTATACTTGGTATAGGCGGTATATCTCTGTTGCACTTTCCCTAAGGTCACCCTCGGCGGCCGTTAGCCGTTATTCTGCTCTGCGCTGCTCGGACTTTCCTCATACCGATATCGGCACGCAATTGCCAAGTCAACTCGCTTTCTCTATTTTAAGATAATTTATTATTTATGTCAATATATTTTACAAAATGACGGTTGAAATAGTTTGAAATATGTAGTATATTCTTTAATAGTATTGGAGGTGGTATTATGCCACGTTTTGAAAACGAAGATTTTGACCCTAAAAAAAGAAACAGGGAAGATATAGACAGAACTGTTCCAAAGGATGAAGATTATTATAATTATTCGCCTGAGGATATTGACCTTAATTTTAATTCAAAAAAAAGAGAAGATAATATTGTTGTTGATAATCAGCGCAAACCGGGAAACTACGGCGATTATCAGCAAGACAGCAGTGGAGATATAACTTTTAAAAGTGAAACAATTGATGATTTTGACAGAGGTTCGTCATCTTATCAAAGAAACACAAGAAGCACTCCTCACTTCTCAAACGGCAGCCGTTTCGGCTCATCTGACAAAGAGAATTTTAAAAAAGGCAACAGTCATAATTCGTCAAACAAGAATAAAAAGCATAAAAGCAAAAACGGAAAAAAGGCTAAATCGATTTTAGCGGTGATTTTAGTTCTTGTTATTTTACTTGTCGGCTCAGTATTCCCCGTTTTGGCAAGAGTTAATTATGATGAAAAAAAGGCGGATAAATATGTAACGGCAAGCGATTTGAAAGATGATTCATCTGTTAAAAATATTCTTCTTTTGGGTGTTGACGCAAGAAGCAATGAAAGCGCCGAACAAACAAGAAGTGATACAATGATGCTTGTCAGCGTCGATTCAAAGCACCACGCAATCAAACTTGTATCGTTCCTTCGTGATACTTGGGTATATATTCCGTCGCTTGAACACGAGCAAAGGCTTAATGCGGCTTGCTCCGACGGAGGTTATAAAAATGTAGTCGAAACTATTGAATATAATTTCGGCGTCAAGATTGACGGCTATGTTGTAACCGATTTTGAAATGTTTAAGGTTCTTGTTGACAGCCTCGGCGGTGTTAATGTCGACGTTACGGAAAAGGAAGCTAAAGAAGTTACAAACCATCCTAAGCGATACGGTAATGTTACGCTTGAGGCGGGTGATAATAAGCTTACGGGCGAGCAAGCGCTTGCTTATTGCAGAATAAGAAAGATTGATACCGATTTTGTAAGAACTCAAAGGCAACGTACGGTTATGAGTGCAATTCTTAAAAAAGCACTTACCAATCCTTTTAAACTTTACAAAATGGCATATAACAGCGCACCTTATATTGAAACCGATTTGTCTAAGGGTGAACTTATGGGGCTTGTGTCTAAAGCAGGCACCTGCGTTGCAAATATTCATCAAACGAGCATTCCGTTTGACGGCACTTGGGATTATGCAACAATTTGGGGTAACAGCGTAATTAAGATTAATACCGAAAAAAATAAGGACAAGCTTATAGATTATATCTATAACCTGTCCTCGGCAGATATTAAGGCGCAAGAAAAAGAAGATAAATAAAACAAGATAAACTAAAAGGACAGCAGGGAATAACCTTGCTGTCCTTGTTATTTTTTATATTAGTTTTTGTTATTGTTTGCCTTGGAATATCAAATCTGATTTTATTATATGAAGTTTACTTTGAATTGAAAACTTATTTGTCAAATGACGGGTTGCAAGCATAGTAATTTTTGCTGTCGAGCTTATCCGTCACGAGCCGCAAACCCTCTCCAAAGCGTTGATAGTGCACAATTTCACGTTCACGCAAAAACTTAATCGGCTCAATTATATCCGGGTCGTCAACAAGGCGCAAAATGTTATCGTATGTTACCCTTGCTTTTTGCTCTGCCGCAAGGTCTTCGTTTAGGTCGCCGATAGTGTCGCCCGTTACGGCTATGCTTGCCGCATTCCACGGTGCACCGCTTGCCGCTGTCGGATAAACCCCTGCCGTATGGTCAACAAAGTATGCCATAAAGTTAGGATTTTTTTCAATCTCATCTTCTGTCAAATTGCGAGTAAGTTGGTGTACCATTGTTCCTATCATTTCAAGGTGCCCCAATTCCTCAACGCCTGTCGAGCACACGCAATTGACCCTTTGCGTCTACAAAGCCTACTGCTTCGTAGCATTCGGCAAAACAACTGCCATAAGCTCAAACAAGTCCCCGAACCGGACAAGCATTATATAATCAACTACACCGTTAATTTGATGTTGATATGATGCTAAACGATTAAATAACCGAGAGTAATTGATTCACTCTCGGTTTTGTTGTTATGGAATTTACGATAAAATTTCAAGCCAGTATCCGTCGGGATCTTCGATGAAATAAATTCCCATTTCGTGATTTTCAAAGCAAATGCATCCCATTTCCTCGTGCTTTTTGTGTGCTTCGTCAAAGTTATCGCCACGGAAAGCCAAATAGAATTCGCATTTGCCCAAATTATACGGTCGCGGATGCTCCTTTAACCAAGTCAACTTAAGCTCAGGCAATTCCCCCTCAATATACCATCGCAATGATAGTTCGTCAAGTTTGAAAACTAATTAAATCGAAAAAATAATTCTATAAAAATGGATTTCAATTTAATCATTTAATTGAAAATGATTAAATTGAACCTTGACTTTTCAGCGCATCAACGATATAATCAAACTGTATAAATATAATGCCAAACAAGGAGAATACTCCGTGAGGGAATATAACTACAACGCAAAATGGAAAGAACTTCTAACTCCGGAAATAGTTTCAATGCTTTCGCAAATTCACGAGTTTAAAGGTGAACAAAATCTTTATATCGAAACAAATAGTGATGCCTTGACTCAAATAGTTGATACAGCAAAAATACAAAGCATAGAAGCATCTAACAAAATCGAAGGTATATACACATCAAATGAAAGACTAAAAAAAATTGTTTCAAATAAAACTATACCGCAAAACCGTAATGAGCAGGAAATTGCCGGCTATCGTGATGTGCTTTCAACTATCCACGAAAGCTATGAATTCATACCGATTAAGCCCTCTATAATTTTGCAGCTTCATCGCGATTTGTACAAATTCAGTGGTAAGTCAATCGGAGGCGTTTACAAAAACTCAGATAATATGATTGCAGAGCAGGATAACGAAGGAAATAAAATTATTCGGTTTAGTCCTGTACCTGCTTGGGAAACACCGCAGGATGTTGAAAAACTTTGCAGGGCTTTTGATGATGCTATGAGTACAAATGAAATTGATTCACTTTTGCTGATTCCAATGTTTATACTTGATTTCCTTTGTATTTATCCTTTTAATGACGGTAACGGCAGAATGAGCCGACTATTGACATTGCTTATGCTTTACCGTGAAGGATACAATATAGGTAAGTATATCAGTATTGAAAAATTGATTGAAAATTCTAAAGAGACCTATTATGATGCACTGCAAAGCAGTTCTGTAAAATGGCACGAAAACAAAAATAATAATGCACCGTTTGTGGAATATATGCTTGGTATAATTTTATCAGCATACAGAGAATTTTCTTCAAGAATGGAACCCATAGAAAAAAACAACATTTCAAAGCCTGATAGAGTAAGTCAAGTTATCCAGAACACTTTCGGGAAAATTACAAAATCCGAAATTATGGAAAAATGCCCTGACATCAGTCAGGTAACCGTTCAGCGAGCATTGAACGATTTAGTCAAAAACGGCAATGTTATAAAAATCGGCGGAGGTCGATACACATCTTATACTTGGAATAGGGAGAAATAATAATGATTACAGGAGAACTTAAAAACAAAATTGATAGTATTTGGGACGCTTTTGCAGCAGGCGGGCTCGTTAATCCCCTTGAGGTTATTGAGCAAATAACATATTTAATGTTTATTCGTGATCTTGATGATTCCGATAATCTTAAAGCAAAGGAAAGTGCTATGCTTGGATTACCATACGAAAGCATTTTCAGCGGTGAGGTTCAAGTAGGCGAAAGAAAGATTGACGGAAATCAGTTAAAGTGGTCTGTATTTCGTGATTTTCCTGCCGGAAGAATGTACTCAATTGTTCAGGAATGGGTGTTCCCTTTCATAAAAACTTTACATAGCGACAAGAACAGTGCATATTCAAAGTATATGGATGATGCTATATTTAAGCTTCCGACTCCGCTTCTTCTTGATAAAGTCGTGACCGGACTTGACGAAGTTTATGATATGATAAATTCAATGCAGGCATCGGATGTTCGTGGAGATGTTTATGAATATTTGCTTTCAAAAATTGCACAGTCAGGACGCAACGGTCAGTTCCGTACTCCTCGCCATATCATCAAAATGATGGTTGAGCTTATGGCTCCCAAGGCTGACGATGTTATATGCGACCCTGCTTGCGGAACAAGCGGATTTCTTGTTGCGGCAGGCGATTATCTAAAAGAAAACCTTAAAGAAGAAATATTCTTTGATAAAGTAAAAAAAGATCACTATATGAATCATATGTTTTACGGATATGATATGGACAGAACAATGCTTCGTATAGGTGCTATGAATATGATGACCCACGGTGTTGACAGTCCTTTTATTGAGTATAGGGACAGTCTTTCCGACCAAAATCCGGACAAGGCAAAATATTCACTTGTTCTTGCAAATCCGCCTTTCAAGGGCAGTCTTGATTATGATACCGTGTCTGCCGATTTGTTGAAAACCTGTAAGACTAAGAAGACCGAATTGCTGTTTTTAGCACTGTTTCTCCGTATGTTAAAGGTAGGAGGCAGATGTGCCTGTATAGTACCGGACGGTGTTCTCTTCGGTTCGTCAACAGCACATAAAGCTATACGCAAAGCAATTATTGAAGAGAATAAGCTTGATGCAATTATTTCGATGCCGTCAGGTGTTTTCAAGCCCTATGCAGGCGTTTCAACTGCTGTTATGATTTTTACTAAAACCGGACATGGTGGAACAGATAATGTTTGGTTTTACGATATGAAAGCAGACGGCTTTAGTCTTGACGATAAGCGTTCTCCTGTTGATGACAATGATATTCCGGATATTATCGAAAGATTTAATAACAGAGAAAATGAAAAAGGCAGAGAACGCACAGAGCAGTCCTTTTTTGTTTCAAAGCAGGAAATTGTTGATAACGATTATGACCTTTCAATAAACAAATATAAAAAAATAGAATATGTTCCTGTAGAATATCCTCCGACAAGTGAAATTATGGCAGAAATTCGTTCGCTTGAAAAAGATATAGCAAAAGAAATGGATGAGTTGGAGAAATTGTTAAATGAATGAAAATATAAAAAAATTTGAAAATCATCCTATAAGAACCAAATGGGATGAAAAAAAAGAAGAGTGGTATTTTTCCGTTGTTGATGTGATCGGAATTTTAACCGAACAAAGTGATTATGACGGTGCAAGAAATTATTGGAAAGTAATGAAAAAGAGGCTTTCTGACGAAGGTGCTGAGTTGGTTACGAATTGTAACCAACTGAAAATGAAATCGCCGAAAGACGGTAAGAATTATAAAACAGATGTTGCCGACACAGAACAGCTTTTGCGCATCATTCAATCTATTCCGTCAAAAAAAGCAGAGCCGTTTAAAATGTGGCTTGCTCAAGTCGGCAGAGAACGCATTGAAGAAATTATTGATCCTGAATTAACAATAGAACGTGCTTTGGAAACATATTCTAAAAAAGGCTATTCGTCCGATTGGATAAATCAGAGATTGCAAACAATCAGAGCAAGGAAAGAACTAACAGACCAATGGCAACTTCACGGTGTTGAAAAAGGAAAAGAATATGCAATTTTAACCGATGAGGTCACTAAGGCTTGGTCGGGAATGAGTACAAGGCAATATAAAAACTTGAAAGGTTTAACAAAAGAAAACCTTAGAGATAATATGAGTACTTTGGAGTTGGCACTTAATATGCTTGCTGAAGCTACTACAACAGAACTGACAAAAGCACAAAACCCGAATGGGCTTAAAGAAAATCAAGTAGTTGCAAAAGCCGGTGGTAAAGTAGCCGGTGACGCTCGTAAAAATATCGAATCGCAAACAGGCAGACCTGTAATCACTTCGGATAATGCACAAACATTAAACGAAGTTCTAACCAGTGCTATCGAAACAGTCGCTGGTAAAGATAAAAAAGAAAAATAATGAATTTATTGTTATAAATTCGGATTTGTAGGGATGGATATGATTAAAAGATTGGGTGAAATATGTAATATAGTTTCAGGTGGTACGCCTTCAAGAACACAAACGAAATTTTGGGAAAATGGTAATATTCCGTGGATAAAGATAGGTGACATAAAAAGCAAGTATGTTAATGAAGCTAATGAACATATTACGCAAGAAGGACTTGATGGTTCGTCAGCTAAACTACTTCAAAAAGGGACTATACTTTATACAATTTTTGCTACATTAGGCGAAGTTGGCATATTAACAATAGAAGCGTGCACTAATCAAGCGATAGCCGGTATTACGATAAAAAATCAAGAAGAAGTTTTACCCGATTATTTATACTATTATCTAAAATCAAAAAAAGCTCATATCAATGAAATCGGACGAGGTGTTGCGCAAAATAATATAAATATGTCAATACTTAGAGGTCTTAATGTTCCATTACCGAGTGTTCAAAATCAGCAAAAAATCGCAGAAATACTTGACATGATCTCAAATCTAATAGTAAAACACAAACAACAATTAGAAAAACTTGACGAACTTATCAAAGCCCGATTTGTCGAGATGTTTGGGAATATTGCCGAGACTGTACCTCTGTCATATTATATTTCGGCATTGAGTGCAGGCAAAAGCCTTGCGGGCGAAGAAGAATGTTCAAATAAGGTTCTAAAAACAGGTGCAGCTACCTACGACTACTTCGATTCTACGCAAATAAAAAATCTTCCCGTGGATTACGAACCACAAGAAGAACACCGAGTTAATACCGGTGATGTGATTATCAGTCGTATGAATACATCAGAATTGGTAGGCGCAGCTGCTTATGTGTGGGAGGCACCAAAATGTACATACTTGCCGGATAGACTTTGGAGAGCGGAGATAAAGGATACTGCTTGCCCCATCTTTGTATGGCAGGTACTTATCCAGAGCAGTACCAAAGAAAGTATTCGTCGTATTGCATCTGGGACAAGCGGTAGTATGAAGAACATATCTAAACCCGGACTGCTAGGCATTCGAGTAAATAAAGTCCCACTGGAACTGCAAAATCAATTTGCAACTTTTGTAAAACAAATCGACAAATCAAAAGTTGTCGTGCAAAAGGCACTTGATGAAGCTCAGTTGTTGTTTGACAGCAAAATGCAAGAATATTTTGGATAATTTGCATTTTGGTTTATAATATTACATCATATTTTAGTGAGGTAATATTATGGATAAAATCATTTTTGAAATTATTGACGAAATGGCAGATGATTTAAGCATTGAGCAGCAAAAGAAACTGCAGCAGGTTCTCGTTAAAAGACTTGCATCAAACAGGCAAAGTCAAGAAACTTCCACCAATGAGCAATATTTAAAATTGTTTTTGGAAGCAAAAACAATTGAGGGTTGTTCCGAAAGAACAATAAATTATTATAAAGCGACGATAGAAAAATTCTTTTTGCTTGTTAAATATCCTGTAAGGCGCATAACAACCGAGCAAATCAGAACATATCTTGCCGAATATCAAAAGATTAATGATTGCAGCAATGCGACTGTTGATAATATTCGGCGCAATCTTTCAAGTTTCTTTTCTTGGATGGAGGAAGAGGACCATATATTAAAAAGTCCTATGCATCGAATACATAAAATTAAAACAAAAAAACCTGTAAAAGAAGTTATAACCGACGAAATGATTGAACGCTTGCGTGACGGCTGCACTTGTCTTAGGGATTTGGCAATGATAGATTTGCTTTATTCAACAGGTATCAGAGTCGGTGAACTTGTTAATCTTAATATTGACGATGTTAATTTCGAAGAAAGAGAATGTGTCGTTTTCGGCAAAGGTGACAAAGAGAGAAGAGTTTACTTTGATGCTAAGGCAAAGCTTCATTTGCAAAAATATCTTGAATTAAGAAAAGACAACAATCCTGCACTTTTTGTTACTCTTGATGCACCGTTTGACAGACTGAAGATCAGTGGTGTTGAAATAAGAATACGAGAACTTGGCAAAAATTTGAACCTTGAAAAAATACATCCCCATAAATTCAGACGAACAATGGCAACCAGAGCGATAGATAAGGGTATGCCGATAGAACAAGTGCAAAAAATACTCGGCCATTCCCAAATTGACACGACAATGCAATATGCGATGGTGAACCAAAATAATGTAAAAACAGCGCATAGAAAATTTGTAGCCTGATTCCTTGCAAAATTCGGATTTGTAGGGATGGATATGATTAAAAGATTGGGTGAAATATGTAATATAGTTTCAGGTGGTACGCCTTCAAGAACACAAACGAAATTTTGGGAAAATGGTAATATTCCGTGGATAAAGATAGGTGACATAAAAAGCAAGTATGTTAATGAAGCTAATGAACATATTACGCAAGAAGGACTTGATGGTTCGTCAGCTAAACTACTTCAAAAAGGGACTATACTTTATACAATTTTTGCTACATTAGGCGAAGTTGGCATATTAACAATAGAAGCGTGCACTAATCAAGCGATAGCCGGTATTACGATAAAAAATCAAGAAGAAGTTTTACCCGATTATTTATACTATTATCTAAAATCAAAAAAAGCTCATATCAATGAAATCGGACGAGGTGTTGCGCAAAATAATATAAATATGTCAATACTTAGAGGTCTTAATGTTCCATTACCGAGTGTTCAAAATCAGCAAAAAATCGCAGAAATACTTGACATGATCTCAAATCTAATAGTAAAACACAAACAACAATTAGAAAAACTTGACGAACTTATCAAAGCCCGATTTGTCGAGATGTTTGGGGATCCATTTGTTAATGAAAAGAAATGGGATGTTAAGAAGATTAGCGAAGTGGTAACAGAAGTTAGATATGGCACAAGCAAGCCTGCTGTTGACGGTGGGAAATATCCGTACTTACGAATGAATAATATAACTGATGATGGTGAATTAGATCTTAATAATTTAAAATATATAGATATTACGGATGAGGAAATAGAAAAGTGTATTGTTCATAAGGGTGACATACTTTTTAATCGAACAAATAGCATTGAATTGGTTGGAAAAACTGCGATGTATAATTTGGACGAGAAAATGGTTATTGCGGGATATATTATTAGAGTTCGCTTAAAATCGTGTTTGCTACCTGAAGTCCTTACTCAGTATATGAATTTAAAGCCATTAAAAATATTGCTTCGTTCAGTGGCAAAAGGTGCAGTAAATCAAGCAAATATCAACGCACAGGAATTTCAAAATATTGAGATTTATGTACCTAATATAGATTTGCAGAATGAATTTGTTTCTTTCAAAAATCATGTCGACAAATCAAAAGTTGCAGTACAGAAAGAGTTTATTTTACGAAACACAGGCATTTATTTAACTGCTTAATGCAACGATGTTTTGAACAAACTATTTATTATACAAAAAGGAGAATATATGAATATAATCGACAGCGTTACAATAAGATATTTTAGATCTGTTTACACTTTGAATTTATCTAATTGTAAAGATTTAAATGTGTTTAGCGGAAAAAATGATGTTGGTAAATCAAATATTATAAAAGCACTAAATTTATTTTTTAATCAAGAAACAGATTATGGTAAAAAATACTGCTTTGAAGATGATTATTCATTGTTGCGAAAAGAGGAAGTAAAAAAAGACTCTATACGAGGTCAACAGTTTATTTCTATCACGGTATCATTTAACAGAGGGGGACGGATGGAAAAATCATTACCTCCGAAATTTTCTGTAACAAGACGATGGGATATGCATTCTTCCAATTATAAAGAGTCAACAAATGTGCATAACCATATGAAGAGATATGCCGAGAAAAATGGGCTTAACTATTCAGAAAAAACAACAAATAGAGTATTAAATCAATTTCTTAACCAAATAAAATACATTTACATACCAGCAATTAAGGATGAAAGTGTATTTAACGATACATTAGATATGCTTCAAAATGTATTATTTTCCAGTAAAAGAGTGAAGACATTGGATAAGCCAATTAAGGAGGCTAATAACTTATTACAAGAAAGTGTTTCAGAAATACAAAATGATTTTTATACAGCAACCGGAATAAAAAATAATATTGAAATTCCTGATACATTGAATTTTTCAAAAGGATTATTAAGGGTTGATACAACTGTCGATAATGGTATAGTTGGTATAGAAAAGCACGGAGATGGTATTAGGGTTCACTATATTCCTAAAATTTTGGATTATATCGCAAAAAACTCTAATAAATACTATATTTGGGGGTTCGAGGAACCAGAAAATTCTTATGAGTATTTAAGATGTCTTCAAGTTGCAAAAGAATTTGAAACGCAATATAGCAAGAATAGTCAAATTTTTATTACTTCTCATTCTCCAGCTTTTTATAGCCATCATTCAGAAGAAAAAGAAGTAAAATATATATTATTGAGGGACTCGAAAACACAAATTGAAACCAATGTGGATTCAATTGATGAAGAATTGGGTGTAACAAAGATTTATGAAAAGTTTGCTGATGATTTGAATGAATTGCAAAAAAAACATGATAATCAAAATCAAATAATAAATGAATTAAAACAACAATTAAGTGAAATAACCACTCCTATAATTTTTACAGAGGGTAAAACAGACGCCGATTTATTAAAACTTGCAATAAAAAAACTATCGCTAAACAAGTTTAATAATTGGAAAATTCAGCCAATAAAAGTTGGCAACACACAAAATAATACGGAATTGATAAAATTTTTGAATTCAATAAAAACCAATTTAGATTTAAATCAACTAGTTATTGGAATGTTTGATAGGGATTGCAAAATTGAATTTGATTCTGTTGACATTAGAACAAAAAAATTTCATAAAATTGCTGATAAAATATATGCCTTTTCTATACCAATACCACATAATAGAGTTGAGGAGAATGAAATATCTATTGAACACTATTTTACAGACAAAGAAATAAAAACTGAAAAAAATGGGAAAAGGTTATTTCTTGGTAATGAGTTTCAAACTACGGGTGTTTACAAAGGCGATGAAGAATTATATTATAGAGGTGCAGAAAGTATATGCAGCAGCATTAAAATTATAGAACACGAGAGTAAAAGATTTGTTACAAAATACGATGGATCCGGAGATTATAGCATTTCCAAAGCAGCTTTTGTGAAATGCATTAAGAATGATGAATGCGAATTTAAGAACATCTCTTTTAATGAGTTTTCTAAAATATTTGATATAATAAACCTAATAGAAGAAGATGCCGAAGGAGATATAGATATCTGCCATGAATAAAAGTATAACCAACTTTGAATTTTTGACAAAGGACAAGCAGTTTGATACCTTTTCAGGTGTTGCGGTTGCTGCTGAAAAAATCCTGCATATTGACACGGAGGCAAGCATTATTAACTGCCGCCGTGCAATGGAATTTGCTGTCAAGTGGATGTATTCTGTTGACAGCTGCCTTGTTATGCCCTATCAGGATACTCTTGTCAGTCTTATGAACAGTGAAGAATTCCGAGATATTGTTGGTACTGACATTTGGAGACGAATGGACTTTATTCGTCGTATGGGCAATAATGCGGCTCACAGCGGTAAAAAGGTTACCTTGGAGCAGGCAACACTTTGCCTTGAAAATCTCTATGTTTTTCTCGATTTTGTTGCATATTGTTACGGTGAAGAATATACCGAGGGTTGCTTTAATCATGAATTGCTGAAGGAACAGTCTGCTGATGTTGTGCCGGTTGATGTTCCCGAAATTGACCTTGAAGCATTAGTGGCTGAAAACGAAGCGTTGAAAAAAGAACTTACTGCACGCAGAGAAGAACAGCAGCAGACCTATGTTCCAAAGCCGCTTGATTTATCTGAATACAAAACAAGAAAAATATATATTGATTCTATGCTTCAGGACGCAGGATGGATTGAAGGCAAAAACTGGTTAAACGAGGTTGAGCTTGAAGGTATGCCTAATCAATCCGAAATCGGTTATGCCGATTATGTACTGTATGATGATTGCGGTAAACCTCTTGCTGTTATCGAAGCAAAACGCACCTGCAAAGATGTTGCAGTCGGAAGACAACAGGCAAAGCTATATGCTGATTTGCTTGAAAAGAAATATGGCAGAAGACCTGTAATATTTTTAACAAACGGCTTTGATACACGAATTACTGATAACCTTTATCCCGAAAGGAAATGTGCCGCTATATATTCAAAGCGTGATTTGGAAAAGCTTTTTAATCTCCAAACAATGCGTACAAGCCTTAAACACATAAGTGTTGATCAAAATATTGCCGGCAGATATTATCAGGAGGCGGCTATTAAAGCGGTTTGCGATAGCTTTGACAAAAGAAATCGCCGTAAGGCACTTTTAGTAATGGCAACCGGTTCGGGTAAAACAAGAACTGTTATTGCACTTGTAAAGGTTTTGCTTGAACACGGATGGGTAAAAAATGTTCTTTTCCTTGCCGACAGAAATTCGCTCGTTACACAGGCAAAGCGTTCATTTGTGAATCTTCTTCCTGATTTATCGGTAACAAATCTTTGCGAGGAAAAAGATAACTGCTTTGCACATTGCGTTTTTTCTACTTATCAAACGATGATTAACTGTATTGATGATATCAAAGATGATGACGGAAAGCTTTTTACCTGCGGACATTTTGACCTCGTTATTTGTGATGAGGCTCATAGGTCAATTTATAATAAATACAAGGATATATTTACATATTTTGATGCACCGCTTGTAGGCTTAACAGCTACACCGAAAGATGAAATTGAAAAGAACACTTATGAGGTTTTTGAGCTTGAGAACGGTGTTCCAACATACGGATATGAGCTTGCTCAGGCAGTAAAAGACGGTTACCTTGTTGACTATATGTCTGTTGAATCAAAGCTCAAATTCATTGATCAAGGCATAGTTTATGATGAGCTTTCCGATGAAGACAAACAAGCCTATGAGGATACCTTTGAGGATGAAAACGGAGAATTGCCGGAAGCTATACAATCATCTGCTTTAAATGAGTGGGTGTTTAACGAGGATACCATAAAGGAAGTTCTTAATGTCCTAATGACAAATGGACTAAGAGTTGATTATGGTGAAAAGCTTGGTAAATCTATAATATTTGCGAAGAACCACAGACACGCTGAAAAGATTTTTGAAATGTTTAACAAAGAATATCCTAACTATAATGGATACGCAAAGGTAATTGATAACTACACTAATTATGTACAAAGCGCAATTGATGAATTTTCTCAGCCTGATAAGCTTCCTCAAATTGCAATATCTGTTGATATGCTTGATACGGGTATTGATGTACCGGAAGTTCTCAATCTTGTATTCTTCAAGAAGGTTATGAGCAAGGCAAAATTCTGGCAGATGATAGGACGAGGCACCCGCTTGTGCTCGGGTCTTATTGATGGGAAGGATAAGGATAAATTCTATATCTTTGATTTTTGCGGTAATTTTGAATTTTTCCGATTTTCACAGGGCAGACCTACTGCAAATATGATTGCCCTTCAAGGTGCAATATTCAACCTCAAGGCTCAAATTGCATTTAAATTGCAGGATATGGATTATCAAACACCGGATTTGATTGAGTTTAGAAAAACACTTGTTGATGATATGGTTCCAAAGGTTAGAGAATTAAACAGAGAAAATTTTGCTGTTCGTCAGCATATTAAATATGTTGATTTGTATTCTTCTGCCGATAATTACAATTCATTATCTTATGAAAATACTTTGCAAATCAAAGAAGAGCTTGCTCCCTTAATTCTTCCTGATGATGACGAACCGAGTGCAGTTAGATTTGATGCACTTATGTACGGTATAGAGCTTGCGTATTTAATTGGCAAAAAATATACCCGTGCCCGTTCCGATCTCATAAAAAAAGTTAGAGGAGTTGCAAGTGTAGCAAATATTCCTGAAATTCAGTCTCGCACAGAGCTTATTGATAAAATTCTTCATACAGATTATGTTGATACTGCCGGAATAAATGAGTTTGAGCATATCCGTGAGGAACTCAGAAACCTTATGAAATACATTCCTCAAGGAGAACGCCCCGTCTATCTTACGAATTTTGATGATGAAATTCTTGAGATGAATTGGAATGAATCCAAGCTTGAAAATGACGACCTTGCAAATTATAAAGCAAAGGCAGAATTTTATGTTCGCCAGCATCAGGATAATATTGTAATTGCTAAGCTGAAATCAAATCAGTCACTAACTGATGAAGATGTGAAATCTCTTGAAAGAATTCTATGGAGCGAAGTCGGAACAAAAGAGGATTATGAAGCTGAATATGGTCAAAAACCCCTTGGCGAATTTGTTCGTGAGATTGTTGGACTTGATATGAATGCTGCCAAGACTGCTTTTGCAGACTATTTGAATGATGCTAATCTCGATTCAAGGCAAATATATTTTGTAAACCAAATTGTAGAATATATCGTTCACAATGGTGTTATGAAAGACCTTTCCGTTCTTCAGGAAGCACCGTTTACAGATCAAGGCAGTATTGTTGAAGTGTTTACTGATGTAAATGTTTGGCTTGGTATCAAAAAAATAATTGATCAGGTTAATGCAAATGCAGTTGCATAGGTATTATTACCTGGACATTAAAACTCCCTTGTGGTATGTTGTAGTACTGCAAGGGAGTTGATTTTATGTAAATATTACAAGAACTATGGTATGGAAACATTAGACCAAACGAAGATAAGGTTATTACTGACGAGGAGAAGAAACTGATAGAGTTAATCGCTCGGCATCACGAAACATTATCTTCTTCCCTCGAAAATGATGATTTGGATGTGTTTGAAAAATATGTTGATTGATTCGCGGAATACGCTTCGTTGATTGAGGCACAAGCATTTGAAATCGTATTCAAGTTAGCATTGAAGCTGATGAAGGACTAATGCTTACGCTTTCTGTTGGGAAAACAGGAGTCAAGCCAAGCAATAAATTCTTCGTTTGTGATTATACCGTCAGAGCATTGGTCACGCTTGACGATTGCTTCGTATTTCCATTTCTTGAAATCGTCCTCAAGAATGGTGTGAGCCTTAACTCTGGCAAAATACCTCTTGTAATATTTATTGTAAATTGTAATGGCGGTGTTGTCTGCCATTTTCTTTTTGTAGTTTTCCATCGCCATTATGTCTTGGCAATTCTTTGTTTCGCCCTCGGCAATACGGTAGCAGTAATTAGTATCGTAATTGCCTTTCATAATAAAAAGTCCTGCCGAGGAATCGTCGGGCAGAAAGGAAATTAGAATGATTAAAAATATTATTACAATAGAGGTAATGCGAAAGGAGTGATGACATAAGGACAAGGTGCTTTTGCATAAGTTTCGTTGAGGCGATTGCTAATGAAAACGAAAATCATTTTCGAAAATCAAAATGATTGCGCAAAAGACAAAAGCAAAGAATTTGAAGGTCAGTATATGAAAGCAATTTTACTTGCTCTGTTGGAGGGAGGAAAAATAAATCAGGCACAGTATGACGAGTGCAAAAGGAGGCTCAAAATAAATTAGCTGGACTTTCAAATTACTTTGAATATAATGTGTGTTGAAAAAGGCAGGTGCCTTTACATCCGGTGCCTGCCTGTGAAAAAACAGAAAGGAGAAAGTTATGCTTAAAACTGATGACAGGGTACTGCGAGTGGCGGCGTACTGCCGTGTATCCACCGACAAAACGGATCAGGCAAATTCCCTTGAAAGTCAGCAACGATACTTTAACGAGTACATAAAGCGAAATCCTCTGTGGGAGCTTTATGACATTTATGTTGATGACGGAATTACCGGCACAAGCACGAAAAAGCGTGTGGCATTCAATCAAATGATTGAGGACGCAAAGGGCGGTAAATTTGATTTGATTATCACAAAGGAAATCAGCCGATTTGCCCGAAATATTCTTGACAGTATCGGCTACACAAGAGAGCTGAAAAATTTAGGCGTCGGCGTAATTTTCCTCAACGATAACATAAACACTCTTGATAATGATGCGGAAATGCGACTTGCATTTTTTTCCACAATGGCACAGGAGGAAAGCCGAAAAACAAGCGAGCGTGTTAAGTGGGGACTGCGCAGGCAGATGGAAAAGGGTGTTGTTCTCGGCAGGGATATGCTTGGTTATGATGTGCGAAACGGACAACTCATCATTAACGAGGAGGGTGCCGAAACGGTCAGGATGATTTATCACAAATTCCTTGACGAAGGCAAGGGCGCTCATAGGATTGCAAGGGAGCTGCGTGAGGAGGGAGTCAAGACCTCAACTCGAATGAAGGATTGGTCATACACGGTTATTCTTCGAATACTGCGAAATGAAAAATACTGTGGCGACCTTGTTCAGCAAAAGACCTACACACCCGATTATCTATCCCACAAAAAGAAACGCAACTACGGCGAAATAGAAACGGTGGAAATTCATAATCATCACGAACCGATTATTTCAAGAGAACGCTTTGATGCGGTGCAAAGAGAACTTGAAAGACGCAGACCTGCCGAAAGTACCGTGAAAGCCTTTGCAAATCGTTATGCACTGTCGGGCAAAATTGTCTGCGGGGAATGCGGTGCAGGCTTTGTAAGACGGCAAAAGAAACGCAAGGACGGCTCGTTCAATGTTAAATGGGTGTGCGCCGAAAGTCAAAAGAACGGCTCAAAGCACGAGGAAAAGGACGGAACCTACACAGGCTGTACGACAAATTCAATAAATGACCGAGATATAAAAGAAATTCTGCAAAGTGTGGTTGCCGACACGATGGAGGGCAGAGCAGAGGTTACAAGCTACATGTTGCAGACGGTGGAAGCAGTTATTGAAGCAGTCGGCAAAAGCAACATCATCGACCACTTTGAAAAGGAAATTGAAAGGAGCAAGGAAAAGAAAAAAAGACTCCTCGATATGTGCCTTAACGGTTACATTGAGGCAAAGGAATACCGAGAAGCCTGTGATGAAATCACAATGCAAATTATTGACCTTGAAGAAAAGCTAAATCGTGGAAAGAGCAATCAAAAGATTATTGAGGACAAGGAAAAGATTATCAATGATATAAGAGAATTTGTTGAAAATGTGTCCTGCGGAGCAGAATGGAACGATACATTTTACCGCAACATAGTTGACAAAATTGTAGTTTACAGGGATAGAAAAATAGATATTCACCTAAAGCTGATACCTGGAAAGTGGCAGGCAAAAATCCTTGCAGGTTCGGGGGAAATTAACGCTTATGAGAGTGAAAAATCCTCTTGTGTATGCTCAACGCCTATGTCTGTAAGCAATCCCTTGAGTTCGGGATACGGCATTGAATATCGCTGAGAAAGATAGCGAAGCGACGCACCGAGTTCCCCGTGCGGCCCACCGTATTGACTTATTATGATGGCGGCGGCTTTTGGGTCAGGGTGTTTTATATTGATAGGGTATTGCAGTTTTTTTATATAACTAAACAAAAAATCAACTCCTTAATTTACTTTTTTATTCTATGAAAAAGTTGAAATTTTGTTAATTTGATTATAAATTATTCTTCGTTTTGAAATTATCGATAACAACATAATAACGCTCATAGGCTTTTTTAACGGCATCGTCCCAGCTGATATAAATATCGCTTTGTGCCTTTTTGCCGACTTCTTTAAGAAGTGTTTTGTTATCCATAATATTATTGAGTGTTGCTTTGATTGAATGGGCGCTTTCCATACATAAAAAGCCTGTTTTGCAGTCCTCAACACCCTCTGCCGCACAGCTGCCACGTACTAAAAGGCTTGGCGTTGCACACGCTGCTGCTTCTCTTACAACGAGGCCGTTTGTATCAAAGGTTGACGGGAAAAGAAGTAAATCGGAAATGCCGTAATATCCCAAAAGTTCGTTTCTGTCTAATATTTTTCCTGTCCAAATAACATCGTCGGCAATACCGCATTTGCGAATTTTTTTCTTAATTGCGTTTTCGTCTGCACCGAAGCCGAGCATAATGAGCCTGAAGTCTTTGCCTTCGTTTTTTAACATTGCACAGGCATCGAGGATGAGCTCAATGTTTTTGTACCAAATCATTCTGCCGGTATAAATAAAAAGCGGAATATTGTTTGGTATGTTGTGCTTTCTTTTAATAAGCGCAATATCATCGTCACTTACGTTTGTTATAGGTAAATCGCAACCGTTTGGCATAACAATGTATTCGCCCTCATATCCGACCTTGCGAAGCGAGTCAACAGTGCCTTCGCTTGTCACCCAAACTTCGTCTGCGGCATTGATATTATTAAGCAAAAATCGATATGCAAAATCCCTTGCCGCCTTTGTCGGAACACGTCTGTCAAAATCGTATTCATATTTTGTGTGATAAGTAAGCACTGTTGGAATTTTTTTCTTTTCCACAACACGTCTGAAATAATAGCTTGTTGCAAGAGGTGCATGAGAGTGGAGCAGGTCAAAATTCATATTGATTATGTCCTGATGAAGTTCGTCCTTGAAAGGCCAGCCTATGCTGTAGCCCTCTTTTGACGGAAGCCACCAACTTTTATATCTGTAAATTTGATAATCGTATCTGTAGTCAAGCTGATTTGGGTTTTTAGGTGTAACAACAACCGCTTCGCCCAAATTTTTATTGATTATTTGCGCATAGCTTTGGGCAACGTTGCTTATTCCGTCGGTTGTCGGCGGAAATGCGTCGGTGCCGATTGCTATTTTTAATTTCTTTTTATTGTTCACTTGGTTTAACTCCGTATAATTTGATTGAAATTGTACTAAGTTTAGCACAAAAGAAAAGAAAAGTAAACATTTAGCAAATATTTTATATTTATATTATAATTTCTATAATAAAAAATCAAATTCCCCTTGATTAAGTTATTGAAATACTTTATAATAGTTTTTGAATGTAGATTTGGAGGAATGGATTATGTCGCAAACATATTCTGTTTCGCTTGAAAAGATGATTGATTTTCACAAGCTTGAAACGGTTTATATGCCACGCTCGGCTGACGAAATTTTGATTACAACAAGCGAGGTTAATCGTCCCGGTATTGTTTTGACGGGATATACCGATTATTTTGACTCTTTGAGAATCCAGATTCTCGGTTGGACTGAGATAGGCTTTATTCGCAGTATGGAACCTGACGAGAGGGAAGCGGCTCTTGATTGCTGGCTTTCGCTTAAACCTGCCGCTGCGGTAGTTACAAGAGGTCTTGAAATTCCCGATTATCTTTACGACGCTTGCAAAAAGCACGAAATTCCGCTTCTTAAGACGGAGGAGGAAACATCACCGTTTTTAGCCGCACTAATTGAATTTCTTAACACAGAACTTGCGCCGAGAATTACAAGGCATGGTGTTCTTGTTGAGGTTTACGGCGAAGGTGTTCTTATAACCGGTGAAAGCGGTGCCGGCAAAAGCGAAACTGCCATTGAACTTATCAAGCGTGGTCATCGTCTTATTGCGGATGACGCAGTTGAAATCAGAAAAATTAACGAAAGAACACTTCGTGGCAATTCGCCGAGCAATATTCGCCATTTTGTTGAGCTTAGAGGTATCGGTATTATTGATGCAAGGCGCATTTTCGGTATGGGTGCCGTTAAATCAAGCGAAAAAATTGATATGGTTATTCAGCTTGAGGCTTGGGATTCAACAAAGGCTTATGACAGACTCGGTCTCGATAATGAGTATGCAAATGTTCTCGGCGTGAAGGTTCCGGCTATTACCGTTCCTATTACTCCCGGCAGAAATCTTGCAGTTATTGTTGAAACTGCCGCAATGAATAACCGTCAAAAGAAAATGGGTTACAATGCGGCAAAGGATTTAATGATAAGCCTTGGTATGGACGATGTTCAGCCGGAGGATAAGGAAATTGAAATTTGGCAAAGCTAAGTCAAATTTTGTTTATATAAATTAAAAAAGAGGTAAAGCACAATGTATACAATTGGTATTGATTTAGGCGGAACAAATATTGTTGCGTCGGTTGTAGATGATGATTACAATATTATCGGCACTTCAAAGACTCCTACGAACGCTCCAAGGAGTGCAGATGAGATTTTTGACGATATTGCAGATGTTTGCGAGGAAGCGGTCAAAGCGGCAGGTCTTACTATGGAGGATATCGACAGCGTAGGTATGGGTACTCCGGGTACGGTTAATCAGGACGGTATTATTGAATTTGCAAACAATCTTGCGTTTAATAATGTTCCTGCAAGAACTATGCTTGCAAAGAGAATTAATAAGCCCGAGGAAAAGGTATTTATTGAAAATGACGCTAACTGCGCAGCATTAGGTGAGGCTTATGCTGGCTGCGGAAACGGCGCTAAGGACTTTGTTGCCGTAACTCTCGGTACGGGTGTAGGTTCGGGTGTAATTATCGGCGGCAAAATCGTAAACGGTGTAAACTATGCCGGTGGCGAGTGCGGTCATATGGTAATTGTTGTTGACGGCGAGCAGTGTTCGTGTGGTCGTAAGGGCTGCTGGGAGGCTTATGCTTCTGCTACCGCTCTTATCAGGCAGACTAAAAAAGCCATGGAAGAATATCCTGATTCTCTTATGCACAAGCTTGCTAAGGAGGAGGGCAAGGTATCGGGAAGGACTGCTTTTGACGCTATGCGTTTAGGCGATATCGCAGGCATTAAGGTTGTTGATGATTATATCAAGTATGTTGCTTGCGGTCTTATCAATATTGTTAATGCTCTCCAGCCTGAAATTATTTGTATCGGCGGCGGAATTTGCAATGAGGGCGAAACTCTTATGAAACCGCTTCGTCGTTTTGTTCAGTCTGAAAGATATTCAATTCACAGTAAAATTCAAACTAAAATTGTTAAGGCAGAGCTTGGTAATGATGCCGGTGTTATCGGTGCGGCTCTTCTTGGTAAAGTAAAATAATAATTTGGTGATAGCTTGGAGCAGTTAATTAAACTTTGTGAAAAATTTAATTGCAAGTATCTTCAAAACGAAAAAATGAGCCTTCATACCACCTTTAAAATAGGCGGCAATGCAAGGCTCGTTGTCTATCCGCAAAACGAGGAGCAAATAAGCGAACTTGTTAAGTGTGCAAAAGCCGAAAATGTAAGGCTTATTGCAGTTGGCAACGGTTCCAATCTTCTTGTGGATGATGACGGAATAGATGCTTGTGTTTTAATACTCGGTGAGCCTTTTTCGCAAATAAAGCTTATTGATGATGAAACTATATATGCAAAAGCGGGGGCTAAGCTTATTGCACTTTGCCGCTTTGCTTATGAGCATTCTCTTTCAGGGCTTGAATTTGCTTACGGCATTCCCGGCTCGGCAGGCGGTGCGGCATTTATGAATGCCGGTGCTTACGGCGGGGAAATGAAAGATGTGCTTTATAAGTGTGAGCATATTGATAAAAACGGCGATAGAGGCTTTCTCGAAAATGACGATTTGAAACTTTCTTACCGCCACAGCGCTTATTATGATAACGGCGCCGTTATAACAGGGCTTTACCTTAAGTTAAAAAAAGGCGAAAAATCGGAAATTAAAGAAAAAATGGACGACCTTATCGGCAGGAGAAGGGCAAAACAACCGCTTGAATATCCATCGGCAGGCTCAACGTTTAAACGTCCTGAAGGATATTTTGCAGGCGCTTTGATTGAGCAGTGCAATCTTAAAGGCAAGAGCGTGGGCGGTGCGCAGGTCAGCGAAAAGCACGCAGGATTTGTGATAAACAAGGGCGGAGCAACTTGTAAGGACGTGCTTGATTTGTGCAAATATTGCAGTGATAAAGTAATGGAAGAAACAGGCGTAAAGCTTGAAATGGAAATCAGGGTTACAAAATAAAAGGGGAAAACAGATATGGATAACAGTAAGGAACTTGTAATTATAACAGGTGTCAGCGGCGCCGGCAAATCGTCCGCTATGGCTTTTATGGAGGATGCAGGTTATTATTGCATTGATAATATGCCGCCTGAGCTTATGTCTACTTTTGTAGGACTTCTCGCAAATAACAGCGAATATTATCCTAAGGTCGCAATGGTTGTTGACGTAAGAAGCGGCCATGTTTTTGAAAAAATCATTTCAAGTATTGATAATGTGGAGCAATATGGATATACAGCTAAGATTGTTTATCTTGATATTAACGATACAGAGGCGCTCAAGCGTTATAAGCTTACTCGCAGAAAACACCCCTTTGCAGATAAATTCAACGGCAATATTCAAAATGCACTTGATTATGAGAGGGAAATTCTTGCACCCTTAAGATTAAAGGCAAACCATATTATTGACACTTCTTCAATTGATACGCACCAACTTCGTGCAAGGCTTACCGAACTTCTTTTGGGCGATGCAAAGGAATATATGAATATCCACTGTATGTCATTCGGATTTAAGTACGGTGTGCCTAATTCCGCAGACTTTGTTATTGATGTAAGATGCCTTCCTAATCCTTATTGGAATGAAAGCTTGCGAAATAAAACAGGTCTTGATAAGGAAGTTCAGGATTTTGTGTTCTCGTTTGACGAGTCAAAGGAGCTTCTTAAAAAGCTTATTGATTTTCTTGATTTCCTTAATCCTCTTTATATCAGAGAGGGCAAAAGCCAGATTGTTTTTGCAATCGGTTGTACGGGCGGCAATCACAGAAGTGTTGCTTTTGCCGAAGCTCTTAAGGATTATTTTTCAAAAAAATGGGATAATGTAACTGTAAGTCACAGGGATATAGATAGAAAATAATGTCGTTTTCACAACAGGTTAAAAATGAACTTTTAAAAATTGAATATGACAGCACGTGCTGCGAAAAGGCATTTCTTTACGGAATGTGTATTTTCGGCAAAAGCTTTTCGAGCTACGGCGTCGGTGTTCAAACCGAAAATAAGGATATCGCAATTAGATATGCTTTTCTTATAAAAAAATATTGCAATATTAAATGCGATGTTAAGACTTCGCCGGGCGGTAAAAGCCACACAGTTATGATTAATGATAAGGCACAGTGCGAAAAGGTACTTGCTTTTTTCGGCCACGAGAGTAAGGGCAGTTTAAAAATCAATCATTCTAATTTTGATTGTGAAAACTGTCAAAAATCGTTTTTGGCAGGTGCTTTCCTTTCATGCGGTACGGCGTCTGACCCAAATAAGGATTATCATTTGGAGTTTACTGTTGCGTTTTTGAATCTTTCAAAAAGTCTTGTTACTCTTTTGGAAGAAATTGACCTTGCGCCTAAAACCGCTAACAGAAAGGGATATAATATAGTATATTTTAAAGACAGCGAGGCTATTGAAGATTGTCTTTATATTATGGGAGCAAGCACTTCAATGTTTGATATGATGAACGTTGAAATAGTTAAGGATTTCAGGAATAAGGCTAACAGAGCGGCAAATTGTGAAACCGCAAATATTGAGAGAACGGTTAAAGCAAGTTGGGAGCAAAGCGCCGCTATCGAGAAAATTGAGGAGAAAAAAGGGCTTGATTTTCTTAAGCCCGACCTTAAGGAAATGGCTGTTTTGAGGCAAGATAATCCTGAAGCTTCCCTTGCAGAACTTTCAAAACTCAGCGGTCTTTCACGCTCTGGAGTTAACCACAGATTAAAGAAAATAGTTGAAATAGCTAAGGAATTATAATGGTATATCAGTTAATTAATATATAATAAAAGGAACGATAATATGTTTACTCATTTGCACACTCATACCGAGTTTTCTTTGCTTGACGGCGCTTGCCGTATCGAGCAGCTTGTGTCACGTGCAAAGAGTCTTGGAATGCAGTCTCTTGCTATTACCGACCACGGTAATATGTACGGGGCTGTTGATTTTTATAAGGCTTGCAAAAAAGAAGGCATCAAGCCTATTATAGGCTGCGAGGTTTATGTTGCGCCGAGAATGAGGTTTGATAAGGACAAGGTGCTTGACAAGGAATACAATCATCTTGTTTTGCTTTGCAAAAATGAAAAGGGATATAAAAATCTTATAAAAATGGTGTCGAAATCGTATACCGAAGGATTTTATTTCAAACCGAGAATTGACCATGATTTGCTTGAAAAATACAGTGAAGGTTTAGTTTGCCTTTCTGCTTGCCTTGCAGGTGAAATTCCGCAGGCGTTGCTTCAAAAGGATTATGATAAAGCTAAACGTGTCGCTTTGTGGTATGATGAACTTTTCGGCAGAGGAAACTATTACTTGGAACTTCAAAATCACGGGATTAACGAGCAGGCAATAGTCAACGAGGGGCTAAAGCGCCTTTCGAGAGAAACGGGTATTCCTCTTGTTGCCACAAATGATGTTCATTATATTGAAAAGCAAGATGCTAAAATTCAGCAGGTGCTTATTTGTATTGCGACTAATAAAACTATCGGCGACGATACGGGACTCGAATTTCATGCAGACGAGTTTTATTTAAAGAGCGAGCAGCAGATGAGGGAAATATTTGCCGACACTCCGCAGGCAATTGATAATACGCAGATTATTGCCGATATGTGCAATTTCGATTTTGAATTCGGCCACACTAAACTCCCTTATTACGAAACACCGAATAATATGGACCATTTTGAATATTTCAAAATGCTTTGTATGAACGGTATGAAAAAAAGATACGGCGAAAATCCGCCTAAAAAATATTATGACCGCCTTGAATATGAACTTGAAACAGTAGAAAAAATGGGTTATACGGATTATTACCTCATAGTTGCCGACTTTGTGTCGTTTGCAAAAAGCAGAAAAATTCCCGTAGGCCCCGGCAGAGGTTCGGGCGCAGGCTCAATTGCGGCGTATTGTATGGAAATAACCGACCTCGACCCAATGAAATATAATCTTCTTTTTGAAAGATTTTTAAATCCGGAGCGTGTTTCTATGCCCGATTTTGATATAGATTTTTGCTATGTCAGACGTGGTGAGGTTATTGATTATGTAACTAATAAATACGGCGCCGACCACGTGGCTCAGATTGTTACGTTTGGAACTCTTGCAACAAAGGCAGCTATCCGTGATGTAGGCAGGGCTATGGGTATGCCTTATGCCGCTGTTGACGCTGTTGCAAAGCTTGTACCTAACGATTTTCATATTACGATTGACGAGGCTGTTAAAAAGTCTAAAGAACTTTCAAGCCTTATGCAGGAAAATGAGCAGATAAGCGAGCTTATCAAAACTGCAAAAAAGGTTGAGGGTATGCCGAGAAATACGTCTACCCATGCGGCAGGCGTTGTTATTACTCACGACCCTGTAAGTTCTTATGTTCCGCTTGCAACTAATGACGGAGTGCCGGTTACTCAATACATTATGACTTCTCTTGAGGAACTTGGGCTTCTTAAGATGGATTTTCTTGGGCTTCGCACATTGACTGTTATTAATGACGCAAGCAAGGCAGCGGGAATTGATATTAACGAAATACCTATTGATGATAAAAAGGTATACAGCCTTTTTGCAAGAGGACAGACGGAGGGTGTATTTCAATTTGAATCGAGCGGAATGAAGCGTATGCTTATGAATTTGAAGCCGACAAGGCTTGAGGATTTAATCGCTGCTACCTCGCTTTACCGTCCCGGTCCGGCTAATCAAATCGACACCTTCGTAGAAAACTCACATAACCCTCAAAAAGTGAGATATATAACCGATAAGCTTAAACCGATACTTGAAAATACGTATGGCTGTATGGTTTATCAGGAACAGGTTATGCAAATATTCCGTGAGCTTGCGGGATATTCCTATGGCAGGGCAGATATTGTTCGCCGTGCCATGAGCAAGAAAAAAATTGATGTTATGGAAAAAGAACGTACCGCTTTTGTTTCGGGTTGTGAAAAAAACGGCATTTCAAGTTCTGTAGCTAATACTATTTTTGACCAAATGTCGGAATTTGCAAAATATGCTTTTAATAAGTCGCACGCTGCCTGCTATGCGCTTGTGGCGTATAGAACTGCGTATTTGAAATGCTATTATCCGGCAGAATTTATGGCGGCTTTAATGACGTCTGTTCTTGATCAGTCAAACAAAATTGCACGATATACGGCAGAGTGCAAAAGGCTTGGTATTCGTCTTGCAAGCGCAAACATCAATACTTCTATGCAAGGTTTCACACCGAATGGCAGGGTGATTAACTATGGGCTTTTGGGTATTAAAAATGTCGGACGGGAATTTGTTGACGATATAGTTAAAGAAAGAGAAAACGGCGATTTTAAGGATTTGCCTGACTTTTGCCTTCGTATGCAGGACGGGCATTTTAATCGGCGTGCAGTTGAAAGCCTTATTAAATGCGGTGCGATGGATTGCTTTGAATTAAATCGTCGCCAAATGCTTCAGGCTTTGCCGTCAATTGCCACCAATATTGAAAATTACAGGCAGAGCACACGCTACGGTCAGGTTGGTTTTTTTGAACTCGGCGGTAATGATTCTCCGCTTGAATTTGATGTTCCGAATGTTGATGAATTTCCTAAGGCTGAGCTTTTAAAAATGGAAAAGGAAATGACAGGACTTTACCTTTCCGGTCACCCTATGGATAAATATTCCGATTTGTGCGAAAAACTCGGATTTGCTAATATAGGCGAGCTTTTGGAAAGTGCAAATGACGATATGAGTATTTACAAGGATAAAACCTTTGTGCTCACCTGTGGCATTGTTACTCGTGTAATTCTTAAGCAAACGAGAAGCGGTGCTTCAATGGCTTTTGTAACCGTAGAGGACTTGTACGGCTCAATTGAGGTTATCGTTTTTGCAAAAGCGCTTGAAAAGTACGCACAATTTCTTTATGACGGCAGTATAATAACTATTGCAGGAAACCTCTCACTTGAGGAGGAAAAGGATGCTAAAATACTTGCTTATTCAATAGACAGCGCACCTACTCAAGCTGATTTTGAAAGCGGAAAATATAAAAATAAACCTATTCAAAACAGCAAACAAGCTGAAAACAAAAATCACAAAAGAAAAAAGGTGGCTCTTTATCTGCGCTTTAAGAATGAAAATGATGAAAATATAGCACTTGCAAAACGAGTGACTGATATTTTTGACGGGAACATTCCGCTTTATTTTTATTATACCGATGATAAAAGGTATGCCTTGCAGCCAAGGGAGTGTTTTGTTGAGGTGAATAACACCGAAATTAAGGAATTAAAAAGGATACTTGGCGATGAGAATGTAGTTTTTGTTCATTAATTTTACGACAATACTTGACTTTTTTCTTGAAAAAATATAAAATAAACAAGATATATAAGTTGAATAAAGATTATTTTGTTTTAGTCTATATTATTATATAGGAGGACATAATTATGAAAACAATTGCGGTATTAACAAGCGGCGGCGACGCACCGGGTATGAATGCAGCTATTCGTGCGGTAGTACGTACAGCATGCGAAAACGGAATTAAGGTTTACGGTGTAGTTCGTGGCTACAACGGTCTTATCAACGGCGATTTCATTGAAATGGACCTTAGAAGCGTATCAGACATTATCAATCGTGGCGGTACTATCCTTTACTCTGCTCGTTCGGTTGAGTTTGCTACGGAAGAAGGTCTTAGAAAAGCAGTTCGTACCTGCCAGGAGCACGGTATTGAGGGCGTTGTTGTTATAGGCGGCGACGGTTCGTTCCGTGGTGCAAGAGACCTTAGTGAAAGAGGTATTCCTTGCGTAGGACTTCCGGGCACTATTGATAACGATATTGCTTGCTGTGATAACACTATTGGTTATGATACCTGCCTTAATACTATTATGGAAATGGTTGACCGTGTTCGTGATACAACAGAGTCGCATGACAGATGTACTGTTGTTGAGGTTATGGGTAGAAAGGCAGGCTATCTTGCACTTAATGCAGGTATTGCTTGCGGTGCTACTTCTATTCTTATTCCTGAAGTTGAATACGATGTTCAAGAGCATATTATTGAACGTATGGAAAAAACTCAGAGAACAGGCAAAAAACACTTTATTATTATTGTTGCCGAGGGTGTCGACGTTGATGTTCATGACCTTGCTAAGGAAATAGAGGCTAAGACCGGCGTTGAGTCACGTGCCTGCGTTCTCGGTCATATTCAGCGTGGTGGCTCTCCTACTGCTAAGGACAGAGTTCTTGCTACACGTATGGGTAACTATGCCGTTAAGCTTCTTATGAATAATATCGGCAATCGTGTTGTTGCCGCTCAAAAGGAAGACGTTGTTGATTACGATATCTTTGAGGCTCTTAATATGAAGAAGTCTATTGATATGAATCTTTATAACGTTGCTCATGAGGTTTCAATTTAACCGAGTGATAAAACAAAGCGAAATATGAAGTATTTTTTAGGGTAGGGGTTTGCTCCTACCCTAAAGTTTTGCCCTTTGATTTTCAAAAAGCAATTAAAAGAAGATAAATAAAATAAAAATACTTATTAAAATTCTGTCAATAATAGTATAGGTGGTATTATGAAAAAAGCTATACGAATTACTGACGGAATTTTTGCGTTATGCCTTGTTATAATTTATTCTCTTGTTGCGTTCGGCGACTTTGTTTTGCCTGATAAAATAACTGCTTATTCAAACAAAAGAGTTGAATACAAAAGCATTTATTGGCTTGGTGACAGTCCGCTTTATCAGGTCGATTTTCAGAATAATTCCAAGGTATCGCCGAGTGAGAACGACATTAAGCTTTTGGGGATAATTCCCGTTAAAACGGCAAGTGTTACCCAAAAGAAAGCTAAAAAAGTGAACGTTAGCGGCGAAAGTTTCGGAATTAAACTTTATACCGACGGAGTAATTATCGTCGGTATTCGTGACGTTGAAACCGACAGCGGCAAGTGCAATCCTGCTAAAGATGCGGGGCTTGAAAAGGGCGATATAATCGTTGAAATAAACGGTAAAAAAATGTATTCTGCCACGAGCGTGACCGATATACTTAATGATAATAACGGCAAGGAATACAATATCAAGGTCAAGCGAAACGGAAATTATAAGGAGTTTTCTTTAAAGCCTGCTTATTCCTCGGCGCAGGGGTGCTACAAGGTCGGCTTATGGGTCAGGGACTCAACAGCAGGAGTGGGAACCGTTACCTTTTATGATAAATCAACTAATTGTGTTGCGGCGCTCGGTCACCCGATAACCGATGTCGATACCAACGAAATTATGCCGATTTTGGACGGTGAAGCAGTAAAGGCGAATGTAACAAAAATTTATAAAAGCCGTGCCGGAGAGGCTGGCTCGCTTGCGTGCGAATTTACAAATGATACAATCGGTACTCTTAAAAAGAATTGCCAAAGCGGAATTTTCGGCAAATACACCTGCGATTTAAACGGCACTTATGAATATGAGGTCGCCTCAAATGATGAAATTGTAAAAGGCCCCGTTCAAATTCTTTGCACAACCGATTTTGGCAAGCCACAGTTTTATAATGCGCAAATAACACGTATTTCTTATCGTGAAAATAAAAAAGGTAAAAATATGGTTGTAAAGATTACGGATGAGCGCCTGCTTGATAAAACAGGCGGAATAGTGCAGGGTATGAGCGGCTCGCCTATTATTCAAAACGGCAAGCTTGTCGGCGCACTTACTCACGTAATTGTTGATTCACCCGAAAAGGGCTATGCAATCTTCGCTGAGGATATGCTCGAAGAATTGTAAAATTAAACACATAATAATTAAAAATGCAAACAATCAATATATTGTGGTGCAGGCAGATATTCACTTATCGCTTGCACCATATTTTTTATTGTGCAGTTTTGACGAAATTTAAGCGTGAATTTTGGTAAAAATTACGAATTTTTAAAAACGCAAAAATTCTAAAAAAAATATTAAAAAAGTGTTGACAACAGGGGCTTTATAATATATAATAGACGAGCGTGTGAACGAGGTATAGTATATAAATATATATATTATATTTATGCTTCACCATAGATATGCGATGATGTATGAGGTTGCGCCATAACCCACGGCGGTAATTCATACGGAGTATGTCCGATTTTAAACCGGGCGAAACGAAGATGATTTGTAATCATCTGAACCGATAGGAAACTACAAGCTGTGACTTGCGAACGCAGATTTTCTGTGTATTCGTTCCTTATGCCCGAATGATGTCTTTTCATTCGGTTTTATTTAAAGAGAGGTTTGAAACACACGGGAGCGTGGTTGAAATATCGGTACTCGCACCATAATTTTTCAGGGAGGAAATAAAATGGCAGCAAGTAAAGTGAAGATTCGAATCAGACTTAAGGGCTATGATCACAGCTTAGTTGATCAGGCTGCTGAGAAGATTGTTGACACTGCAAAGAGAACAGGCGCTCAGGTTAGCGGCCCTATCCCTCTTCCGACAGAGATTGAAAAGGTAACAATCCTCAGAGCTGTTCATAAGTACAAGGACAGCCGTGAGCAATTCGAACAAAGAACACACAAAAGACTCATCGACATTCTCAGACCTTCAAACAAAACTGTTGAAGCTTTGACAAGTCTTGAGCTCCCAGCAGGCGTTGAGATTGAAATCAAGCTCTAATCGCAGCTGAGGTCATGTTGGGGAAACCCAACCAATAACCAAAAGGAGGAAATAAAACATGAAAAAAGGTCTTATCGGCAAGAAAATCGGCATGACTCAGATCTTTGACGAAGCAGGCAATGTAATTCCTGTAACAGTAGTTGAAGCCGGTCCTTGCACAGTAACACAGATTAAGACAGTGGAGAACGACGGTTATCAGGCTGTTCAGGTTGGTTTCGGTGATGTTAAGGTATCACGTGTAAACAAGCCAATGAAGGGTCACTTTGATAAAGCTGATGTAGCTCCAAAGAAAACACTTAAGGAATTCCGTCTCGAAAGCATCGACGGTATTGAGGTTGGTAACATTCTCAAGGCTGACACATTTGAGGTTGGCGAAATCGTTGATGTAAAGGGAACAAGCAAGGGTCACGGAACAGCAGGCGCAATCAAGCGTTGGAACTTCTCAAGACTCAGAATGACACACGGTACAGGTCCTAACCACCGTCACGCAGGTTCACTCGGTGCTTGTTCAAGCCCTTCAAGAGTATTCAAGGGTAAGAAGATGGCAGGTCACTACGGTCACGAAACAGTAACAGTTCAGAACCTCAAGATTGCTAAGGTTGATGCAGAAAACAATCTTATCGCAATCAAGGGTGCAATCCCGGGTCCTAAGGGCGGAATTGTTGTAATCGCAGACGCAGTTAAAGCTTAACGAAAGGAGAGATAAGTAATGGCACAGGTTCAGGTTTATAACCAGGAAGGTAAGAAAACCTCAAAATTAGAACTTGCAGATTCAGTATTCGGCATTGAGCCAAACGAATATGCAATGCATCTTGCAGTTGTTAGCTATCTTGCTAATCAGCGTCAGGGCACACAGTCAACTCTCACTCGTTCAGAAGTAAGCGGTGGCGGTGCAAAGCCTTGGAGACAGAAGGGTACCGGCAGAGCTCGTCAGGGTTCAACAAGAAGTCCACAGTGGACACACGGCGGTATCGCTCTTGGTCCTAAGCCAAGAAAATATACAGTAAATCTTAACAAGAAGGTTAAGAGACTCGCTATGAAGTCTGCACTTTCATCAAAGGTTGCAGCAGGCGAGATGATGGTTGTTAATAAGGTTGAGTTCGACGGCATTAAGACAAAGAATGTTGTTGCAATGCTCAAGGGCCTTAAGGCAGCTAAGAAAACTCTCATCATCACAGCTGAGAGCAATGAACAAATTTACAAGAGCGCTCGTAACATCGAAGGTGTTAAGGTTGCTACAGTAAACACACTTTGCGTTTATGATATCCTTAACTGCGATTCATTCGTTGTTCTTAAGGACGCAGCAAAGAAGATTGAGGAGGTATATGCATAATGAGAACTGCTCAGGATATTATTCTTAAGCCAATCATCACTGAGGAATCAATGATGGGTATTATGACAAAGAAGTATACCTTCAAGGTTGCAAAGGATGCAAACAAAATCGAAATCGCTAAGGCTGTTGAGGCTGTTTTCCCTGGCACAAAGGTTGCTAAGGTAAACACAATGAACGTTAGAGGCCAGAAGCGTCGTCAGGGTATGCACGAGGGCTACACTCCATCTTGGAAGAAGGCAATCGTTACTCTTACAGAAGATTCAAAGGAAATTGAATTCTTCAACGATATGATGTAATCACAACCTATATATAATTAGTATATAACATAAAGTATTTCGGATGATGAGGTATGAAAGGTGCCATCCTTTCGCAAAGTTATCCGGAAAGGAGAAAAATAATGGCAATTAAGAATTATAAGCCGACCACTCCTTCACGCAGAAATATGTCAGTAACTGATTATTCTTCACTCTCAAAGGTTGCTCCTGAAAAATCTCTTCTTGAGCCTCTCAATAAGAAGTCAGGCCGTAACTCTTACGGAAGAATCACAGTTCGTCATCGTGGCGGCGGAAACAGAAGAAAATATCGTGTAATCGATTTCAAGAGAAACAAGCTTGATATGCCTGCAACTGTTAAGACCATCGAATATGATCCAAACAGAAGTGCACATATCGCTCTTATTCAGTATGAAGACGGTGTAAAGAGCTACATCACAGCTCCTGAAGGTCTTAAGGTTGGCGACACTGTTATGGCAGGTCCTAACGCAGACATCGTAGCAGGTAACGCTCTTGCACTTAAAGATATGCCTGTAGGTACAATCGTTCATAACGTAGAGCTTTATCCTGGCAACGGTGCTCAGCTTGCTCGTTCAGCAGGTAACAGCGCTCAGCTTATGGCTCTCGAAGGTGCTTATGCACTTCTCAGACTTCCTTCAGGCGAGCTTCGTAACGTACCGAGAGATTGTATGGCAACAGTTGGTGTTGTTGGTAACACTGACCACGCTAATGTTAAAATCGGTAAAGCAGGTCGTAAGCGCAACATGGGTTGGAGACCTACCGTTCGTGGTTCTGTAATGAACCCTAACGATCACCCTCACGGTGGTGGTGAAGGTAAGTCACCTGTCGGCCGTCCTGGTCCTTGCACTCCTTGGGGCAAGCCTGCTCTCGGCTATAAGACACGTAATAAGAAGAAGGCATCTAACAAGATGATCGTTCGCCGTCGTAACGGTAAATAAGAAGAAAGGAGAAGATTAACTAATGAGTAGAAGTACAAAAAAGGGTGCTTATGTAGAAGACAGCCTTTATAAGAAAGTAGAAGCTCTTAATGCTTCAGGCGACAAGCAGATTATCAAAACTTGGTCAAGAAGTTCAACAATCTTCCCTGAATTCGTAGGACACACATTTGCTGTTCATGACGGAAGAAAGCATGTTCCTGTATATGTTACAGAGGATATGGTTGGACACAAGCTCGGTGAATTTGCACCGACAAGAACATTCAGAGGCCACGCAGGCTCAAAGACATCTAAGTAATCGAAAGGAGAATTATTATGGAAGCAACAGCAAAAGCAACTTATGTCCGTATCTCCCCTCGAAAGGTGCAGATTGTTCTTGATCTTATCAGAAATCAGCCTGCTGACAAGGCAATGGCTATTCTTCAGTACACACCGAAAGCTGCTTGCGAGCCTGTTATGAAGGTTCTTAAGTCAGCAATCGCAAATGCTGAGAACAATAACAATATGGACACATCAAGATTAGTAGTAAGCTACTGCAACGCAACTGCAGGTCCTACTCTTAAGAGAATTCAGGCAAGAGCACAGGGCAGAGCTTACAGAATCAATAAGAGAACATCACACATCACAATTACCGTTAAGGAATTGGAAGACTAAGCGAGGAGGAAAGTTAAATGGGACAGAAATGTAATCCAACCGGTTTAAGAATCGGTGTTATCAAAAACTGGGACTCTCGCTGGTATGCAAAGAAGGGCGAGTTCGGTGATACACTTGTAGAGGACTACAAGCTTCGTAATTACCTTCTTGATTCTCTTCACGGCGCAGGTGTTCCGAAGGTAGAAATCGAAAGAGATGCTAAGAGAGTAAGAATCAACATCCATTGTGCAAAGCCGGGCATGGTTATCGGTAAGCAGGGTGCTGAAATCGAAAAGCTCAAGGCAGTATGCGCAAAGAAGCTCGGCAAAGATGCTAACGAAGTTTTCATCAACATCGTTGAAATCAAGCAGCCGGACCTCAACGCAACACTTGTAGCACAGTCAGTTGCTCAGCAGCTTGAAAGACGTGTATCTTTCAGAAGAGCAGTTAAGGGTGCTATCAGAAATACAATGAGACTTGGTGCTCGTGGTATTAAGATTATGGTTTCAGGCAGAATCGGCGGTGCAGAAATCGCTCGTTCAGAAACTTATAAAGAGGGTACAATTCCACTTCAGACAATTCGTGCTGACATTGATTATGGTTTTGCAGAAGCAAACACAACCTATGGTAAGATTGGTGTTAAGACATGGATTTATCAAGGTGAGGTACTCCGTGAATCTCGTAATAAGAGAAGATCAAATCGTAGAGAAGGGGGAAGAAAGTAATGCTTTTACCTAAGCGTGTAAAACACAGAAAGCAGCACAGAGGTCGTATGACCGGCGTAGCTACTCGAGGCAATAAGGTAACTTACGGTGAATATGGTTTGCAGACAACTGAGCCTGCATGGATTACCGCAGCACAGATTGAAGCTGCCCGTATCGCAATGACACGTTACACAAAGCGTGGCGGTAAAGTATGGATCAAAATATTCCCTGATAAGCCGATTACAGCAAGACCTGCCGATACTCGTATGGGTAAAGGTAAAGGTAATGTTGACTACTGGGTAGCAGTAGTAAAGCCGGGCAGAGTAATGTTCGAGCTTGGCGGTGTTGACGAAGCAACAGCTCGTGAGGCTTTGCGTCTTGCCGCAAACAAACTTCCTGTTAAATGTAAGTTTGTAAAGAAAGAAGAAGAGGGAGGCGAGCAGTAATGAAAGCATCAGAAATCAAGGCTCTTTCAGCAGAACAGAGAACAAAGAAGCTTGCAGAATTAAAAGAAGAGCTCTTCAACCTTCATTTCCAGCAGGCAATCAATCAGCTCGACAACCCTATGAGAATTAAAGCTGTCAAGAAAGATATCGCTCGCATCAAGACTGTTGAGCGTCAAATCGAACTTGAGAGCGCTAATTCTTAATAAAGGAGGTAACTGTTAAATGGAAAGAAACCTCAGAAAGACAAGAGTAGGTATCGTAACAAGCGACAAGATGGATAAGACAGTTGTTGTAACAATCAAGAACAGAGTTCGTCATCCACTTTACAACAAGATTGTAAACGATACAGTTAAGTACAAGGCACACGACGAAAACAACGAATGCGGTGTTGGCGATAAGGTTCTTATTATGGAATGTCGTCCATACAGCAAGGATAAGAGATGGCGTGTGGTTGAAATCATTGAGAAGGCTAAATAATCGTTACGATTTACAGCTTTTTTAAATAATTTAGTCAATAAAATAATAACTGCAACATAGCAAAGTGTTATTTTGCAGTACGAAGGAGGAAAATGCTGTGATACAACAGGAAAGTCGTCTTAAAGTAGCAGACAACACAGGCGCTAAAGAGCTTCTTTGCATCAGAGTATTAGGCGGTTCAGGCAGAAGATATGCAAATATCGGCGATGTAATCGTTGCTAGTGTAAAGAAAGCAGCACCGGGTGGCGTTGTTAAAAAGGGCGAAGTTGTTAAGGCAGTCATCGTTCGTACAACTAAAGGTGTACGTCGTGACGACGGTCAGTATATTCGTTTTGATGAAAATGCTGCCGTAATTATCAGAGAGGATAAAACCCCTCGTGGCACCCGTATTTTTGGACCAGTAGCTCGTGAGCTTCGTGAAAAGGATTATATGAAAATCCTTTCTCTCGCTCCGGAAGTTCTTTAATGGAGGTGCGCTAATATGAGTAAAATGTTTGTTAAGTCCGGTGATACTGTAGTAGTACTCAGCGGTAAATCAAAGGGCGTTAAGGGCGAAGTTGTTGCTGTAAGTCCTGCTGAAGGCAAGGTTATCGTTAAGAAGGTAAACGTTGTTACAAAGCACGTTAAGCCTAAGAAGATGGGCGAGCCGGGCGGTCTTATTGAAGTAGAATCAGCTCTTTATGCATCAAAAGTACAGCTCGTATGTCCTAAGTGCGGCGAAGCTACACGTGTAGGTCATAAAAAGGGCGGTATCCGTGTTTGTAAGAAATGCGGTAACGAATTTTAAGTAAGGGAGGAACATAACAATGTCTGTTTTAAAAGAAACATATAAGAGCGAAATCGCTCCTGCATTGATGAAGAAATTCGGATACAAGTCTGTTATGCAAATCCCAAAGCTTGACAAGATTGTAATCAATGTTGGTTGCGGTGAAGCCCGTGAAAATTCAAAGGTAGTAGACGCTATCATTAATGACCTTCAAATCATTACAGGTCAAAAACCGGTTATCTGCCGTGCGAAGAAGTCAGTTGCTAACTTCAAGCTTCGTGAAGGTATGCCAATCGGTGTTAAAGTTACTCTTCGTGGTGACAGAATGTATGAATTCCTTGAGAGATTCTTCAATTTGGCACTTCCGAGAGTTCGTGACTTCAGAGGTATCAACCCTAACTCATTTGATGGCCGTGGTAACTATGCTATGGGTATCAAAGAGCAGTTGATTTTCCCTGAAATCGAGTATGACAAGATTGATGCTGTTCGTGGTATGGACATCATCATGGTAACAACTGCAAACACAGATGAAGAGGGCAGAGAGCTCCTTAAGCTCCTCGGCGCTCCATTCTCAGAGTAAGGAGGGATTATCGTGGCAAAAACATCTATGAAAGTCAAGGCTGCAAAGCCTGCAAAGTATTCAACAAGACAGTACAACAGATGCAAAATCTGCGGTAGACCTCATGCTTATCTTCGTAAGTACGGTGTATGCAGAATTTGCTTCAGAGAGCTCGCTCATAAGGGCGAAATCCCTGGTGTAAAGAAGTCATCTTGGTAAGAACTGAGAATTGCTAATTAAATAAGGAGGAATTATCAATGCATATTACAGATCCAATCGCTGATATGCTTACAAGAATTCGTAATGCAAATTCAGCAAAGCACGATACAGTAGATATTCCTGCGTCAAACATGAAGAAGGCAATTGCTCAGATTCTTGTTGATGAAGGTTATATCAAAAATTATAAATTAATTGAAGACGGCAAGCAGGGTGTTATTCGTGTAACACTTAAGTACGGCGAAGGTAAGAGCCAGGTTATCACTGGTCTTCGCAGAGTTTCAAAGCCTGGTCTTCGTATTTATTCAAACGTTGAAGAAATGCCTAAGGTTATGAAGGGTCTCGGTGTTGCAATCGTTTCAACTTCAAAGGGCATTATGACAGACAGAGAAGCTCGCAAGCAGAATGTCGGCGGCGAAGTTTTAGCATTCATTTGGTAAGGAGGTACAGTCAGGATGTCACGTATCGGTTTAAAACCTATTACAATTCCTGCCGGTGTTGATGTAAATGTCAACGGTGCAACTGTTACCGTAAAGGGACCTAACGGTACTCTTTCAATGGATGCACATCCAAATATGACAGTCAGCGTTGAGGGCAGTGAAATTATCGTTAGCAGACCTAACGATGCAAAAGAAAACAGATCACTTCACGGTTTAACCCGTACACTTATCCACAATATGGTTGTAGGTGTTACAGAGGGATTCAAGAAAAACCTTGAAGTTAACGGTGTTGGTTACCGTGTTCAGATGCAGGGCAACAAGCTTGTAATGAACCTTGGTTTCTCACATCAGGTTACAATGGAAGCTCCACAAGGTATTAAGGTAGAATGTCCTTCAGCAAACGCTATCGTAATTAGCGGTGCTGATAAGCAGATGGTAGGTCAGTTCGCAGCTCAGGTTCGTGAAAAGAGACCACCAGAGCCATACAAGGGCAAGGGTATCAAGTATGCCGAAGAGCATATCCGTCGTAAAGAAGGAAAAGCAGGTAAGAAATAAGGGAAGGAGTGAAATACAATGGTTTCAAGACAAGACGCCAATAAGGCAAGACAAAAGCGCCACACAAGAGTTCGTGGTAAAATCAGCGGTACTGCTGAATGTCCAAGACTTAACGTATATCGCTCTCTCAGCAATATTTACGTGCAGTTAATCGACGATGTTGCAGGTGTAACAATTGCATCAGCTTCAACTGTTGAAAAGGAATTCACACAGTACGGCGGTAACGTAGAAGCAGCTAAGGCTGTTGGTAAAACATTAGCAGAAAGAGCTAAGGCAAAGGGCATTGAAGAATGTGTATTTGACCGTGGCGGTTACGTATATCACGGACGTGTTGCTGCAGTAGCAGACGGCGCTCGTGAAGGCGGACTTAAGTTCTAACGAAGGAGGTAAATTTTTATGGCAAAGATTGACGTATCTTCAATGGAACTTGAAGAAAGAGTTGTTACTATCAACCGTGTATCAAAGACTGTAAAGGGTGGTAGAATTTTCAAATTCGCAGCACTCGTAGTTGTCGGTGACGGTAACGGTCTTGTAGGCTTCGGTATCGGTAAGTCAGGCGAAGTTCCTGATGCAATCCGTAAGGGTATCGAGGATGCAAAGAAAAATGTAATTAAGGTTGCTCTTAAAGGAACAACAATTCCTCATGAGATTAAGGGTAAGTTCGGCGCAGGTGAGGTTCTCCTTATGCCTGCTCCAAAGGGTACCGGTGTTATCGCCGGCGGTCCTGTTCGTGCTGTTGTTGAAACAGTAGGTATCAAGGATATCAGAACAAAGGCTATCCGTTCAAATAACCCTTGCAATGTAGTAAGAGCTACTATTAATGGTTTAAGCCAGCTTCGTACAGCTGATGAAGTTGCAGCAGTACGTGGCAAGGCAACAAAAGAAATTTTAGGTTAAGGAGGGTGGAATAATGGCAGACATTAAAATCAAGCTTACAAAGAGCTTAATCGGCAGTAAGAAAGACCAGATTGCCACAGCCCACTCTCTCGGTCTTCGCAAAATCGGCAACGTAACAGTTCAGCCTGATAATGCACAGACACAGGGTAAGCTTGCAAAGATTGCTCACCTTGTAACAATCGTAGAAGAATAAGGGGAGGTGCAGATAATATGAAATTACATGAACTTTCTCCTGCTGAGGGCTCTAAGAAGAGCGTAAAGAGAATTGGCAGAGGTACTGCTTCAGGTCAAGGCAAGACAGCCGGCAAAGGACAGAAGGGCCAGAAATCACGTTCAGGCTACAGCAGACGTCCTGGTTTTGAAGGCGGTCAGATGCCACTTCAAAGAAGAGTTCCTAAGAGAGGATTTAACAACATCTTCGCTACTGAATATGCAGTCGTAAATCTTTCAACACTTAATGACAGATTTGAGGACGGCGCTACAGTTGATGCTCAGAGTCTTAAGGACGCAGGTGTTATTAAAAAGGCACTTGACGGTGTTAAGGTTCTTGGAAAAGGCGAAATCACTAAGGCAATCACAGTAAAAGTTGCTGCAATCAGTGAGTCGGCTAAGGCAAAGATTGAAGCTGCAGGTGGCAAGGTGGAGGTGCTCTAATGATTAAAACCATGATTAATGCGTGGAAAGTGCCTGACATTCGCAAAAAGCTTTTGTTCACAGCATTTATCATCCTCGTTTTCAGAATAGGTTCAGTCATTCCCGTACCTTTCCTTAACATTGTTGATGAAATCAATGTCGGTAAAGGCAATACAATTCTCACTTATTTGAGCTTGATGACAGGTAGTGCATTCACATACGGTACTATTTTCGCTATGTCAATCACTCCGTACATCAACTCTTCAATCATCATTCAACTTCTCGCAGTGGCAATCCCGTCACTCGAGAGATTACAGAAGGAAGGCGAAGAAGGCAGAAAGAAGCTTGCTTCTATTACTCGTTTCGTAACAGTTGCACTCGGTATTCTTCAGTCTATCGCTTATTACTTCTATCTTCGTACAAACAACTACCTTATGACTGATTCAAACGGTGCTCAGTTCACAGGTTTTGACGCAGTTTTCCAGGCACTTGTTATTGTACTTGTTTTAACAGCAGGCACAGCAGTTATTATGTGGCTCGGTGAGCAGATTACTATCAGCGGTATCGGTAACGGTATTTCCATCATCCTTTTCGCAGGTATCGTATCTCGTTTCCCAACCCTCATTAAGCAGCTCTTCCAGTATCTCGATACAGGCAGACTTGTTTATAAAATCCTTGTTCCTGTAGTTATCGTATGCTTCTTGCTTATGATTGCATACATCGTATTTATGGATAATTCTGAGAGAAGACTTCCGATTTCTTACGCAAAACGTGTAGTCGGCAGAAAGATGATGGGCGGTCAGTCAACTCATATGCCTATTAAGGTTAATATGAGCGGCGTACTTCCTGTAATCTTTGCTTCATCAATTCTCTCACTTCCTGGAACAGTTCAAATGTTCCTTTCGGCTGATAAGTATGAAGGCACTTTCTGGGAAAAGTTCTTTAAGGCATTCCAGGGTGACTCTTGGTGGTACGCAGCAATGTACTTCCTTCTTATCATCTTCTTTGCTTATTTCTACAGTACAATTCAGTACAACCCAATTGAAATGGCAAACAACTTGCGTAAAAACAACGGCGCAATTCCGGGTATCAGACCGGGTAAGCCGACCTCTGATTACATTCTCAGAGTTCTTTCAAGGCTTACACTTATCGGTGCTTTGATGCTTTCGGTTATCGCACTCTTCCCAATCGTTTACTCACTTATCTGTGATGCGGCTATCAAGCCACTTGCAGAAGGCGGCAAAGATGGCGGAATGACAATCTCTCTCGGCGGTACATCACTTATCATTATGTGCGGTGTTGCACTTGAGACAGTTCGTCAGTTAGAGTCGCAGATGATGATGCGCCACTACAAAGGCTTCCTTGACTAATAACTAATAGGAGTATTAAATATGAAACTTATTCTTCTCGGTGCTCCGGGTGCCGGCAAAGGTACTCAGGCAGAAAAGATTGTTGAAAAATACGGTATTCCGGCAATTTCAACAGGTAATATTCTTCGTGCAGCCGTAAAAGACGGCACAGAAATGGGACTTAAGGCTAAATCGTTTATGGACGCAGGACAGCTTGTTCCCGACGAGGTTGTTATCGGTATTATCAAGGACAGACTTAAAGAAAAAGATTGCGAAAACGGCTTCATTCTCGATGGCTTCCCAAGAACAATTCCTCAAGCTCAGGCTCTTTTAGATTCAGGTGTTGATATTGATAAGGTGCTTGATATTGAGGTTCCTGACGAAGCAATCACTAAGAGAATGAGCGGCCGCCGTGTTTGCTCAAAATGCGCTAATTCTTATCACGTTGAGTATAAGAAGCCTAAGGTTGAAGGCGTATGCGATGCTTGCGGCGGAGAACTTATTCAGCGTAAGGACGATGCTCCTGAAACTGTTCTTGCTCGTTTGGCTGAATATCACCAAATGACAGAACCGCTTAAAGATTTCTACAAAAAGCTTGGTAAGCTTACAGTTGTAGAAGGACAGGAAGAAGTTGCAGATACAACTGCACTCGTTTACGCTGCGTTGGAGGATTAACATGATAGTGCTAAAAAGCAGCCGTGAGCTTGAACTTATGAAAGAAGCTTGTCAAATTTCGGCTGAAGCATTAATGGTAGCAGGCGAGGCAGTAAAGCCGGGCGCTTCTACCAAGGAAATTGATGAGATTGCATACAAGTTTATCAAAAAACACGGTGCAACTCCTAACTTTTTAAACTACGGTGGATTTCCTGCTACCGCATGTATATCTATAAATGATGAAGTTATCCACGGCATCCCAAGGGCTGACAGAATTCTCAAAGAGGGTGACATTGTCAGCATCGATTTGGGTGCGGCTAAAAACGGATATAACGGCGACAATGCTGCTACATTTGCTTGCGGAACTGTAAGTGACGAGGCAAAGCGGCTGATGGATACTACTCGTGAAAGCCTTTATAAAGGTATTGAGCAAGCAGTTCCAGGCAACAGAATCGGCGATATCGGTCACGCAGTACAGGAGTATTGCGAAGCACGTGGGTACGGCGTTGTACGTGACTTTGTCGGTCACGGCGTCGGTACTAAACTTCATGAAGAACCAAGCGTACCAAACTTCGGTCACGCAGGCCGTGGTATCAGACTGTTACCCGGAATGACATTGGCAATTGAACCAATGATTAATCTGGGAACCTACAAGGTTAAACAGCTTTCAGACGGTTGGACCGTCAAAACCGCTGACGGCAAGCTTGCTGCTCATTTTGAGCACTCAATTGCGATTACGCCAAACGGTCCTGTTATATTAACAAAAGTCTGAGGCTTTAATCAATTGCTGGCGATTACGCCGTAATGTGATTCCAGTTAAATTAAAAACATCAATCGTAAATAATTAAATTTTAGCGAGGTATAAGATGTCAAAGTCAGATATGATAGAAGTTGAGGGTACCGTGGTTGAAGTGTTACCTAATACAACTTTTAAAGTAACATTACAAAATGACCACATCATTATAGCCCACATCAGCGGGAAGCTGAGAATGAATAATATTCGTATTCTTCCCGGTGACAAGGTAACGATTGAGATGTCCCCATACGATCTTACTAAGGGTCGTATAATATGGCGCTCAAAGTAATAATTAGGAGGATATTCAGAATGAAAGTAAGACCTTCTGTAAAGAAAATTTGCGAAAAGTGCAAAGTAATAAAGCGCAATGGAAAAGTAATGGTTATCTGTGAAAATCCAAAGCACAAACAGCGTCAGGGCTAATCCTGAATTAATAATCGGAGGTAAACTGTAAAATGGCACGTATTTCAGGTGTTGACTTACCTAATGACAAGAGAGTTGAAATCGGCCTTACCTATATTTACGGTATCGGTCGCACAACCTCTAATGAAATCATCAAAGCAACAGGCATCAATCCTGACACCCGTTGCAGAGATTTAACAGAAGATGATGTTAAAAAGCTCAGCGATTATATCACTCACAACCTCACAGTTGAAGGTGACCTTCGCAGAAACACAGCTTTTGACATTAAGAGACTTATAGAAATCGGTTGCTATCGTGGCGTAAGACATAGAAAGGGTCTCCCTGTAAGAGGTCAGACTTCTAAGAACAATGCACGTACACGTAAGGGTCCTAAGAAGACTATAGCAAACAAGAAGAAATAGTAGGAGGAACAAATAAGTATGGCTACTAAGAAGACCACAGGCTCACGTAAGCGTCGTGAGAAGAAGAACATCGAGCGTGGTGCTGCCCATATCCAATCAACCTTCAACAACACAATCGTAACTATTACCGATATGAACGGTAACGCTGTTTCTTGGGCTTCTGCCGGAGAAATGGGCTTCCGTGGTTCAAGAAAATCAACTCCGTTTGCTGCTGCTACTGCTGCTGAAACTGCTGCAAAGGCTGCTATGGAGCATGGTATGAAATATGTTGAAGTATACGTTAAGGGACCTGGCTCAGGTAGAGAATCTGCTATCAGAGCTCTTCAAACAGCCGGCTTAGAAGTAAGTCTTATCAAAGATGTTACTCCTATCCCACATAACGGCTGTCGTCCACCAAAAAGACGTCGTGTATAGTTTATTGGAGGTGTAGTAAAGATATGGCAAAGAATTCAGAACCTATTGCAAAGCGTTGCAAAGCACTCGGTATTTCACCGGCTGTTATGGGTTATACAAATAAGGATACATTCAGAAATTCTTATAGTAAGAATCGCCGTAAGAAGAGCGAATATGCTATGCAGCTCAATGAGAAGCAGAAAGTTAAGTTCATCTACGGTATTCTTGAAAAGCAGTTCCACACCTATTATGAGAAGGCTGCAAAGGCTCAGGGACAGACAGGTGCAGTTCTTCTTACAATGATTGAAACCCGCCTTGATAACGTTGCTTTCAGAACAGGCTTTTGTAAGACTCGTCGTGAAGCAAGACAGGCAGTTTCTCACGGTCATTTCACCGTAAACGGCAAGAAAGTAAACATTCCATCTTATCTCGTTAAGGCAGGAGATGTTATCGCAGTCGTTGACAAGAGCAAGGATAACGGCAGATTTAAGCTCGTTAAGGAAGAGGGCGCTTACGGCACCGCTCCTAAGTGGCTTGAAGTAAACCCGGCTGAACTCACAGCAAAGGTTGTTGCATTACCTCAGCGTGATGACATTGATTATCCTGTTGAAGAGCATTTAATCGTTGAGTTCTACTCTAAATAATAGTGTTTGGCTGTTATTTAGCGAAAACAAAATACAACATTTTATTAGGAGGCTTTTAAATGATCGAAATTGATAAGCCTAAAATCGAGATTGTAGACGTTTCTACTGTCGGAAGCCGCAGCACGGGCAGATTTGTTGTTGAACCTCTTGAAAGAGGTTTTGGCACAACTCTCGGTAACGGAATGAGAAGAGTTCTTCTTTCTTCTCTTCCGGGATATGCTATCACTTCCGTTAAGATTGATGGTGTTTTACACGAATTTTCAACAATTCCGCACGTTAAGGAAGATGTTACTGAGATCGTTCTTAACCTCAAAAATGTTATCTTAAAGATACATGATGAGATGCCCAAGACCCTTTACATTGAGGCTTCGGGTGAGGGCGAAATTACTGCTGCTGATATTAAGCATGACGCAGACGTTGAAATTCTTAATCCTGACCTTCACATTGCTTATCTTGATGAAGGTGCAAGTGTAAATATGGAACTTACTGCTAATCACGGCAGAGGATATGTTCCTTGCGACCGCAACAAGCAGCTTATGGATTTACCAATCGGCACTATTGCCATTGATTCAATCTATACTCCTGTTTTAAAGGTTAATTACACAGTAGAAAACACACGTGTAGGTCAGCAAACTGACCTTGATAAGCTCATTCTCGACGTTGAGACAGACGGTACTATTCCGGCTGACGAGGCAGCTTCACTTGCTGCTAAAATTCTCAATGACCATCTTATGCTCTTTGTTGACCTTTCTGAAGAGATTGGTAATCAAGACATTATGGTTGAAAAGGATGACGATAATAAGGAAAAAGTTCTTGAAATGACTATTGAGGAGCTTGACCTTTCAGTTCGTTCGTTCAACTGTCTTAAGAGAGCAGGCATTAATACAGTAGAAGATTTAATTGGTAAATCTGAAGAAGATATGATGAAAGTTAGAAACCTTGGCCGTAAGTCACTTGATGAGGTCGTAGCTAAGCTCGGCTCATTAGGTTTCGGACTTGCTAAGGATGAGGACTAAAGGAGGGAATTTCAATGCCAGGTAGCAGAAAGTTAGGACGTCCTACTGACCATAGAAAATCTATGCTCAGAGGTATGGTTACTTTTCTTTTAGAAAACGGCAAGATTGAAACTACCGTTACAAGAGCAAAAGAAGTTCGTGCAATGACTGAGAAAATGATTACTCTCGGCAAGAACGATACTCTTCATTCAAAAAGACAGGTTCTTTCTTATGTAACTAAGGAAGACGTAGTTAAGAAGCTTTTTGATGAAATTGCTCCTAAGTATGCAGACAGAAACGGCGGTTATTGCCGTATTATCAAAACAGGCCCTCGTCGTGGTGACGCAGCAGAGATGTGCATCATTGAGCTTGTTGACTGATAATACCTAAATAATATAATTAAGGACTTAGAGTTATGCTCTAAGTCCTTTTTTGTTTGTAAAAAATGTCAAATTGAATGTTTGTAAACTTGATAATTATATTACGTTGCGGAATAATCATAAATATAAAGTGTGTTGGTATCAACGTCAAATATAAGCGCACGGTAGAAATCGAAGTCAAAATTGGCGAGCGTATCAAAATTAAGCTTTGTTTGAAGCTTATCGATTTCGGTATTATACAATGCAAAATAGCCCTCACTTACCGCCTTGTAGCTGCCAAAATCCTCTATCAATGTGTCACAAAGAATGTCAAAATTGTTTTGCGCATTCGGTATTCTTACAAATTCTCCGTTTTCAAACGATTTGAAATGTTCAATCAGCTTTTTGCGCTCCTTTTCTGTTACGCTTACCTTGTAGGCTCTGACGTAATCCGCTTTATCACTCGTGCTTTCTGTCATTTCAAAATCGGATTTAAGGAAATCTATTTGAAAATAGGATAAAGTGTATTCATAATTATCCTTTTCTGTCGGTGAGCAGGCACTAAAAAGCAATGTGAATATAAGTAGGGGAGTAATTAAAAATAAAAGTCTTTTCATAGTTTTACCTCCAACTTGATTTTAACAGATATAAGAGAATAAGTAAAGCAAAAAATAAGGGTGGGTAGAAATATTTAAGTGGTGAATAAACTTCGAGAAAGCGAGATAAATTTCGTATTTTGCGAGCGAGTGCTGTACGTGGGTACTGCTTCCGAGCAAAAGACGGAAAGCGCCAAAAATGGCAAGGACTCAATGTCCTTGCCATTTTTCCAATCCCTCCGAGTACAACAAGTTGCACCCACCGTCTCGCCTCCCGGCTCGGTCGGTGCTTCTGCACTTTGCAAGGGAGACAAAAAGGCTTATTTGTTATATTTGGCGCGATTTAGCCGCTTTATCAAAGTTTATTACTTTTCAGCGTACTTGTTTTCGCCATACCAGCTATACATTGAACGAATCTTTTCGCCAACTTGCTCAAGCTGATGATTAGCTTCCATCTCTCTCTTAGCCTTGAAATGAGCCCAACCGTTGTTAGCCTCTGTGATGAACTTAGAAGCGAATGTACCGTCCTGAATTTCATCAAGAATCTTCTTCATTTCCTTCTTAGTTTCGTCAGTAACAAGTCTCTTACCGGTCTCATAATCACCGAACTCAGCAGTGTTAGAAATTGAATATCTCATTTCCTTGAAGCCGCCTGCATAGATAAGGTCAACGATAAGCTTCATTTCGTGGATACATTCAAAGTAAGCATTTCTTGGGTCATAACCAGCTTCAACAAGTGTTTCAAAACCGGCTTTCATAAGTGCTGTTACACCGCCGCAAAGAACAGCTTGCTCACCGAAGAGGTCAGTTTCAGTTTCGCATTTAAATGTTGTTTCGAGAAGAGCTGCACGAGCGCCGCCGATACCTGCACCGTAAGCGAGAGCGATATCCCAAGCATGACCTGTAGCATCCTGATATACAGCAACAAGACAAGGAGTACCTTTACCTTCTTTGTATTCTGAACGAACTGTGTGGCCCGGAGCCTTAGGAGCAATCATAAATACATCTACATTTGCAGGTGGAACGATTTGCTTAAAGTGAATGTTAAAGCCGTGAGCAAATGCAAGAGCCATACCTTCTGTAAGGTTTGGTTCGATATCATTCTTGTAAATAGCTGCCTGCTTCTCATCCGGAGCAAGAACCATAACAATGTCTGCAGCCTTAACTGCGTCAGCAGTTTCCATTACCTTTAAGCCAAGGTCTTCAACCTTTTTCCAAGATTTTGAACCTTTGTAAAGGCCAACGATTACGTTTACACCGCTTTCGTGAAGATTAAGTGCATGTGCATGGCCCTGTGAACCAAAGCCTACGATAGCAACAGTCTTGCCTGAAAGAACGTCAAGATTACAATCTGATTCGTAAAAAAGTCTAGCTTCTGCCATTTTTGTTTCCTCCAAAAATAATAATTATTTATTTAATATTTTAAATATTTGTGGTGTTCGGTTGTCCGACCACTCGCTAAATATCTTTTACAATTGTCATTATAACTTGTCTGTTGTCTAATGTCAATACCTATTTTGATTTTTTTGCAAGCCTTCCATAGCGTGAATAATATGAAGCCTCATAGCTGTTCTTGCGCCATCGGGATTTCTTTTTTTAATAAAATCCATAATCAGCCTGTCGTCGCTCATATTATCTTTGCTGACATCGCTGTCCTTCATCATAACGACAACACCTTTTTTGATTGCGTTAAATATAATAGGAATGAATTGCTTTACGAAAGCGTTATGAGTTGCGTTTGCAATACTCTCGTGAAATTTTTGTTCTTCAACAGTTCTGTCCTCACCCGAAAGTATCTTCTTTTCAACCGCTTCGCCGCATTCACAGATTATTCTTATTTCCTCGTCAGTAGCCCTTAAAGCCGCATAATAAGCGCAATCCGGTTCAAACATAAGTCTCATTTCAAACAAATCGTCAAGCCCTGAGGTTATATCGCTTAAATCGTTTGAATCTATAATAGTGTTTGAAGTTACAAATGTGCCTTTGCCGCGCTTTATTTCAAGTATGCCGTAGGTGGTAAGTATTTTTACCGCTTCTCTGAGGGTAGAACGGCTCACTCCGAGTTCGGCGGCAAAATCGTTTTCGTTAGGCAGTTTGTCACCGACGGAAAAGCGTTCCTCTTCTTCTATCATTTTTAATATCTGATTTGCAGTGCTGTCTGCAAGTCTTGATGAATTGCCCATATAAACACCTCTTGAGTTGTATGATAACACAACTTGCATATAAAAGTCAATACGTTGTCAGACATCTTACAACAAAAATTCCTTTTAGGTCTGCTTTTATTTGTTCAAAACAACGATTTTAACTATATTACTTGTAAATTGTGAACAATTGCTATATTATTAGTATATAAAATATATTATCTAAAAATATCGGTCTTGGAGGTGTTGAAGATGAATAAGGTAACAAGACTTAAATATTATATTGAATCGCTTTGCATTTACGACTTTGAGGATGACGACGTTTTCTCTGCTTTATATGATTTGCTTTGCGACGATGAAGAGGACACGGTAGCACTTCAAAGTTACTTTTTTAAGGAACTTGCAAAAAGTGAATCGCTTAAAAGGCATATTTCACGCTTGATTTTAACTAATGACAATATTTTCACTAAAGCGGCATGCGCAGGAAAGGTAAATGAGCTTTCAATCGCAGTCATAAATGCGGTTAAAAGCGACCTTGCAAAGCTTGAAGAAATCGCTTCTCTTACCGCACAGGATATTTTGGCAGATATTGATGATGAGGATATTAAGGAAATCCTTTTGACTTTACCGGGCTGGGAGGTAGGCAAGCCGCTTGCTCCGTTAGATTCTCATTGGGACAGGCAACTTGATGAACTTATTAAGTATCACAGAGAAAACGGCTACGGTATTTATGCCAAAAATATTGCATTTACTTGGAGAGATGAGGAAATCACTCCGGTTAATTCCATTGATCCTATCCGTCTTACAGATTTGAAAAATTACGAACTTCAAAGAAATAAGGTTATTGATAATACCGAAAGCTTTATCGCAGGTCATCCGGCTAATAACGTTTTGCTTTACGGTGACAGGGGAACGGGCAAAAGCTCAACAGTTCACGCAATTTTGAATGAGTATTGGCAAAAGGGACTTCGTATGATTGAAATTCCTAAGAGTGCTGTTGCCGACCTTTCGCTTATTCGTGAGCAAATTGCCGATTCACCAATGAAATTTATTATTTATATTGATGATTTAAGTTTTGACTCTAACGATACCTCGTTTAGCGAACTTAAGGCAGCTCTTGAAGGTTCGCTTTCGGGCAAACAGCCGAATACTATTATATATGCAACGTCTAACAGACGTCATTTGATTAAGGAAAATTTCTCTGACAGGGAAAATGATGTTAATAAGGGAGATACTATGCAAGAACAGCTTTCCCTTTCCGACCGCTTCGGTCTTACAATCACATTTCTTAATCCCGATAAAAAGGAATATCTTGATATTGTTGAAAAACTTGCTTGCGACAGGCATTTTGAAGAGCACGGCGTTGACGTTGATAAACTTCTTTTCAAAGCTGACCAGTGGGCAACAAGGAGAGGCGGACGTTCGCCGAGAGGAGCAAAGCAGTTTATCGACCATGTTGAGGGTTGTATAAAGCGTGGAAAAGAATGGTAATTAATATTACCAATAATTTTCATTAAAAAAATATTTATAAATTTTATAAAATGTTAATTAAAACTACAAAAAATTATCACTAAGCGGTGATAAAATGATATTAACAAATCAAAGGAGAAACATTATGGGAACAAAAATTTTGGTTGTTGACGACGACCGCAACATTTGCGAACTTTTAAAGCTTTACTTGGAAAATGACGGCTACACGGTTTTCGTTGCTAATGACGGACAGGAAGCAGTTGAAATGTTTCAGTCTAAAGCACCTGAGCTTGTACTTCTTGATATTATGCTTCCGAAAATGGACGGCTGGCAGGTTTGCCGTGAAATAAGAAAAACATCTAACACCCCTATCATTATGCTTACCGCTAAGGGTGAAACATTTGATAAGGTTCTCGGTCTTGAACTTGGCGCAGACGACTATGTTACAAAACCTTTTGACGCTAAGGAAGTAATGGCAAGAGTTAAGGCTGTGTTGAGAAGAGCCAGCGGCAGTAATGACGCTGAGGAAAATTCAAAGAAAATCGTAAAATATGATAATCTTGAAATCAATATAGTTAATTATGAGCTTAAGGTTAAGGGTGTACCTGTTGATACTCCTCCTAAAGAGCTTGAACTTATTTATCATTTTGCATCAAATCCTAATAGGGTTTATACCCGTGACCAGCTTCTTGACGAGGTTTGGGGCTTTGATTATTACGGTGATTCAAGAACGGTTGACGTTCATGTTAAAAGGCTTCGTGAAAAGCTTGAGGGCGTGTCAGACAAATGGTCGCTTAAAACCGTTTGGGGAGTAGGCTACAAGTTCGAAACAAAGGAATAATCAAAATGCCGGAAGATTTCCCGGCAGTAAGTATATAATAAAGGTATAAATAATGACAAAAATACATTTACCTCAAAAAAAGAATTTGAAGGATAATATTTTTGCTAAATACTTTTTGTTGTTTTCGGCAATAATGCTTATTGTGCTTACTGTTTTGGGTACGACGCTTACCGCTCTTGTGGGTGCGTACACTCAAAAACAGACTACAGATTTGCTTATGGAGAATGCACAGTCTATTGCCAACAGTGTAAGTTCCAATCTCCTTGTTGCGGATATGAATGATACTTATTCAAACGAGAAAGAAATGATATGCCGTGCAATCAAGATTGTATCTAATTCGGTTGACGCCGATATTTTTGTTTGTGACACCGAGGGAAATATAATTTTGTGTAAGGAAAGGGCAGATTCGCTTCCTTTTTTCGGAAAACTCGGCAAATGCTCGTTCCATACAGATTATAATATAAGCGATTCGATACTTCAGCAAGTGTATGAGAGCAGTTATGTCGGCAGCGGGGTAATAAGCGGTCAACGTTCGTTTATTGTCGGTTGCCCGATTTACAGCTCAAATCAGATTATCGGCTCTGTTTTTGCAACAAGCGCAACAAGTGCCGTTTCACTTGTTCATGAAGTATTTAAAATGTTTATGTTAAGTGCTGTATTTTGCCTTGTTTTGGGCTTCTTATGTATTTGGAAGCTTACACGAAGCTTTGTTCAGCCGCTTCGTGATATGAGCAAGGCGGCAAAGCAATTTGCAATAGGCGATTTTTCTTACAGAGTTAAAGTTGACGGCTGCGACGAGCTTGCAGAACTCGGCAAAGCTTTTAATGATATGGCAGACGCACTTGATACGCTTGAGTCGTCAAGACGAAGCTTTGTGTCTAACGTATCACATGAGCTTAGGACTCCGATGACTTCAATCGGAGGTTTTATTGACGGTATTCTTGACGGAACAATTCCAAGGGAAAAGGCAGATTATTATCTTGAAATTGTAAGCGGTGAAATCAAACGTCTTACCCGGCTTGTTGTAACTATGCTTAATATGAGCAAGATTGAATCGGGCAGTTTTGAGATGAAACCGCAAAAATATGATATTTCAGACCAAATTATTCATATACTTTTGACTTTTGAGCAAAAAATAGAGGAAAAGCATATTGAAATTGAAGGTCTTGAAAATTTAAACCCTACCTTTATCACGGCGGATAGGGATATGATTTATCAGGTTATCTATAATATTTTTGACAACGCTGTTAAATTCACAAATGAGGGCGGATATATTAACGTCTCTATGAATGAAGATGACAAAAACGTTGAGGTGCACATCAAAAATAGCGGTATAGGTATTCAAAAGGAAGAACTTTCAAAGGTGTTCCAAAGATTTTACAAGGTTGATAAATCACGTGGACTTGACGCCAAAGGTGCAGGATTAGGTTTATATATAGTAAAGATGATGGTTGAAATGCACAGCGGCACAATTTATGCGCAAAGTGAAGACGAAAATACGGCTGAATTTGTGTTTAAGCTGCCAAAGGAGTATAAACCTGTCTATAAAAAAGGAGACAAACAATAATGAGCGATTTTGATAATGAAAAAACCGGCGGTCAGGAAAGACCGGATTATTATCAGCCAAATCAAAACGAAGGGCAAACATATTACACCCCTCCTCAAAATGAGCAGGCTGACAATAACACAACCTATCACTATTCCTACGCAGGCAAAGCACAGGAAAATCAAGAAAGCTATTCAAACACATCAAATTATTCAAGCGGTAACGGCAACTATTATCAACCGCCTCAAAATGATAATAATCAAAACGCAGAAAACGGTAATTCGCCAAAGCCGCCTAAGAAGAAACCCGGTGCCGGCAAAATAGTTGCAATTATTCTTGTTATCTGCGCATTCGTTGCAGCAGTCGGCATTGTTCTTTCAACAACGGGTGTAATTGATAGCGGTAAAACTTCACAAAATAACAGTTCAACCTCTCAATCTCAGGATTCAGGCAGCGATGTTAAAACAAACGATAGTAACAGTGTTCAAACAAAGGACAGCAGCGGCAATCTTACCGTTGCAGGTGTTGCTAAAAAGGTTATGGATTCATGCGTCGGTATCACCGTTTACAGTGAGAAGCAGGCTTCATATAATTATTTCTATAATTACGGCAATAACGACGGCAATAATTCAAGTAACTCAGACCCTGAAAAGTCAGGCGAAGGCTCAGGTATCATTATGTCGGAGAAAAACGGCAAAACATATATCCTTACTTGTGCTCACGTTATCAGCGAAGGTACTAAATTTACAGTAACTCTTAATAACAAGAAAGAATATGACGCTAAAATGGTTGCATACGACAGCCAGACCGATATCGGCGTTCTTTCTATCGATGCAACAGGCTTGCAGGTTGCTGAATTTGCAAACAGCGATAATCTCGCAGTCGGTGAGCAGGTAATTGCTATCGGATGTCCGGGCGGTCTTGAATTTATGAATTCGCTTACAAGCGGCTATATTTCAGCACTTGACAGGCCGATTTCATCAAATATAGGCTATGATAATAAATGTATACAGGTTGATGCAGCAATTAACCCCGGCAACAGCGGCGGCGCATTGTTCAATATGCAAGGTCAGGTTATTGGCGTAAATTCTTCAAAGATTGCCGCTACCGAATATGAGGGAATGGGCTTTGCAGTTCCGTCGGATACTGCTATTGCAACTGCTAACAGTCTGATTAAGACCGGCTATGTAGAGGGCAGAGCTAAGCTTGGAATTACGTATCTTCCTCTTACTAAATACAGCAATTATTCCGCTATCCTTTCGGCACTTGAGGAAAAAGGCTATAAGAATGCACAGGGCACAATGGTAATTAATTCTGTTGACGGCTCATCAGACCTTGCAAGCAAGGATGTTAAACAGTATGATATGATTGTTGCAATTAACGGCAAAACCATGACATCAACCGATGTTTTAACTTCGGTTTTGGCTGACTCAAAGCCGGGTGATACGGTTAAGCTTACCATTGCAAGAATTGAAAATAACAGTATTAAGACAAGTACGGTTGAGTGCAAGCTTATGGAGTCTAAAGGTGACAGCTCATCTCAAAGCAACAGTTCGGGTGAATAATAAAATTTAATACGTTGGGCATATAAATGTGCGAAAACGGCTTGAACATCAGTCCAAGCCGTTTTAGACTGTCAATAAAGTGGCTAAACCGTGCCGTGCTATAAAACGAAATTCCATTCGGGGTCCCCGACAAATTGAAAATTTGGTGGGGAAAAGGAGAAAGGAACGAAGTGTTTATTATGAATTTCAAAGAAATTCATTCAAACACGGAATTTCTTTCGACGTCGTAGGGCAAGGGCTTGATCTTGCCGAAATAAAATAAAAAATACATCTATAGAAAAGTGGCTTGAACACTACGTGCAAGCCACTTTTGGCACTTTCCGTCTTTTGCTCGGAGGCAGTACCAATGTACAGCACCCGCTCGCAAAATACGAAATTTATCTCACTTTCTTGAAGTCTCCAAGCGTGTAGAAATTTGTAATTGGATTTTTTCTACACGCTAAAACGGCTTGAACGTCAGTCCAAGCCGTTTTCGCAGTTAAAGCATACATATCAATAACCGAGGTTGCCGATATTTTCGGCGCTAATAATAAAGAATAAGCTATGAAATATAAATACGTAATTTGGGATTGGAACGGCACGCTTTTTGACGATGTTGAAATCAGTGTTTACACAATGAACAAAATGCTTGAAAAAACAGGATATAAAAACAGAATTGACCTTGATTTATATAAGAAAATATTTACGTTCCCCGTAAGTGAATATTATCAAAAGGCAGGCTTTGATTTTTCGAAGGATAAATTTGAAGACTTGGCTGAAATATATGTTGAGGTTTATACTTCTTTGCAATTTACGGCAAAGCTTAATGATGAAACGCTGCCGATTCTTAAACTCCTTAAAAATAGGGGATGTAAGCAAATCATTGTTTCCGCCTGCGAAAAAAACAGACTTTTAAATCAGGTGGAAAAATTTAAAGTCAAAGATTATTTTGATGCTGTATTGGGTATAGATGACGATTTGGCGGTGAGCAAATCAAGTCTTGCGAAAAAGTGGTTTGATGATAACAAAATAGATAAAAACGATGTCCTTTTTATCGGAGATACCGTTCACGATTATGAAGTTTCGCAAAGTATTTCCTGCGATTGCGTGCTTGTTTCCTGCGGCCATCAGGATAGAAGTGTTCTTGAAAAAACAAATGCGCCTGTTTTGGACAAATTAAGCCAAATTTCTGATTTTCTTGCGCTTTAATTGTTACTAATAATTTACAAAATCTTTAAACAGTTGAGTTTTATGTTATATTATGGTAAAATGTAAAATGTTGTGGTAAAACAAAATGTTTATTAGTGAGGTAATTTTATGTTGCAGTTAATACCGCTTGCATACTATGCTCAGGAAAAGAGCGGCGTGTTTGCGATAGACGAACAGCTTAAGGTGAATTCCGATTTTGATTTAGAACTTTTAAAGCTTGAAAAAGCTCAGGACGGCAAACTTGTTATAAAAAAGGACTCTTCGCTTGATAAAGAGGAATATAAGTTGGAGGTTACACCCGATTTAATTTCAATCAAGGCTTCAAGTGAAACAGGCGCTTATTATGCGCTTCAAACTCTCCGTCAGATTGGTAAATTTGAGCTTGGCTCAAAAGAAATTCCTTGCTGCATTATTAATGATAAGCCAAGATTTTCTTGGAGAGGCGTTCAGCTTGATGAAAGTCGCCATTTCTTCGGCAAGGAATATGTTAAAAAAATGCTCGATATGATGTTTATGTTAAAGCTTAACGTTTTTCATTGGCATTTGACTGACGATCAGGGCTGGAGAATTGAGATTAAAAAATATCCGCTTCTTACCGAGATTGGCTCAAAAAGAGCATATACTCAAATTCACGGTTGGGGCAGTACGGATATTATTAATGAGGAATATTCGGGCTTTTATACTCAGGATGATATTAAGGAAATTGTTGATTATGCCGCAAAACGTGGAATAATGGTGGTGCCTGAAATTGATTTTCCGGCTCACTGCGCCGCTGCTATTGCCGCTTATCCTTGGCTTGCGTGCCGTGAAATTAACAGGGATGTGCCCGGATATTTTGGCGGCGCCATTCCTCAAAGAAAGCTTAGGCAATTTGATTGGAACAGGCCTATTTGCCCCGGCAAGGACAAAACGGTTGATTTTGTTAAAAACGTTATTGATGAGGTTTGCTCACTTTTCCCTGCACCTTATTTTCATATCGGCGGTGACGAAGCACCGAAGTCGGAGTGGAAAAAATGCCCTTGCTGTCAAAAGAGGATTAAGGATAACAACCTTAAGGACGAGGAAGATTTGCAGGGCTGGCTTAATAATGAAATTCTTGCGTTTGTCAAGTCAAAGGGCAAGAGGCTTATCGGTTGGAACGAGGTTTTAAAGGCAAAAAGCCTTGATAAATCCGTAATATGTCAATATTGGACTCCTAAAAAAGATTCAAGAGCAAGAGATTGGGCAAATAACGGCAACAGCGTAATCTTGTCTAATCATCAGTCATTCTATTTTGATATGACTTATGCTCAATACTCTCTTAAAAATACATATAATTACAACTATAAAAATTTCGGAATTAAACCCGAAAGTGAAAAAAACATTCTCGGAATAGAGGCTGAAAACTGGACAGAGTGGACAGATTGTCCCGAAAAGTTAGAAGTATTTATGTATCCGAGAACTCAAGCGCTTGCCGAGGTGGCTTGGTCGCCTGAAAGCAAGAAAGAATTTGATTCATTTATGGCAAGAATGGAGAATTTCAAGCCGTATTTTGAATATTTTGGTATGAGCTATGCGGTAAACAGTGTAGCTATGCCTAAAAAATGGCTCTTAAAATCAAAGATTAGAAAAGAGTTCAGTATGGGCGATACTCATCTTGAAGTTAAGCTTAACAAAAAATATATTGAGCAAGGAGAAAAGTAAATGAAATTTTCTGATTTTCCTCAGGCAGTAATCAAAGAAAATGTTGATTATACCGTTAAGGAAATTACAAACGTAATTAAAAAATACGGACCTCGTGAGTCAGGCAACGAGAATTGCTATGCGGCTCAAAAGCATATTAAAAAAGAAATGGATACTTTCTGCGACGGTACAGAGTTTGAAAGCTATAAAATGGCTCCCAAGGCATTTCTCCATTTTACAAAGCTTGTATCTGTTGTCATTTTCTTGGCAATAGTTGCTTGTGCAATTTTAATGTATACAAGTATTATTACACCTCTTTTGGCGCAATGTATTGTTTGCGGCGTTGTTTTTGTAGGTCTTTTTATCACCGTTATGGAATTTTTGCTTTATAAGCAATTTATGGACCCTCTTTATAAAAAGATTGAGGCTCATAATCTTATGGGTGTACGAAAGCCGAGAGGCGAGGTTAAAAGAAGAATTGTTATCAGCGGTCATATTGATGCGGCTTATGAATGGCGTCACCTTTATTACGGTAAAAAAGTACCTCTTATGGCTATCTTTATGAGCTGGACAATCGGAGGTGCAATCGTTTCATTTATTTTGAGCGTTATCGCTATTGTTGCTAACTTTGTTGATATGGGCACTTTCGGCGATTTTATGATTAATTACAGCTACATTTTCCATTTTGTAACTGCTCTTGGTATGGTTACATTGTTTATGTTTGTTGATTTCAACACTATTTCTCCGGGTGCTAACGATAACCTTACAGGTACTTATGCAGCTGTTTGTGCACTTCGTATGCTTGATATGGCAGGTGTTGATTTTGAAAATACAGAGGTTTGCGCTATGATTACAGACGGCGAGGAAGCAGGTCTCAGAGGTTGCAAGAGTTGGGCAAAAAATCATTATGACGAATATGTAAACAGCGGCGTTGAAACGGTTGTTTTGTGTGTAGATACTCTTACCGATCGTGACTATCTCCGTGTTTATAATAAGGATATGACCGGCACTGTTAAAAATAATCAGCAGTTTAGCCAATTGGTTATGGACGCATCAAAGGACGCAGGTCATGATGACATTGAACTTTCTTCTGTCTTTTTCGGTTCTTCGGACGCTGCTGCTTTTTCGCAGGCAGGAATTACTGCAACGTGCCTTGCCGCTATGGACCCAAGGCCGGCAGATTATTATCATAACCGCCGTGACACGGCAGATCGCCTTGTTCCTGAAACTATCAAAACAGGCTTTGACGTTATTATTTCTACTATTCTTAATTTTGACGAAAAAGGTCTTAACTAAATAATTATTAAAGAGCAGGTAAGGGGGCATTTCCTTGTGCAATGCGCCTGATTCCCGCTCTTTTTTGTTATTCAACCGTCAGTTGAGCGAAAAATCAACAAACAGTGTAGTTTAACAACTGACGGATAATTGATTATTGGGCATTTTTGGTGTTACGATTAGCTTACCGAAGGAGGTAACTGATATGTTTAACAAAATCAAAAATGAAATTAAAACGGAGGTAGAAGCAATGAATATCGGTAATAATATATCCGCATTAAGAAAGAAAAAGGGAATAACACAGGAGGAGCTTGCAAATGAATTGGGAGTATCTGCTCAGGCTGTTTCAAAATGGGAAAATAACAGTTCTTGCCCCGATGTTTCTTTACTTACCGAAATCGCCGATTATTTCGGTGTCAGTGTTGATGCTCTTCTTCGTGAGAATGAGGAAGATATTGTCAATTCATCAGAAAATAAAGACACAAATGCAAAATCAAGTGATGACAAAAAGAATATTATGATTAAGGTTACACAGCAAAACGGAAAAGAGAATATTATTAAAGTTCCTTTTAAGTTTGTAAAGCTCGGCCTTAATATCGGCAATATGTTTGGTCTTAGCAAGGATGTTTCTGACAAAATTGCGACATTGGCAGAAAATGATATGACTGATATTGTTAATATTGATACGGAAAACGGCGAGCATATAGCAATTACTCTTGATTAATTTTTTCTCCGTAAAAATTATGACGCAATGATTATTTATCATTATTTTCAATATTACTTGCAAATGCTCTTTTTATAATATATAATAAACTGTAAGTAATTTTTACGGAGGAAAATATGGAAAAAATACTTGTTCTTGATTTCGGCGGGCAGTATAATCAGCTTATCGCAAGACGTGTGCGTGACCACCATGTTTATGCGGAAATTTTGCCTTATACAACCGACCTTGAAACTATTAAGAAAAATGATTATAAAGGTATTATTTTTACGGGCGGTCCTAACTCGGTTTACGATATGGCATCTCCGCACTATACTAAAGATATACTAAATATCGGAGTGCCTATTTTAGGTATTTGCTACGGCTGTCAGCTTATCGCTTGGATGGGTGACGGCGAGGTTAAAACAGCTCCTCAAAGTGAATACGGCAAGATTGAATTTACTAAAAAAGAGTCAAAGCTTTTTAAAGACGTTGATGAAAAATCAGTAGTCTGGATGAGTCATACGGACTATATTTCAACTGTTCCTGAGGGCTTTGAGATTATCGGCACAACAGATGCCTGCCCTTGCGCAGCTATGCAAAATGTTGAGAAAAATATTTATGCCGTTCAATTCCACCCTGAGGTTACTCATTCCGTTTTCGGCTCGCAGATGCTTTATAATTTCCTTTATGAAGTTTGCGGCTGTAAGGGCGATTGGGTAATGGATAATTTTATTGAAAATACCGTTGCTAAGCTTAGAGAACAGATTGGCGATAAAAAGGTTATCCTCGGTCTTTCAGGCGGTGTTGATTCTTCCGTTGCAGCAGGTCTTTTGTCACGTGCTGTCGGTAAGCAGCTTACATGCGTTTTTGTTGATCAGGGCTTAATGCGTAAAAACGAAGGCGACTTTGTTGAAAAAACATTCACAAGCCTTTTTGATATGAATTTTGTAAGAGTAAACTGCGGCGATGTTTTCCTTGAAAAGCTTAAAGGTGTAGTTGACCCTGAGCAGAAGAGAAAAATTATCGGTACTGAATTTTTTAATGTTTTTTGGAACGAAATCAGGAAGCAGGACGAACTCGGTTATTTTGCACAGGGCACTATTTATCCCGACTGTATCGAATCAGGTAAAGGCGATGCCGATGTTATCAAAACTCATCATAATAGGGTAAATACACCTGATGACGTTGAGTTTCTCGGCATTATCGAGCCTCTTGCAGATTTATTTAAGGATGAGGTTCGTGCAGTAGGCGAAAAGCTCGGTATTCCTAAGGAACTTGTATGGAGACAGCCGTTCCCCGGTCCGGGCCTCGGTGTAAGAATTATCGGAGAGATTACTGCCGATAAGATTAAAGTGCTTCAAGATGCCGATTGGGTTCTTAGAGATGAAATGGCAAAGAACGGATATGAGAAAAATCTTGCTCAGTTCTTCTGCGTTCTTCCTTGCGTTAAAACTGTCGGCGTTATGGGCGACCACAGAACTTATGATCACCTTGTTGCAATCCGTGCTGTAACGACCGATGATTTTATGACCGCCGATTGGGCGAAAATCCCTTACGATATCCTTGCTAAGGTTTCAAATCGTATTACAAATGAGGTAGAACATATAAATCGTGTAGTTTATGATATCACCTCTAAACCTCCGGGAACTGTTGAGTGGGAATAATACAAAGAGTGCTGTAAACCCGCATAAACACTGGGTTTTCGGTTCTTAAATTCCCGATTTGATAGCAAAATGATAGCAAACCATAAAACGACTTTATTCTAAGTGTTCTATCGGTTTGCAGGTACAATTATCTAAATACTATAAAAGGCATTACTGACTTTTGCAGTCGGTAATGCCTTTTTTCTATGCTTGTTTTAAGCGACTTGCTCAAAAATATTTTTTTGCATATTCAAATAGTATTGTAGATCGGAATAGTTTTTTTTCTTCAAAATCTTGGGCTTGCTAATAAGTGTCGGACTTTTATTATTTGCTTCAGCCAAACATACGGTGTAATCAAATATGTTTTGTATCAAATCACTAAATTGGGAAGGCGTGATTTTCAAGTTTACTGCCTTAGAAGGATCGTCATTTGAAAGTTCATCAAGGGAGTTTATTAAATTATCTAAAATTTCCACAGTTAGTTTGCCATCTTTTGCGGCATCTAAATAAATCTGAAGATTTTGGGCAAATCGCTTTTCGAGGTTTCTTTTATCACGGGTTGCAATGTAACCGATGACACCGGCAACAGTACTACCTATTATGAGAATTCCACTAACAATAACAGTACCCTTTTTATGAACACGAATAAAGTCAATAGCCTTAGCTGCACCTTCTTTAGCAGCATCTGCAACAGCGGGAATATGCTTTGCAACTCGTTTGTTGTCAATATTTTTCGCCATACCGCAGAGTTCTAAAACTCCGGCTTGAACAGCAGCATATGTCTTTTCGTCAACTAGTAAATTAACATTTACTACAGGCATTTTTATTCCTCCTTACGATAATTGAAAGCTACGCTTTCGGGGTAGTTATATCTCCAATTATCATATTCTTCTTTTGTGATTTCTCCGTTCTTAAGCTTTTCGGCTTGTTCCTGCCAAGCGGAAAACATATCAAACATTGTAAGATAGTTTGTTCCCATACCTTTATCAAGTCGTATGCAAAGCTCGTCATCAAGTTTATCAATACGGAAGCCATATAAATCTTCAAGTGTAAACAGCGTGTGCATTAATCCGTTGTAACTGTCAATATCCGGCACAGTTAAAGCACTTGTTGATATGCCAAACACATTTGCAAGATTGTTTGTTAAATCAGCCTTAGGCGTTCTGCTGCCGGATTCATACTGTGCCATACGAATGTCAGCGGTTTTCTCCGGAAAGCCCACCTGCATACCAAGGTACTTCTGCGTCATACCTTTTAAATTTCTGAAAAATCTTATTCTTTCGCCGATAGCCATACTATAGCTCCTCTCACTTTACTGTTAAATATCATAGCATAACAAGTTAAGTAATGTCAAGTAACATAAAACAAAAAAGTTTAATATTCTTGTGAAAACCACTTGACATAACGGAATATGTTTAGTATAATTATTAAGCAAATAGCGTTAAGTCTATTTGCAAACAACTGAATATCCGTCATACATCACGGTAATGGTGTATCCGCTCGGGCAAATCGGAATGCGGTCAGAAAGTTTTCCGACACTAAATAATTATGAAAATTAAGAATGAAAGGATGATGTTAATGTCAAATAAAATGTTTATGCGTGTTGAAGATGTGGCAGAAGAAATGGGCGTTTCCGTTTCTTACGCATATAAACTCATACGCAAACTAAACAAGGAATTGCAGTCAACCGGGTGTATTACAATTCCCGGCAGAATTGACCGTAAATTCTTTCACGAAAAATTTTACTCAACCAAAACGACTGAAAGGAACGATTAAAATGGGAGCATTTAAAAATGAAAAAAACGGAACTTGGTATGTGCAGTTCCGTTACACAGATTGGCAAGGCTTGCGACAGCAAAAATTAAAGCGTGGTTTTGCCACCAAACGAGAGGCACAGGAGTGGGAACGAGCATTCCTGACCGAAAAGAAAGCCGATGTCACTATGCCATTTAAGACTTTTACGGAATTGTACGAAAAAGATGTTAGACCAAAGTTAAAGGAAAACACTTGGCTTACCAAAGAACATATTATTAAAACTAAAATATTGCCGTATTTTGAGCATAAGCGATTATGCGATATATCGGCAAAAGATGTTATCGCTTGGCAAAATGAGATTAGAAAAATGACAAATTCAAGCGGTGAGCTGCTTTCTCAAGGGTATTTAAAGACGATTCACAATCAGTTGAGTGCATTGTTTAATCACGCAATCAAGATTTATGGTTTAAGATTAAATCCGGCATCCACGGTCGGTAATATGAGTAAGGAAGAACGCAAGGAAATGAGTTATTGGACTGTGGAGGAATACAGTAAGTTCTCTGATGAAATGATGAACAAGCCTATTTCATATTATGCTTTTCAAATGCTTTATTGGACAGGTATTCGTGTAGGTGAGTTGCTTGCATTAACTGCCGGTGATTTTGACTTTGAAAACAATATGCTTACAATCAATAAATCTTATCAAAGATTGCACGGAGAAGATGTTATTACTCCACCGAAAACGAAGAAAACAATCGAACAATAAAAATGCCGCAGTTTTTATGTGATGAAATGCAAGAATATTTGAAAATGTTTTATTCACCGAATGACAGCGACAGAATATTTCCTATTTCAAAAAGTTATCTTCATCACGAAATGGACAGAGGCTCAAAGGCCGCAGGCGTAAAGCGTATTCGTATTCACGATTTAAGGCATTCGCATGTTTCACTTTTAATAAATCAAGGGTATCAAGCTGCTGCAATTGCTGATAGGGTTGGTCACGAAACAGTGGAAATTACCGACAGATATACACACATATATCCGTCAAAACAAAATGAAATAGCAAATACGCTTGATGAATTATGGAAGGAGAGAAAGTAATATGTCACTTAAAAACAGAGATGAACATAACCGTTGGAGAAACAAGACTGTGGCTTTTAGAGTTTCGCCCGAAGAGTGGAAACAAATCGAACACTATGTTCAGTTATCGGGTTTAACAAAACAGGACTATATCACAAGGCGACTTATAAACAAAGAGATTGTAGTGCAAGGTAATCCAAGAGTATATAAGGGTTTGCGTAATAATCTTGCGGATGTACTTACGGAATTACAGAGAATTGAGAACGGCGGTGAAGTCAATGACGAATTACTTGATTTAATCGAAATGATTGCTGATATTCTCGGTGGATTAAAGGAGGCATCGGAATGACAGAAAAAGAAAAGACCACTCCGATCGTATCTGTTGGCGCAGATACGGAGCAGTCAATCCTAAAACAAACTAATAGTAGTATAACCGATTTTAACGAAAATGACAAGGGTTTAGATGATTATCTTGAAGAAATGCAAAAAGAATTTTTGCAACAGCTCGATCCATCGCATTTGAAAACGATTTCTATGCGTGAGTTATATAACACGGTGTATCAAAGCAAACCGCCATTGATTGACGACTTGCTTTACCCCGGAACATATATTTTTGCAGGAGCTCCGAAACTTGGCAAAAGTTTTCTTATGGCACAGTTTGCTTACCATATCAGCACAGGTACACCGCTTTGGAATTTTGATGTAAAAAAAGGAACTGTCCTATACCTTGCTCTCGAAGACGACTACCACAGATTGCAGGAAAGATTGTACCGAATGTTCGGAACGGAAAGTGCGGATAATTTGTACTTTTCTGTTTCGGCAGGTCAACTTGGAAATGGACTTGACGAACAGCTTACAAGATTTATGACCGAACACACCGATACAAAATTGATTATCATAGACACACTTCAAAAGGTGCGTGAAATGGTCGGGGACAATTACAGCTACGCAAATGATTATGAGATTATCACGAGACTTAAAAAGTTTGCGGACAGTTACGGAATATGTTTGCTGCTTGTTCACCATACACGCAAGCAAAACTCCGATGATAAGTTTGATATGATTTCGGGTACAAACGGATTGCTTGGTGCCGCTGACGGTGGTTTTATTTTACGGAAAGAAAAGCGTACAAGTAATTCGGCAACGCTTGAAGTTTCAGGCAGAGACCAGCCCGACCAAAAGATTTATCTTAATCGCAATCCCGAAACTCTTGTGTGGGAACTTGAGAGAACCGAAACGGAACTTTGGAAGTTGCCGCCCGAACCATTGCTAGAAAATATTGCAGGCAAAATTACAAATGAAAACCCCGAATGGTATGGCAGTCCGACAGAGCTTGTTGAATTTCTCGGCGTTGATATGAAAGCAAATGCACTGACTATGAAGTTGAATATCAATGCTGGGCGTTTGTTTAACGAGTATGGAATAAGTTATCAAAACAAACGCTGTCACGATGGGCGTAAAGTCAGTTTGACTTATGAACAGCGTGACGATGTGTGACGGTTGTGTCGCTGTTTTAGGCGGTGGCAAAATCACCGTCACTATCGACACAGACCGACACAGATAAAGTTTAGCTGAGTGTGCAGAGAGTGCCTTTTCAAAGGCGGCTCTTTGCCTCTCAGAGAGCGCAAAACCTGCTTGCAGGTTGCATTTTTGATGAGCTTGCCTGTCAAAAGTGCTTTTGCGTTACTCTTGACAAGAGTAACAGAACCGAGAGCGAGTAAGTTTATGAGATTGGAGGTGTATATAATGCAAAGAACGATAAGTGCAATGGTGGGTAAAGGCTCGGTCAATCACAACAGCCGAAAGTTCAAGGCTGAAAATGTTGACGGTAGCAGAACGCATTTGAACATTGATTACTGTAACGAGCCGATAAAGAAAATCTATCACGAATTGTTTGACGAAGCGCTAAAAAGATACAACGAAAAGCAGACAAGAGCCGACCGCAGAATAGAAAATTATTATGAAAAAATCAGAAATTCCAAGCAGGAAAAACCGTTTCACGAACTGATTTTGCAGATTGGCGATAAGGAAAATATGAGTGCCGAAAGCGAAAACGGACAGCTTGCAAGGCAGATTTTAGATGAGTATTACCGTGGGTTTCAAGAGCGAAATCCCAACCTAAAAGTGTTCTCTGCTCATCTGCATATGGACGAGGCAACGCCCCATTTGCATATTGATTTTGTTCCGTTCACAACCGGCAGTAAGCGTGGACTTGATACGAGAGTAAGCCTGAAACAAGCGTTAGCCGCACAAGGTTTCAAAGGCGGAACTCGTGGCGATACCGAGTGGAATCAGTGGGTAAGCACAGAAAAATCCGCTTTAGCTTTCGTAATGGAACGACACGGAATCGAGTGGGGACACAAAGGAACGCACGAAAAACATTTGTCTGTTCTTGATTATAAAAAGCAAGAAAGAACAGCAGAACTTGAAGAATTAGGTGCTAAAATCGAAGAAAAACAGACTGAATTCAACGTGTTATCCGAGCGAGTGTTAAATTATGATGATGGTTTGGAAAACTTAAGAAATGTGGAAGAAATGCTTGATAATGCACCCAAATATCAGCTCTCCGAGCCGCAAAGTTTTATGTCCGCAAAAGCATATAAAGCAAAAATTGCAGAGCCGCTTATTCAAAAATTAAAAGCGTTAGTCAAGACGGCATTGGCTCGTTGCTTTGAGGGTTTGGACGGTTATCATAGGTTAAACATCACAAACGGCAACCTATATCGTGAGAACGAAATGTTGTCGAAAATCAACAGCAAACTAAAAAGCGAAAACGAAACCCTGCGTTCGGAAGTCAAGGATTACAAACTTTTACGCAAGGTTTTCGGGCATAAACAGATAGATGAATTGCTTGAACAGGCAAGAAACATCAAAGGTCATAAGCGTGAAAAACCACGCTCAAGATAAATAAATTTTTGGAGGTAAAACAAATGGCAAAGACAATTTTTGAAAAAGCAGGCGGTACTTACACACAGGTGGGCGACTATATGTTGCCCGATTTATTACCGGCGGAAGAAGAAAAGGAAGCGAATATCGGCGTTTGGGGAATGAGGCATAAACGATATTTGAAGCAACACCATAAGGTACGTTACTACAATTTGCTGACAAGCGGTAAGCTCAATTCATATCTTGTAGATATTGAACAGCAGGCTCAAGACCTTTTTTCTCGGCTTGTAAAAGACTTAGCCGAAAAAGAAAATGTAACCGAAGAACTCAAAGCAACTGATATGATGTTGTGGGTGCGGAATATGAATAATATCCGCAACAGAGCAACGGAAAAAGTAAATGCAGATATAATTTACAAGATATAAACACAACGATGGCAGGGAGCAATCCCTGCCACTTTTTTGCGTTATTGTTAGACTGAATTACTTTGATTAAACGAAAATAAATTAAGCGTTCGTGTAATTTGTTGTTGTGTTTATAGAGGATATATGATATACTGTAACTATAGAATTAACAACTCATACAAGAGGTGCACTATGGCTGTCAGTTATAATAAATTGTGGAAACTCCTTATAGATAAAAATATGAAGAAAAAAGAACTCGGAGAAGCCGCCGGGATAAGTAATACCCTAATCGCTAAGTTAGGTAAAAATGAAAATGTTACAGTAGAAGTACTTGTAAAAATATGTACAGCTCTTGATTGTAATATAGAAGATATTATGGAATTGATTCCTGATAATAATTGATTAAGAATTATCCAAAAATCAGGAGGATTATAAAAGTATGCCGTATCAAATTTGGAATAGAAGGTATACAGGTAGCAAATATAAGTTATCAAATTGGATTTCCGGTTTAATACACGATAATTGTGTCGGAAACTCATTTTGCGATTTGTTTGCCGGTACCGCAATAATGAGTAAAAAAATGATTGATAGTATTGATGAAATCTATATAAATGATTTTCTTTACTCAAATGAGATAATTTACAAAGCTTTTTTCGAACAGTCTGACTATGACCTCAAAAAATTAGAATTTTTAAAAAATGCGTTTATAGAAACGCCTTTATCTCAAATTTCTGAAAACTATGTATCAAAAAACTTCGGAAATAAATTTTTTTCGTATAATGATTCACTTCGTATCGGCTATATCAGAGAAAAAATAGAAAATGACAAAACACTTAATGAAAAAGAAAAGAATATATTAATTGCATCTCTTTTATATTCATTGGACAAAGCGGCTAATACAGTAGGCCATTATGATGCTTATATTAAGGGAAAACAGATTAACGATACATTTACATTTGAACTAATAGAACCATATGTGTTTAAGAATAAAAAAATCCATATTTCGAGGCTGGATGCTAATGAGTTAGCTAAAAGTATTAGTTGCGATATTGTTTATATTGATCCGCCTTATAATTCAAGGCAATATAGTAGATTTTACCATATTCTTGAAAATATCGCAAAGTGGAAAAAGCCGGAGCTATTTGGCACAGCTTGTAAGCCTAAAGCAGAAAATATGAGTGAATATTGCAGAAGTTCAGCAACAAGAACATTTGAAGAATTGATATCTTCATTAAATTGCAAATATATCGTTGTTTCATACAATAATACATATAACTCTAAAAGTAGTTCTTCAAAAAATAAAATTGCACTTGAGGATATTAAACATATTTTGGAAAACAAAGGTACTGTTTCGGTATTTGAAAAAGAACATCAGTATTTTAATGCCGGTAAAACAGAGTTGCCGAACCACAAAGAGCTAGTTTTTATAACGAAAGTAGGTGGATGAAATGACAGATACAGGTGCTTGTAGGCGCTCTCCGTTCTTTTATGTAGGAGATAAATTCAAACTTGTTCCACAACTAAAAGAAAATTTTCCTAAAAAAATAGATCGTTTTATTGAACCGTTTTGTGGAGGTGGCAGCGTATTTCTTAACACTAATGCAAATGAATATTTGCTAAATGATATTGATACTTATATGATTAAACTGCACAAGTTTTTGATTTCGTTTAGCAATAATCAAGATGCTTTTTGGAATGAGTTAAAACTTGATATTGATAAATATCAGCTTTCTGCTACATTTCTCGGAAAAGATGTTCCGAAAGAATATCGTAAAGAGTTTGTGAAAACATATTTTGCTAAATATAACAAAGAGGCATACTACAAAATGAGAAGTGATTTCAACAATGATAAAGATGATATGATGCTTTTGTATATGTTGTTGATATATGGTTTTAACCGTATGCTTCGATTCAATTCAAAAGGTGATTTCAATTTACCGGTAGGTAACGTTGATTTTAACAAAAATGTTGTAAAAGCGCTTAATTCATATTTCGATTATGTCAGCGATAAAGATATTGAATTATTTAATATGGATTTTCAAGACTTTATCGAAAAAGTCCAGCCAACACCGAATGATATGGTTTACTTGGATCCGCCATACTTGATTACATTTAGCGAATATAATAAACTTTGGAATGAAGACAGCGAGATGAGATTAATAGACTATCTTGATACATTAAATAAGCGTGGTGTTCGATTTGCAGTATCAAATGTATTATGGCATAGAAAAAGATATAACGGAACATTTAACGAATGGGCACAAAAGTATAATGTTGTGAAAATTAAAAGCAATTACATTAGCTTTAATGATAATACAGAGAAGGACACATATGAAGTGTTAGTGAAAAACTACTAAGTGTCGAAAGAGGTGTAATATGGATCAATTTTTAACTCCAGAGGAATGGAATATTGATAATTTGTTCAAGGGTAAATATATAATTCCGATATATCAACGCCCATATAGTTGGGGAGAGAGTGAAGTAAAGCAATTATTAAAAGATATTTATTCATCTTATCAGTTGTTTATTGCGTCTCAAAACGGAGACACAAGCGTTAAAAATGAAGAAATGCTGTTGTTTACAGGAACATTGTTCATTAAAACAAACAGAAACGTGAAAAATGAATATACAGAATATGATATTGTAGATGGACAACAAAGAACTACAACATTAACTCTTGTGTTAATGATTCTTTTAAACATACTTACAAAAATCGATTCGGATGACGACGCTGTAAAGGAAATTAAAAACTATCTTTGGAAGAAAGTTGATAGAAAGAATAACAAAGATGCAAGAGTGTTAACTTTAGGCAATATTGATCAGCCAATAATGATTGAATTGTTTGATAATTTATTTTCTGGAAAAGATATTGTTCAATTTGCAAACAATAAACTTGAAGAAAAGTTAAATGATGTTGAGGAGAATTTATTAAAAAATGTTGTTTATATAGCAAATTATTTTGATCAATTTGAAGATGAAAATGAATATTACAACTATTTTGACTATATAAAAAATAATGTTCGTTTCATTGCTATTAAGGTTCAAACAAATCTTGTAAAATTATTCAGTATATTTGAATCAATCAATAGTAAAGGTAAACCTCTTGAAGACATTGATTTAATAAAGAGCTATATTTTCCAAAACATTGAAGAATCTGATTATGACGAATATTTAACAAAATGGGGTAATCTTATTACGGAAACAAATGATAATTTGATGGATTATCTCATTGTATATGTTAGAGCCAATGTTTCATATTACAGAAACAGCATCAAATTGCATAATTTTAAGTCATTAGTTGAAAACAATTTTGCTGAATATTATTCAACTGATACAGCACAAAAAACATTATTGGCTTTTATTGATGACATGTCAAAGAATGTTAAATATTATAAAATGATTTCTGATATTAATGCTTTAGAATCAGAAGGTTTGTCTAAAAAGGCATTATCAATCTTTGGAATGAATAATGTTGCTGATTATAACCATACAAAAGCACTGTATTTTAAACTTTTAGATATGAGAGATAATAATCAATTATCAGATCAAGAGTTTGAAAGAATTTTAGAGTACGCATTTAGATTCATCTTAACCTTCCAAAGCATTTGTTCTAGAGAGAGTAAACAAACGCTAAGCGTATTTGTTGATGTTCAAAATGAAATCTATAAAGAACTTCCAAAATGTGATAATGAAATAGATTTATCACAAAAAACATTTGATATCATAATAAATATTTTCAATAAAAAGATTTCCGAAAATGCTATCAATGATGAGAGTTTAAGGAACGGAATTAGAACAACAATTACATACAGAAGAAATAAGAAAGTAGCTAAAGTTTTACTATCTTATTTAGAATATTGTTCGGGACAATCTGTTGATTACACAAAACTTTATTGGATTTTGAAACTTGGAAAAGATATTCATCTTGATCACATTCTTCCACAAAATCCAAAACCAAATGACGAAAACTTTAGATATTATATAGCTGAAAATAGTGCCATTTTGAAAGATGGACAAGATTTTATAGAAAATGCTGTTTCAAATGTTCTTAATAAAGAAGATTTTTATGATGAATTTTTGCATGTTATTGGTAATCTGAGATTATCATGGTCGAGTGATAATATTAAGAAATCAAATAATTTTGTGATTATTAAAGAGTTTGATGATTCTTTTAATACGAGTAAACAGGTTAAGCAGAGAACTAATGATATAATCGAAAGTGTTATAAATTCGAAATTACTTTTAAGCACTAATGATATCGGTGAAGTATCAAGTATTTCAGTAGGCGAAACCAGTAGCGTTATTGGTTTTAGAGATGATGAAAAGATATTCAAGAATTACAACCCTATTTCTTTTGAGTTTTTAGGTGAATCATTTAACCTAGACAAATATACTTATGCAGAGCTTTTAGATAAAGTGATTGTCTTACTCTATGAATTAGAGAAAAGTGAGTTCAAGGAACTGGCATCACAAAAGTTCAAGCCAATGGATTCAGATAGAATATATATTTCAACAGATATTTCAGATATTCGTAAGCCATTTGCTTTGGACAATGACGTGTTTGTTGAAAAGAATCTATCCTCTGATTATATTGTAAAATTTTTATATATTTTACTTAAGCAACTTGGTCTTGATGAACAAGATTTGAAAATTGAAATTAAAGAAAAGTAGGATAACCTTATGACAAGAGAGCGCAATTCAGAGTATAAGCCTTTATCATTTTCTACAACTATGAGAAATCCAGCAAGAATTGCTGATTTTTTAAAGTGCATTCTTCCATATGAAGGACAAACTTTAACTAATGAAATTATTATGAATGTCGCAGCAACTCTTATAAAGAAGAAACTTTATAAGCCGATGTATATTGGCCGTACACCGAGACTCAAATTCATTTTGAACGAAGAAAGAGATTTTACGGACTTAGAAGTTAGTGAAATAATTCAAAACAGTCCTCAAAACCATAAAGAAGCCGGATTTGATAAGGGGTGGCCTTCTCGATTTGATACGTGGTATAAATTGCCTATGGAGTTCGGTTTTTTATATTATAAAATGAATGCTCCAATAGAAATATCAACAACTGGTCATATGCTGATTGATGCTCATAATGAAAATCCGATTAATGACGAAAAAATTAAAAATGTTTTTTTAAATTCGTTGATGAAGTATCAAACAAATAATCCTTTTAGAAAAAATGCTAACGATAATTCACCATTGGTATTATTGTTACAAGTTATAAAGTTGCTAAAAGATGATCCTGATGAGAATGATGCGGGTGTTTTTAGAAGTGAATTGTCTTTAATTATTTGTTGGCCTGATCGTAATGCTCAAGCTCTTTATGAAAAGATTAAGGAACTTAGAAGACAATATAGTTTTACATACGGCGATGAAATTATTTATGACATCTGCCTTGAATTGCTTGGCGCTACAGAAGATCAAAAGAATAGATTTAAAATCAATCAAATAACTGGAGAGGCGGTTGATGAATTTATTCGAAAAATGCGTATCACTGGCGTGGTTTCATTACGTGGTAATGGTAGATTTATTGATTTCAACTCATTTGAAATGGAAAAAATTGAATACATTTTAGACAATTACGTTAATTACAGTAATTACCAATCTAAAAGAGAATTTTTTGATTACATGGGTTCAATTGATACAGAAATTGTATCCTTAACACAGATTGTAGATGATTCGATTGTTTTTGATGCAAGAATTAATACGTTGAATCAGTGGGCAACAGAGTATACAAAAGAAGATATTGCTAACGAACTCAATATTCTTTCGAGAAACGGTGAAAGTAGAAATGCTATTCTTAGGGTTATTGATAAACCTACAAGATTGGAATTTTTAACAAGTATTGCGTTAAAGCAGAATTTTGTAGATTTGGATGTGAGACCTAATTATCATGTTGATGATGAAGGATTGCCAACATTTACTGCCTCCGGTGGAGTTGCAGATATTGAATGTTATGATACTGATTGTAATTCGTTGGTTGAGGTAACTCTTATGTGTGCGAGAAATCAAGCAACAAATGAGATGCCTGCTATTACTCGTCATTTGCAAGAAGCGATAGAAAAAGACCCCAATATTACACATTTCTCAATGTTGGTTGCCCCATCAATTCATACCGATACAAAATATATGGCTGGATATTCAAAATATCAGTATGGAATTGATATATTAACTCTTACGATAACAGAATTTATTGAACAAATTAGTGTTAATAGACGAATTATGGAAATGTTGCCAGTATAGGGGCTATACATAAAATGTGTGCGAGTTCGATAACTCATTATTGTTGGTATTGTCTGCTACGATGTTTTTAGCAAGAAACAAGTTGTTTTGACCATTGCATGCTTTTTCAAATATCCTTCAAAAATATTTTGTGTGATTTATTTATGATTTTTGTAAAATGTTCAAAGTCTTTGATGGAAAGGCCAATTCCACATTTTACGATAAATATGACTATTCAAAAGAATTGAAAAGATAGTTTTAACTGAAAAAATATAGGAACTGTATTGAGTATTCGACGGTTTTAAATCGAATTTATTTCTAATGAGTGGTGTAATAAACCATTATTATAACAAACATAAGCAATTGGGGAGTGTTTAAAATGAAAATAATTCAAAAAGCAATTCATATTATAGATTATGAGAATAGTAGCGTCATTTCAAGAGATATTCCAGCTGAATTCGAATCTTATGTTACTGATTTGATAAACCATATAAGTGATAATGATTCTGTGCGTGAGTATAAAACACGTTCTAATTCCACAGAGGTAATTAGTTGTGTCATTTCTATATGTAATAATCTTTCTGATGATGACACTGTATTATCCAAAATGGAAACCATAGCTAAAAGACTTTTGTTAAAAGAAACAGAAGCACAAGAACAAATATCACGAACTCAAACAAATGTTCAAAAAGGAAGTCTTGTTCAAGCCTTATTACTTTCTAATGATGAAAAAAATTATACATATCTTCTTGCTAAAGTTGAACATAGCGAGTGGGTTGATGATTCGGATTTTTCGTTTAAAACTGGTTTTTCAAAGGACAAAAAAACTATATGGAAGTCGTGTCTTATTGATATTTCAGATTTAAAAAGCACAGAGTTTTTTTCGAAAATTTATTCAAATACTATTGCAAAATATTGGAGCGATGGTTTTCTTGAATTTGATGAAATGAATAGTGATGAATCGAACACTCTAAAGGCGTTTAAAGCTATAGAGGCAACATTGAATCAGAATTTCAAAGGCGTAGCAAGCCCTGATCACACTATCATTCGTAACCATTTTATTGGATATTTCAAAAATAATAATCATATTGATTATAATAATATGATAAATTCAGTGCTAGAACATTACCAACCTGTAGATCCAGATTATATGACAAACGAAAAAATTAATAATCTAAAAAACAAAATGTTGGAACTTCCACAGAAAAGAAATTTTGATAAACAGTTTTCTCCTGTTAGTAATGTTATTAACGCTCGTATAAGAAAGGTATATCCGATAACGGAGGGTATAGAATTAAAAGTCAATAGCAATATTGAAGATATAGTTAATACTGTGCAGTCAGTTGAAGAGAATGGCATTAAGTACATCCGTATTAGATCTACTAATGACAATACTTTCAATCGATTTCGAATAGAAAATTATTTAAACAAGTAAATATCAATAGTTTTTATATATAAAGGGGAGGATTGTTGTGGGATTATTTTCAATTATTAATGAAGTATTTAGCGATACAAAAATTGATGTTAAAGAGCGTTTAGATACCGTTGAAACATGTTTTGACATCGTTTTTGACAAACTTCCCTCTGTCGAAATATTCAATAAAATCATAGAAAATGTACCAAAGCGTGACTCTTTAAAAATTTTATTAATGAATGACAGCGATGATATGATAACGCTTACAAATGATTGCGTTGATACCCAAAAATATTCTGAATTTATTGCAGAAATGCAAAATGGTGATAATATAAAAATTAGTATTCAGATTGATAAAACAGTTGAAAACAACATATTCTCGATTTATTCGTACGAAACATTTTCAAATGATTTGCTTTCAAGACCTGTCAGCGAAATAATGAGATGGTTTTCTTCTCATCTTTCGACTCGAGCAAGTTTGATTTTTGAAGTTTTTGATTATGATATTTCATTGTCAACAAAGACTATAGCATTTATGTCAACTAAAACGGCAACATTTATTCCATCTGTTGACCGAATTTCACGATTAGAAGGTTGCAAAAGTAATTCTTCTTTTTACAATATGAATCTTTTTGAATTAATTCCAGATGATTTTATTATACAAGGGATTATTCAAAATGATTTGGGTTTACAGCCTTTGTTTAATAAAATTGCTACGATTTTGTCAATTGCATATGTTTCATCATCTTCATCGCTTACAACTGATATAATTCATATTCAAATAAACGGACAACGTACAATTAATTATGAAATACCTATTGATTCTATCTGTGGGGATGAGAAATGGCAAAATATTTATACTTGGATTTATACAGACGGAAATTCAACAGACAAAACTTTGATAGTGCATAATGTAATAACATTATATTGCAAATATGAATCAATATTATATCTAGACGATACCGTTTTTGAGGCTATTAAGACAAATTACAACTTATATTTGCGTAATAACGTTGATCAGTATATAAATTTAAAGAGAGATATTGCAAAGTTTATTAAAGAAACTGTAGGTCAGGTGGGAGAATATGCAACTTCAATTCTAACTAAATTTAAGAATAACTTACTTGCAATATTTGGGTTTCTTTTTACGGTAGTGTTAACTCGTATTGGGAACGCTCAAAAATGGGAAAATATTTTCACGAAAGAGACGATATATGTAATTGAAATTTTTGTTATTGGTTCATTTTTTTATTTGATAATCTGTATATTTGAGACAAGATTTAAAATTAAGAAATCTCAATATGCTTATTTCTGTATTAAAGATAACTATAAAGGGGTATTATCGGCCGCTGAAATAGAAGAAGCTTTTGATGATGATAAGTTATTGAACGAAACAAAAAAATGTGTTATTAAGGGTATTGCTATTTGGTCAATAATCTGGGGTATTACATTAATAAGTGCAGTTATAATTATTGAATGTCTAACGACGCATCAAGGGCTAATTGTATGGATGTTAAAAAAATTAGCTGTAATTAGATAAAAAGAAATAGTATAAAATATTTTATTATGACAAAAGCAATATGCGATAATTAAACAATTAAGTATATGTTGCGTTTGATAGCATCCAAGTGATAGCTATTTGATAGCAAAAGCAGGAATACCCCATAGAATTGAGATAATCTGTACCAATTTAAAGCATATCAAGTCAAAATTTCTAAGCAAAAACAGTTAAAGTCTGTTTTACACTTAGGAGTGGGAATAACTCCGCTGACTCGATAAACGCCCTATTTACAAGGCATTTGGGAGTTTTGCAACCCTAAATGGCAACATTTTGGCAACAATAAAATATTTACATAAAACTAAGAGCTATCAGACATCAAGTCCGATAGCTCTTTTGCTATTCTTCGTTTTCTTTTTTCGTCAAGTATTCAAGAAGTTACTAAGTTGCGAGTATAATTAAAGCGGTGGAAAAGTTTACAAAGAAGTGATATAATTTGAATAGATTAAGAGCGACAAATCTATATTTGGAGGGAGTAAAGTGTCAATATTCACAAAGATAGCAGAAAAATATGATCTGAAGATAATCGGTGAACCGGTGTGCTTGAGCGGCGGCTTAATGCACAAGATGTATAAGATTAACACACAGCAAGGGACTTTCGCTCTGAAGTTGCTAAATCCGTTTGTTATGCAAAGAGAAAATGCTATGGATAATTATGCAAAAGCTGAACGGATAGAACTTTTATTGGAGCAAAAAGGTATTCCGATTCTTCCAGCATTGTCTTTAGGTGGAAGAAAAATGCAGGAGATAGATGGTGAATATTTCTATCTGTTTGACTATTTTCCCGGAAAAGCCTTAAAAAGCAATGAGATAACAGCAGATCACTGTAAAGAAATGGGAAAGGTACTTGCCGAAATCCATAGTATAGACAAAAAGTATGAAAATGAAGCTTTTTATGAAATGTCTATTGATTGGAATTTCTATCTTACAGAAATGAAACATACCGATACGAAACTATATGCAATATTGAAAGATGCTTTGCCTGTAATCCAGGACAGTCAAAATAAAGGTAATCAGGCACGAAAGATACTACCCCCTATCGTGTCAATCTGTCATAACGATATGGACTGCAAAAATGTTCTCTGGAATGGGAACGATTATCGTATTATTGATTTAGAGTGTTTATCTTATAACAATCCGTTTATGGAATTGTTTGAATTGGCATTGTATTGGTCGGGATATGAAGATTGCAAAATTGATTTTCAATTATTTCAAGCTTTTTTGCAAGGTTATAAAAATGCCGGTAGAGAAATGCCGATAGATTGGGAAACATTATATGATTGCAATAACGGCAGATTGGAATGGTTAGAATACAATATTAAGCGTGTTTTAGGCATTGACTGCGGAAATGATGAAAAAGAAATCGGAACAGAACAGGTTAAAGAAACAATTCAGCACATTATTTACTATGCAAAGATGAAGAACCTGATACTTGAACACACTATGTTATAATTGGCACATAAAAGAAATTATTATAATATGTATGTGTTATAATATTTATTAGCTACACACTTGTAGGTGATGTGTATATTCCAAATCTTGTGTCGACCGATACAAATTATGGAATAGGCTATTGGGGCAGAAAACATAAGGAGTATATTAAGCAACATAAACCGGCGTTTTATACAACCTTGCTTACTCAATGTGAACTAAATTCATACTTGCATGATGTTGATGTCAGAGCAACAGAAATGTATGACGCCCTAGTTAAGAAATTAGCAAAACAAGAAGGTGTTACAGAAAAACTTAAAGCAACCGATATGATGCTCTGGGTGCAAAAGATGAATAATATCCGTAATAGAGCAACGGAAAAAGTAAATACAGAACTGATTTACACGGTATAAACAAAATGACGGCAGGGATTTCTCCCTGCCGCTGTTATTCGTTTCTGAAAATTTATGTCAATCGTGAAATATGATATTGCTATTATTCGAGATTTAGAATATAATATAGTAAATGACACACAGTACAGGAATAGGAGCTTTTTATGGAATTTATGTCTGCAAGGGAAGCCGCTGATAAATGGGGCATTTCCCAAAGAAGAGTAGCGGTTTTGTGCTCTGAACAAAGAATTAAAGAAGCAACTATGGTCGGTAATATGTGGATTATTCCTTCTTCCGCAAAAAAGCCCATAGATGCAAGAAGTACACGATATAATCTAACCGAGGAAAAAGCAGTTAAACCTTTCTTGAAATGGGCAGGCGGTAAAGGTCAGCTTATTAAAGAAATTGAACAATATTATCCTTTTGAAAACGGCAAAATAACCAAATACGCCGAGCCGTTTGTTGGTGGCGGGGCTGTTTTGTTTGATATACTTAGTAAATATAATTTAGATGAAGTTTATATCAGTGACATTAACGCTGAACTTATCAATACTTATCGAATTATTCGTGATGATATTGATGCTTTGATAGAAACGCTTTACACTATGCAAAGCGATTTTATTCCGTTAGATACGGAAAATCGTAAAGTATATTATATGCAAAAGCGTGAGCGTTTTAATGATTTGAAGGTCAACGGAAATGAAAGCGTCAATATTGAAAAAGCTGCATTGATGGTTTTTCTTAACAAGACATGTTTCAATGGTTTATTCCGTGTAAATAAAAAGGGTTTATTCAATGTTCCTATGGGTTCTTACAAAAATCCTATGATCTGTGATGAAAAAAATCTCAGAGCCGTATCGGAGAAATTGCAAAAAGTTACTATTATATGTGGAGATTACAGAGAGTCTGCTAACTTTATTGATGAAAATACCTTTGTTTATTTTGATCCACCCTACAGACCTATTACAGATACAGCGAGTTTTACCGCATATACAGAGAATTTGTTTAATGATGACGCTCAAATTGAGCTTGCACAATTTGTTGGCGATATGGATAAAAAGGGTGCAAAAATTGTAATTAGCAATTCCGATCCAAAGAACTCAAATACAGACGATGATTTCTTTGATAATATTTACTCTGCTCATAAAATCAAACGAGTTGAAGCAACTCGAATGATTAACTGTAACAGTGAAGCGAGAGGAAAGATTAAAGAATTGCTCATTAGCAATTTTTGATGGAGGAAAAGAAGATGAGTTATGAGTACGATGTTGCATTGTCTTTTGCAGGAGAAGATAGAAAATTTGTGGAAGATTGTGCGGAAATTTTACGCTCGTTAAACATTAACGTTTTTTATGACAACTACGAAAAAGAAGTATTGCTTGGGAAAAATTTATACAGTTATCTAGCAGATGTCTATCAAAATAGAGCTCGCTTTGCCGTTGTTTTTGTTTCAAAAGCATATAAGAAAAAAAGGTGGACAAATCACGAACTTGAGTATATAACTGCACGAAAATTCACCCAAAATGAAGAATATCTTTTGCCTGTAAAACTTGATGAAACAGAATTGAACGAAATACCATTAACAACAGGTTATTTGCAGGGCAATAGTCCAATAGAAGTTGCGATTACAATTGCTAAGAAAATCAACAGTAAACTAGATGTAGACTTAATGCTTTCTGAATTAAAATATTATCTCCCTAATTACGAAATAGATATTATCGACAGTAAAGTTTCTTTCAGGTGCGAGCAAGAAGATTTTTATGCAGAATATCCCATTGGCTTTATGATGGAATTATATCGCCAAGATTTAATTGAAAGAGCATTCGTGCTACCGGCTATTGTACCGAATTAATAGGAGGAGTTATTTATGAACAGAAATTTTAGCACTTGGCTGTCCGGCTTTCGTGACAGTATTGCAGACTATGGTTATTACATAGATTTTGAAAAAGTTCACAGGAATATCGATAATATAAAAGTTGAACTTAACATTTTAAATTCACTTATCGGCTCTAATAATATAGAAATGGATTTTGAAAACCTGATAAACAAATATCCAGAAACTTTGAAATGCATACCTCTGCTTTTGGCAGTTAGGTCAAATGAAATATATGCGATTGATGGTGATGGAGACTATACATATAATTTTAAGAATCCTAATATTTCGGTCGAGCAATATAAGATATTTATGCGTAAAACAGGTCTTTTTGACTTGATGAAAAATCACATTGTCAACAATCTTGTAGATTATGCAACAGGTGTTGAAACAGGTCTTGACTCTAACGGTCGTAAAAATCGTGGCGGTCATTTAATGGAAAACTTAGTTGAAAACTTTATCCAAAAAGCAGGTTTTGTCAAAGATGAGTCCTATTTCAAAGAAATGTATATTCATCAAATTACCGATAAATGGGGTGTTGACCTTTCAGCCATATCAAATCAAGGAAAAACAGAAAAACGTTTTGATTTTGTAGTTAAGACGTCTAATATGATTTACGGTATCGAAACTAATTTTTACGGCAGCGGTGGAAGTAAATTAAACGAAACAGCACGCAGTTACAAAACACTTGCTCTTGAAACCGATACAATCGACGGTTTTACTTTTGTTTGGTTTACCGACGGAAAAGGTTGGACAAGTGCTCGCCATAATCTTGAAGAAACTTTTGATGTTATGCAGCACATTTACAATATTAAGGATATAGAAAATGGCATAATTACAGAGGTTTTTAAATAATGGCAAAGAAAATTACAAAATGGGAACCTGATGATTTTGAATTGGAAATGACAACACATTGGTCTTTCCCAAAACGTGGCGATTGGGCAACTCACGATGCAAAATGGCGTGGAAATTGGTCACCATATATTCCTCGAAACATTCTGCTCCGCTATTCACAAGAGAACGATTTAGTTCTCGATCAGTTTGCAGGTGGTGGAACAACCCTCGTTGAAGCAAAGCTTTTGAACCGTGATATTATCGGTGTTGATGTCAATGATGTTGCACTTGATAGGTGCAAAGAAAAAATAGATTTTGAGCATGAAAGCGCAAACGGAAAAGTTTATATCCGTAAAGGCGATGCAAGAAATTTAGATTTTCTTTCGGATGAAAGTATTGACCTGATTTGCACACATCCGCCCTATGCCGATATTATTAAATATAGCGATGGCATTGACGGAGATTTGTCGCAACTCAAAGTGAAAGATTTTCTTGAAGAAATGAAAAAGGTAGCTGCAGAGAGCTACCGTGTTCTGAAAAAAGATAAATTTTGTGCTGTACTTATGGGTGATACAAGACAAAAAGGTTGTATGATACCAATGTCTTTTGATGTTATGAAAATTTTCCAAGATGCCGGATTTACTCTAAAAGAATTGATTATCAAAGAGCAACACAACTGCAAAGCAACGGGATATTGGAAAACAAATAGTGTAAAATATAATTTTTTACTGATTGCACACGAGTATTTGTTTGTATTTAGAAAATAAGGGTAATGTTGATTAAATGATAGAACATTTTTCTTTCTCGAGTATTAGATTATTCATATGAAAAATTTTAAAAAATGGCATTGAGCTATTAAATTAAAATTATGAAGATATAGATTTCACTTTATTTAGAAGTTATATTAAAAAGGAAACATCAACTTTTATTTATAAAAGTTACGGTAACATAATTTTAGTTGATACATGAACTTTTACTGTATGTTCAAATAATGCGAATATTGTTGAAATTTAAGTTTCTATATTTGTGATTAACATATAATGGAGGTATATTATATATGAAATTAGAAAAATCTATTGAATATGCACTTAGTGGAGATGCAATTCTTTTTTTAGGTTCGGGTGCTTCTGTAGGAGCAATAAATCAAAATGATGAGCCCCTTCCAATAGGGAAAGAATTAGCACATAGAATATATTCTGATTGTGATGATTTAACGCAGGCAGCGGACTTTTATTGCGAAGATAAAGATGATGAAGGCAAAGATGGAAAGCAAGAGTTGATTTCGTTTTTGAAACAAGAGTTTAGAGTGAAAAAAATATCTGATTACCAGAAAATGATTCCATTAATTCCGTGGAAACGAATATACACTACTAATTATGATGATGTTGTTGAAAAAGCATACAATATTGCTGGAAAGTATGTACGTAGTTTAACTACTGATAATGATCCGTGCGATTATATTAGCAGTGATAAAACTATCTATTTACATATTAATGGTGACATAAATAAATTGAGTAAAAACTCACTTAATGCTCAATTTAAGCTAACAGACTATAGTTATAATACAAGTTCATTTAAAGCAAATCAATGGGGTACATTATTTAATAGTGACTTAAAAACCTATTCTGTTGCCATTTTTATTGGATTTTCAATGAATTATGATTTGGATATCAAGAGAATAATAAGCACAGTAAAAAAAGAAAAATGCATATTTATTGTTCATAAGGATGAATCTCAAAACACAATACGAACGCTAAAAAAATATGGAGATGTTGAGTGTATTGGAATTGAAGGTTTCTTTGATAAAGTGTCGGAAATTCAAAAAGATTTTGAATTTAATGCTGATATAGAAAAAATGCCATATACTAATTTTGAAAGGATTACGAATTATCCAACAATAAAAGAACCAAATGATAATGAAGTGTTAACATACTACAAAGTAGGAAAAAAGACAAACTCGTTATATTATGAAAAAAACGGAAACTATAAAGCAATTGTAAAAAGAAATGTAGTTGATGATGCGGTAGAAAATATTGAAAATGGTATTGAATGCATATTTATTCATTCCGATATAGGCAACGGAAAAACTGAAGCCGTTGATCAAATTTGTCTTCAATTATCTTCAAAGTTTTCGATTTTTAAGTTGGTTGATTATAATGAAAAAATTGCTTTAGAAATTGAAGATATTTGCAAATCAACAGGTAAAAAAATTGTAGTTATAGAGAATTTTTTTAATTATTATGATGTATTTGAAAAATTCAAACTGTTTAATAGCAATAATAATATTACATTTATTTTTACTGCAAGAACATCAATTTATAAATCAAGATATGAATCGTTTCTTCTTGACAAAACTAAAGTTTATGATTTAAATAGGTTGAAGGAAGGTGAAATAAAACAACTAGTTAATATATTTAGCGAGTATGGATATTATCCAAAAAAGAAACATTTTTCATCTTATTATGACTGGATAAAAAAGCAGCATAAGTCAAAATTGCAGTCAATAATATTGGAAATATTTGATAACCAATCTATTACAAATTCGCTAAAAAATATATTGTTAGAAATACAGAAACTCGATAAAAAATCCAGAAGTTTATTGATATTTATGATTGTGATTAAAATTATGAACTTGGATTTGAGCTTTGATGATATTTTAGAATTGCTGGATATGAATGGAATTGATTATACTTTTGAAAAAAATGATGGTATTAGTGAACTTGTTTATTTTGGTAGCACTAACACATCTATTAAATCTGTAACAGTTTGTATGTGGATACTTAAAAATTTGAAAAACACATCTAATATTTTTGATGTGTTAGTAAATGCTGCTATACAAGCAGATATTGGATATAAGGTGAATAAAAAATATGAAAACTTTTTAGGAAATATAATTTCTTATAAGCATTTAAAATTTGTTTTGAATTTGCTGGTTGATAATAATAACGAAAAACTTAAATACATTAATAATTTTTATCAAAGATTGAAAAATTTAAATTATTATAAAGATAAATATTTTTTCTGGTTGCAATATGGAATTTCAGCTATAGAATTAAAAGACTTTGATTCTGCAGAACAACATCTAAATGCAGCTTTAGCTAAAACGCACAACGAAATTATTCCATTTGAAATTAACAATCAGTATGCAAGATTGAAAATGGAATTAATGTTAAAAAATAATTATGAATACAATTCATCTACGTATGCAGAAATTGTTGAAATTAATAAACTTCTTACTCCTACAAAAGCAAAAGAAGATGATGAATATTATTGTTATAAAATGTCTTCGTCATATTATCCGAAGCTGTTTTCAAAATTTTATTCATGTATGTCTGAAGAAGAACGAGAAGGAATGAAAAATATAGCTGAAAATAATAATGCTCTTTGTTTAAAATATTTAATTGAAAATCGTAACGATAATTTTGTTAAGAGTGTAATGAAGTTTGCGAATGTATATGAAAATTTAAGTAATTATCAAAATGATCATGTGGAATTTTCAGTTGAATCTATCAAACATAATTATGCTTATGGAAAAGCAATAATCGGAGGTAATAAAAGGTCTGCAAGAATACACATTTCTCAAATATCAAATAATTATGTTAAATCAATACAGAAATATTTACCTATTGGAAAAACAATTAGCTGCAAAGTATTGAAATTTAATGATAAAAATAAAATATGGGAATTATCATGTAAGTTATAATATTTGTTTACAATTGATAGTACTGCTATTTATAAAAATATTTAGCTTGTATCTATGATACAATACAAACGATATGGCAGATGGTGATACTGTTTTGATACTGTAAACTTTGAGTTACAAAAACTCAGTAAAAACGGTTAGATTATCTGTATAAAAACAAAATATTTACTAAACAAAAAAGTTTAGTAAACGATCAAATTGAGCGAGTGGGAGTAACTCCGCAACCTCGATAAAAGCCCTATTTATAAGGCATTCAGGAGTTTTGCAACCCCAAATGGCAACATTTTGGCAACAATATAATATTCACATAAAACTAAGAGCTATCAGACATCAAGTCCGATAGCTCTTATTATATTTAATATATAATTAAATTAGAAATCGCCAATTGAAAAAATAATCTTTCTAGCTTTAAATTGCTATTTCAATAATAAATTCCAACTAAAAAATTCATTAACTAACAAATAATATTTATATCAAATTTATCTAAAACATTTATATAAAACTTAATAATCAATTATTTGTTTGTTTTTTTGGAAGTGTTACAAGCATTACTGTTCCATTTTTGTCGCTCTTTTCAGCTTTTACCGTACCGTTGTGTAAAAGTACAATTTCCCATACAAGTGATAGTCCAAGACCTACACCGCCGTATGCTCTGCTACGAGATTTATCAACACGGAAAAATGGTTGAAAAATACTTTCTTTATACTGCTCAGGTATACCATAACCGTTATCTTTAACTCGTATATAAAGCTGATTATTCTTTTCGTCAACAGTTATAATTACAGAAGCGTTTTCTCTGTTGTAGCGTATTGCGTTTTCAGTTAAATTAAATAATAAACGATAAATTAAGGTGTCACTGCCTATCATCATACCATTGCCGTTGTATTCAAGGCGAATATTCTTTTTTTCTGCAAGGGGAGCAAGGTCGGTAAATATTTCTTCAATCATAGGGGCAATTTCTATTGTATCTTTGCACTCAACTGTACGAAGCTCACTCATTTCAAGCAGAGTTTTTGTCATTTGTGACATTCTTTCGTTTTGCTCTTGTAGCAGTGCAAGAAATTCTGCTGTATCGTTGCTCATATTTGGGTGCTCAACAGAAAAAAGCTCAATTTGTGCTTGGGTTAAGGCAAGTGGTGTTCTTAACTCGTGCGCTGCATTTCCTGTGAATTGCCGTTGAGCAGTAAAACCGTTGTCGAGTCGGTCAAGCATATTGTTAAATGAGTGACAAAACTGTTTAAATTCCGGCAAAACATCGTCGCTTAATTTCATATCTGCCAAATTGTTGGGCTGTACATTCTCTACTTGAGAGGCAAAACTTTTTAGCGACTTTAAAGCACGACCACTGACAAAATATGCAAGTATACCACCAAGTACGCTTACGGCAACTGTTATGTACCAATTAGTAGTATTGAATGAAGCTTGTGCACCACTGACAATAATGGTAAGCTCACGGTCGAGATTTTCATTTTCCGGATTAAATGAACTCGGTTTTCCTTTATCAATTTTACTATATGCTGATATTCCGTTGCCTATTGAATCCATATATCGTTTGCCTGAAAAACCGATTAAACAATTCATTAGCACACAAGTTATGCAAATTAAAACTGTGGTCATTAAGGTTATTCGCCATTGTAAAGAAAGTTTTTTCATTTTTTCTCCTCCATTACATAACCCTCGCTTATACGGTTGTGAATAGGGTCATAGCCTAATGCATTACGAAGCTTTTTCCTTAATGATGAAATATGCACTCTTATTGAGTTGCTGAAATTGTCAACACTGCTGTCCCATACGTGTTCAATCAACTCCTCTTGACTTACAGGTCTGCCTTGATTTAACATTAGATATTCAAGTATTCCTGTTTCCTTGCGAGTTAAAGATAATTCTTCATCATTTACATCTGCTTTGCGTGTTTTTGTGTTAAATGAAAGATTTGAACATTTTAAAACAATATCGTTTTGAGTGAACTTTCTAAGGGTAAGGTTTCGTATTCTTGCCGAAAGCTCATCTAAGTGAAATGGTTTTGTTAAATAATCATTTGCACCTTCATCTAATCCTAAAACCTTGTCTGCAACCTCACAACGGGCCGATAAAATTAAAACCTTTGTGTCAATGTCTGTTTGCCTCAGAGTTTTCAATACTGTCATTCCGTCAACATTAGGTAGGTTTAAATCGAGCACAACAAGGTCGAAACTTTCAACACTAAGCATATCTAATGCCTTTTGACCGTCATAGCAATAATCAACACTGTAAGCAAGACGCTTAAGACTTCTTACGATTGTGTCACAAAGAGCAACCTCGTCTTCAACAACTAAAATATGCATAAATATCTCCTATCACTTGTATTATTTTGTAAAATATCTTTGTTATAGATTATAACACAAAAAAAATAAAATCTTTGTTAAATTTTTTTCTTAACAAGGATTTTATATCGTTCGTGATATAATAAGGCGAAAAACGAAGGGAGTGGTTAAATTGTTCAAAGTAAAAAAAGCAATATCTCAAATCGGTTTCCTTGTTGCCGGAGTGGTTATGCTGTGCTATGGAGCAATGCGTGGTGAGGCAGACACTGTGCTTAGCAAAGCAATAAGATTATGCTTGGAGTGTATTGGAATTGGATAAAAGAAAAAAGAATGTTTCAAAGCTTGTAAGCCGTTTTCGTACTTGTATTCAGGCAGGTGCAACGCTTTTGACAAATATTCATTTACCTAATTTTTTTAAAGGCGGAATATATCAGGGCAACGGCAAGGCTGTGTGCGTACCGGGGCTAAATTGCTACTCTTGTCCTGCTGCGTCGGGTGCGTGTCCAATCGGCTCGTTTCAGGCTGTTGTAGGCTCATCAAAATTTAAGTTTTCCTATTATGTAACAGGATTTTTAATTTTGCTTGGCGTGTTGCTTGGTCGATTTATTTGTGGCTTTTTGTGTCCGTTTGGTTGGCTTCAAGATTTGCTTAATAAAATACCGTGTAAAAAGCTTTCAACAAAAAAACTAAAGCCTTTAACATATTTAAAATATATCATCTTGCTGCTGACGGTTGTATTGCTACCTATACTTGTGGTTAATGATGTTGGAATGGGCGACCCGTTCTTTTGTAAATATATATGCCCACAGGGTGTGCTTGAGGGTGCAATTCCATTGTCTGCTATTGATGAGGGTATACGCTCGGCTTTAGGAAATAAATTTATTCAAAAGCTTATTATTTTGATTATTGTAGTTGTACTGAGTGTGGTTTTCTATCGTCCGTTTTGCAAGTGGATTTGTCCACTCGGTGCTTTTTATGCATTGATGAACAAGGTGTCGTTGCTTGGAATAAAGGTTGATGAGCATAAATGCGTGTCTTGCGGCAAATGCGCAAGAGCGTGTAAAATGGATGTTGATGTAATAAAAACACCAAACAGCACTGAGTGTATTCGTTGTGGTAAGTGTATAACTGCTTGTCCTACTGATGCACTAAGCTTTCACTACGGATTTGGTATGCCTGAAAAAAATCTTTGCAACACTGTAAAAGAAAATAATAAAACAGATATTAAAACAAATAACAAAAAAGATATAACAACGGAGAAATAATAATTATGAAAAAATCAAAAATATTAACTATACTTATGGTCTTAGTGCTTATGTTTAGCCTTGTTGCTTGTTCAACAGCTAAAAATAACGACAAATCTCAGTCAAATAATACTGCTGATATTTCAGATTTAATGGAAAGTGAACCAAGCAATTTAGATGACGCAACTGCACTTTATAAAAAGCTTATGCAAAAAGAAAATGAAATTCTTTCAAGTAATTCACAGCTTTGGGAAAAAGTGTTTATGTCAGCAAATAAGGACACTTCTATGATTAAAGACGGAACAAATTATGGCGACTTTTTGCTCAATACTATTGAAAACGGCAAAGATAAGTTTACTGCAGATGAGTTGAAAATTCTTAAAGACGGTGCAAATCAAATTAAAAAAATTGAGGATAAACTCACAACTTTAGAACAAAAATATCCGGGCTGTGGCAGTAAGCCGAGCGAGGGTGAAAGTGTTGACGCTGAAAGTGCAGGTATGGTAAGTGACAAAAGCAAACTTACTAAGTTTCCAAGTTTTAAGGGTAAGGACCTTGACGGAAATGATGTTAACAGTGATGACATCTTCTCATCTAACAATGTAACTGTTATTAATTTTTGGTTTACTACTTGTAATCCTTGTGTAGGCGAACTTGGCGATTTGGAAAAGCTTAATAAAGAACTTGCAGAAAAAGGTGGTACCGTTATAGGTGTTAACTCATTTACTCTTGACGGTGACAAGACTGCTATATCTGATGCTAAGAATGTTTTGTCTAAAAAAGGTATTACCTACAAAAATATTTGGTTTGATTCAAAGAGTGAGGCCGGCAAATTTACTTCAGGTCTTTATTCATATCCAACAACATATGTAGTTGATAAAAACGGAAATATTGTAGGTCAACCAATTGTTGGTGCAATAACTTCATCATCACAAGAAAAGCAACTTAATAAACTTATTGATGAAGCAATTAAAAACAGTAAAAAATAAAATTTTAAATATCTCGGTTCGGGGGTGCAGACATATTCTTGAACTGTTTAAACAGCTAATCCAAGACTATGTCTGTTCATATATCCCGGAGATTGTTTAATACGTTTGGTGTTATACCGGATGATATAATTATTAATTTAATCTATAAAATTATTGTAAAAGTAAAGAGCTATCAGACATCAAGTCCGATAGCTCTTTTGTTATTGTATGATTATAAAATATATGAGTGATGATTATATTGTTTACTTGTCAAGATTTTTGGGAAACGAATTGCAAATTTCCTCTAACTTTGGGCAGTTAATTGCAATTCCTGTAAAAGTATCGTCGTCAATTTTATATTCTAAGTAAAATCTGCCATCGTATTCGGCTATTAAAATGCCGTCGTTATTGCAAATCGGCGAATTGTCAAAGGAGTAGTATAAATAGTACCAATTTCCTGTATTTTTCTTAAAAGTGTCGGTTACAAAATTATCAAGATGTTTATTTTTGACTTTTTTTAATTGAATGCAAAAATCTATTATCTCATTATCATTAACAAATTTTTTCTTGTAATTCCAACCTTCTTGGCATACCATAATTGCCGTAACATTTTTATGGCTCATATCATTTATACTGTTGATTGGTAAGCTTGTATAAATTTTTCTGTCTCTAAAGGCTGAGCTGTATAAAAAATCGTTGTTCTTATCATTTTTGAGCGTATAGTAGGTATGAGGTAATATAGTGTTATTTTTTTGGCTGATTTTTTCGTCCAAAATCAATTTATAATATTCGCCTGCAAGGGCTTCCATTTGATGATAAGTTTTTCCATTGTATTCTATAGCAGTGATTTCTCCGCTTTTTGTGTGCTCTTTTACTTTATATCCGAGTGAGTAATTGTAGATTAAAACAGAAGAAATTGCAATTACTGCAATGACAGTAAACGCTATGGGGATTAAAATAATGGGATTTATTTTCTTTTTCATAAATTTTCTCCGTTAATGTTTTTTTATATTTTTACGAACAAGCTGTGCCGCCTTGCTTGCTGTTTTTTCGTCAATACCAAGGCTTATATAATCTAAGGCAATTTTGTTATTCATATATTCCCACCATTGATTGCCGATTAAATCTCTGTGATTTTTATTAGGCGTATGCCATGTAAATCCGTTAGCCATGCGTTTTCTAATCTGTGGAAATTCAATTTTGCTATTTGGTGCTGCTTCTTTTAAAGAATTATAAACAGTAGTTGACCATAAATGATTGCTGTATGGCAATGTTCCGTCGAAATCCCAAAATATAATTGCTATTGTTTTATTCTGTATAAAATAGTTTTTGTTGCTTAATCCTATTAGCAAATTTATTGTAACAAGATTTTTAATAAAATACAATATATTTTCAAAAATGGCAGGGTATGTTTTATTTCACAATTAATGTAAAAAATGTCGAAAATTGGTGAAAACAGGAAGAAAACTTTGAAAAGAATAATAATCAGTCAGAAAAACGTGAAAAAAAATCACAAAAAGTGGAGAAAAACTATTGAAATTGGATTTGTTTTGTGATAAAATGTGGAAGAAATAAAAAAAGGGAGTTTTTATTATGGAAAAGAAATTAAAAGTGCTCATTGCAGATAATTCAAATCAATTTGCCACACAGTGTCAAAAAGAGTTGGAAACGCAGGGCTACGAAGTTTCAACGATGGACAATGACGGCGCTAAGGTTTTTGATGCTATAGCAAAGCAGAAGTTTGACGTTATTTTGATGGATGTTTTTATGACTAATGAAGACGCAGTCGATGTGCTTGAGTACTATCAAACCCATACTGTTGAAAAGCCGATAATCGCTGTTTTGTCAACAATCAGTAGTGAAGAACTTGAAAAACAGACAATGTCTTTGGGAGCAGATTATTTCTTTATAAAGCCGATTTCGCCTGCTCAGGTTGCGAAAAGAATTACTCGCTTAACTGCATGGAAGAATGAACATAAGGCTGAAATTCAAAAGGGCAGAGCGATGTTTGAACAGGATATGGATGTTGTGATTTCAGATATTATGAGGCAAATCGGCGTACCGGCACATATCAAAGGCTATCATTATTTGAGAACGGCTATAAAATATTGCCTTGACGACAGTGAAATGCTTTCATCTGTTACTAAAATTCTTTATCCAAGCGTTGCAAAGAAATATAAAACGACTTCCTCACGTGTTGAAAGAGCAATTCGCCATGCAATTGAGGTTGCTTGGGACAGAGGCGATGTTGATGTTTTGTCATCATACTTCGGTTATACAATTCAGTCGGAACGTGGCAAGCCGACAAATTCGGAATTTATAGCAATGATTACCGATAAAATCAATCTTTCAATGCGTAATTCAATGTAAAATAAAATCGACTTGTGTATATTATGTGCTACCTGTTCGTTTACAAAATGTTCAAAAATACACAAATGAAAACTTTTGTAAAAGCTACTATTTGTTCAAGTTGACAAAATTAACGTAAAGCATTTGACAAATTAAAATTTTGGTATTACCATTAATTCATAAATTAAACAGTCAAATGCAATGAACAGGAAATGACTTTGCGTACACCGTTTACAGAAAACTGTCGGTTGTGCAAGACAGCAACAAGGAACGTTTTTGCCCTCACCTGCAAGCAGTTTCAGCGAAAGGAAACGAGTAACTGAAACCGGTTCTCACCGTTATATGAGTCGCTGTTAATATCTTTGATATTTGACGACGGTTGAGCGGTCGACTTTTTGTCGGCAAGCAAAGTGGTAACACGAAAGCGCAAGAAAATAAGAAGTTTATGCCTTCGCCTTTGCAAAAAATCGGAAACGGTTTTTGCTTGGCGGAGGTTTATTTTTTTGTTGGGCATCTTGACTGCTAATATAATAAAGAAAGAAGATGTATTTATGAACACGCTTGTAATTGTTTTGATTGCTGTTGTTGTTCTCGGTTTAGGCTATGTCTTGTACGGCAGACGTATTGCTAAAAAATGGGGTATTGACCCTAAAGCCGAAACTCCTGCCGTAAAGTATAATGACGGAAAGGACTATGTTCCGACTAACGGTTGGACGGTATTTTCACATCAGTTTTCGTCTATTGCCGGTGCCGGCCCTGTAACAGGTGCTATTCAGGCGGCTGTGTTCGGTTGGCTTCCTGTTTTGCTTTGGATTCTTATCGGCGGCGTATTCTTCGGTGCTGTGACAGATTTCGGTGCACTTTACGCATCGGTTAAAAATCAGGGTAAATCAATGGGTATGCTTATTGAAAAGTATATTGGTAAGCTTGGCAGAAAACTATTCCTGCTTTTCTGTTGGCTTTTCTCACTTTTGATTATCGCAGTATTTGCCGATATGGTTTCGGGCACATTCACCGCATTTGACGTTGCCACGGGTGCAAAGCTTCCGGCCGCTTCAACAAATGGCTCGGCAGGTATGGTATCAATTATGTTTATGCTTTTTGCAGTTGTTTTCGGTCTTATTCAAAAGAAGTTTAATTTCTCAGGCTGGAAAGAATTTGTATTAGGCGTTGTATTTATTGTAGTTTCGTTTGCAATAGGAATGAAAGTGCCTATTATTCTTGGCAAAGATGGCTGGAGCTATATTGTATTTGCATATATTTTTATTGCTGCAATTATGCCGATTTGGCTTATGAAACAGCCTCGTGACTATATGACAACTATTATGTTTGTTTGTATGATTGCAGGTGCTGCGTTAGGTCTTATCATCGGTCATCCGACAATGAATTTACCTGTATTTACAGGCTTTAAAAATGAGCAACTCGGCACAATGTTTCCTATTTTGTTTGTAACAGTTGCCTGCGGTGCCGTATCAGGATTTCATTCACTTGTTTCATCCGGTACTTCGTCTAAAACAATCGCTAATGAAAAGGATATGCTTAAGGTCGGCTACGGCGCAATGATTCTTGAAAGTGTGCTTGCAGTTCTTGCTCTTTGCGTTGCCGGCGCTGCCGCTAAAAACGGTATTCCTGCCGAGGGTACTCCTTTCCAAATCTTTTCAAGAGGTGTTGCAGGTTTCTTTGAAAAGATGGGGCTTTCGGTTCATTTCTCAACAGTATTTATGACAATGTGTGTTTCTGCTCTTGCACTTACAACTCTTGATGCGGTTGCACGTATAGGCAGAATGAGTTTCCAGGAATTGTTCAGCGTTGACGATATGAAAAATGCAAAGCCTTGGAGAAAACTTTTGTGCAACACTTATTTTTCAACAATCTTTACTCTTGCTTGCGGCTTTGTTCTTACAAAGATTGGTTATCAAACAATTTGGCCGCTTTTCGGTTCGGCTAACCAACTTTTGAGTGCACTTGTTCTTATCACTCTTTGCGTATTCCTTAAGGTAACAGGCAGAAGCAACAAAATGCTTTTCCCGCCTATGATTATTATGCTTTGCGTAACATTTACCGCTCTTATTCAGCGTGTAGTAGGCCTTGTTAAATCACTTGTTGCAGGACAGGAAATTTTTGCAAGTGTAATTCAGCTTGTGGTTGCAGTATTGCTTATAACACTTGCTCTTATTATTGCCGTTAATTCGTTTAAGAGTTATGTAAGAAGCAAAAAGGGCAGTGAGGTTGAAGAAACTGAAAAAACTATCGTTAATGAATAAATTTTAATATTTCAATAAAAATTAAGGATTAGATATTCGTATTGTTTACGAACGTCTAATCCTTTTTTGATGCTTAAGAGCTAAAGCTGTTTTTTACGTCTTATTATATTTCATACCACTTGATTTCGTTTGAATTTAAATGAAGGTCAAACGATGAGCCGTCGCCGATATAAACTGTTGTATCCTGCGGCTCGTAAGTGTTGTTTACTACGCAATATTTGCCGTTTTTAACATAAGCGTGAACCTCAACATTGTAGTTTGTTGAATACCACTTGTGAAGCTCGTTTTCAGAATTTGCGCTCCAAAGAACCGCTCTGTAAAGTACACGGCTGTTTTCAAAGCTGTAAGGAAGGCCACTAATGTAAACGCCTCTGCCTTTGCCGAATTGCTTAACTGCCATTTGAACCTCTTCTGCGTGACGAACTGCAAACGGAAGCTCTGTAGCATTTTGAACAAGAACCGTTGTTCCTTCAAGAGCAACAATATTTTTCTTGCCCTCGCCGAAATCAACGTTTCCGCCGTTTGTATCCTCAAGAATAAAGTGGTCGCGGTGTTCCTCAGTGTTGTAGCGACGGGTGTTGAGAGTAAGTCCGTTTTCTCTTTCAACGCCCAAAATATCGTCAAGCTGGAAGAACTTGCCCTGCCATTGATGAGCAGCCGGCTCACCGACACCGATAAAGCCGCCGCCGTTATAAACAAATTTCTTGACTGCGGTGATGATTTCCTCGTCTGCCCAATATTCTCCGCCGCCCTGTGCTGTATCTGCATCGCCGACATTGATGATAACGTCGAAATTATCAAGCAAATTTTTGTCTTTTTTAATATCGTCAAAGCTGATGAATGAAACGTCAAACGGAGCACCGCTCAATGCCTCAATAACACCAAAGTATGAATAGTTTTGCCTGTAATAAAGACCGTGGTGCACCATATGGTTAGACCAAGCACGCATTTTGCCCCAGCAGTTGAGGACTGCAACTTTCTTTACACAATAAGGAGTAACGCCCTGAATGTTGTCATAAAGAGTTCTGAATTCATCACAAACAGATTTGATATATTCAACGAAATCTGGGAACTGAAGCGCAAGCTTAAGGTATCCGCCGTATCCGATACGCTGAATGGGACTTCTTAAAATAGCACGTCTTGCAGTTACCCAATTGACCTTTGCTTCCTTGATAGGGTCGCCGCCTTCGCAGAAAACGTCAGGGAAGAAGTAAGGTAAAAATCTGCCTTCCGTGTATTTAACATTTTTAATATCGCTGAAAAGACGAAGCGTTGCGCCGTTGCCGACACTGCCTACAACAGCGTCAAGTCCGATTGAGGCAAACTCGTCCATAAACGGCTCCATTCCAATCCAATGGTCGCCCATAAACATCATAGCTTCCTTGCCGTATTCGTGAACAATGTCAACCATTTCCTTGGCAAGTGCGGCAACTTCTCTTCTTTGGAAAGCCTGAAAATCTTTAAATTCCTTTGACGGAATTCTGTATGTATTGTTCATATATCCTTGGTCAATGATAAACTCGGGACGGAATTTGTAGCCGACCTCTTTCTCAAACTGCTCAAGAATATATGGGCTTACCGATGCGCTGTAGCCAAACCAATCAACAAACTTCTCCCTTGCAAGCTCATCAAAAATCAATGTGAACTGATGGAAAAATGTTGTAAATCTTACAACGTCAACATACTCATGGGTGTCAAGGAATTTGCGCAACCTTTCAAGCGAATGTGCTCTTGTTTTCGGCTGACGAACATCAAATGTTATCTGTGGCTCAACGTCCCATTTATTTACCACCGCATTATACATATGTACCGGGTCCCACATAATGTAAGCAAGAAAACTAACCGTATATTCATGGAAAGGAGTACAGTTATTAATAGTAACGTTGCCGCTTTTCTCGTCATAATCCCAAGAAGTCGGTGCAACTACCTCACCCGTAGTTCTGTCAATAACCTCCCACCATCTTGTGATATCGTCACGGTTATTTACTTTAAGCATATCAGGATAAAGATTATCCATAAGATGAATTGAAAGGGTGTCGCTTGTAGCGGTGTGAAATTTAGTCATAATATACATCTGCTGAATTTCATCGGGATTTGCCTTTGCCCAAGCATTGTCCTTTCTTGTTGTGTAATAGGTTGCATAAACCTTTGCTCCTGTGTCACGAAGTTCTTGCGGAAATTCGGTTCCGTCGCAGTCACGTATTGCGTCTGCACCCCATTCGTTCATTATTTCAAGAGTTTCTTTGACAACGTCCATATCTGTCGGAATTGTTACTCTGCCTTTGCTTTTTGCCATATTTTACCTCCGAATTGTTATTTTTTGATTTTGATTATTTTATTGTTTTTAAGTGTCATTTTGCCGTGCATTCTCTTTCTTACAAAAGGAACGCCATCTCTTACATAAAATGTATTGTTTGCAACATAAGCGTCGGGATTGCTTGCCGGTGTCATTGTTCCGCTTAAGTCATCGAAGCTTAAATTGTTTTCAAATGTGTTGTGTACTGCCTCCTGCAAGCAAAACATCATACAGCCGCCCTCGTTAAGGCGTGAGTAGTTGTATTCATATTTTGTGCCGTCACCTGAGTCAGCATCATAAGCCATACCGTCTTGATTAAGCTTTGTATCAACAACGTCATTATATCTTAAAAGCGCATTCTTGCATTTCCACGGCCAAATCGCAGCGGCAACCTTGCCTGCACGCTTTTTTGGATATTTATAATATCTGTCGTTCATTTCAGTTGCACAGGAGTCAGCAACATTATGCTCAACTAAAGGATTTAAAGCGTACATAGGAGTTATAGCGTCACCGCCGGCAAATTTAACATAGTTGTTTTTAAGTGTAATGTTTTCGTTGCCGTATTTCTTGAATGTTTCCTCACTAAGCTCTTTGGTTGCAAAATCCTTGTGACGATATGAATAGCCGACTGCAATGCCCCAACGGCTGACATTTTTAACAAAGCAGTTTTCGACTGTTACTCCGTCATATCTTGCAACACCTGTTTTTTCTTCATCATCAGGCTTAAAGCAGGTCATATAAATACCGCCGTTGTTCATATGCTTGTTGTAAACATTGCCGTTTATATCGTGGATAAAAATGTTATCGAGTGTGATTGAATGAAGCGTGCCTCTGTTTTTTGCAACTGCGGCAACGCCTGTTCTGTCCATCTTGTCTGCGGCACAGTAGCTTTCCATATCCTTGAATTTTTCTTTATTTGTTATTTCAATATCTTTAATAAGTATATTTTCAACGTCATAAAGAAGAATTGCGGAAGAAACGTTGCCTTTATATACGTGACCGCCAAAGTCGAGTTCATTGCCGTAGTCCTGATACCAAACGCCTTTGCCGTTAGTGTTGATTATCGGCAAATCGCCGTTATCTCCGTATGACGTAATTTCAATCATATCAGCGTTTATGTCGCCGCAGTTTTTCAAATGTAAAAATTCATTTTCAAAAACAGAACCTTTTAAAAGGAATACCTTGTCACCGGGTGCAAGCTCAATCTCGTTTATTTTATTAAGGCTTTTAAACGCAGTGCTTTCGCTTAAACCGTCATTTTCGTCATTGCCGTTAAGCGAGCTTACAAAGTATGTTGTTGATTTCTTCATCGTACTGCGCCTCCCTTATCTTTTTATAAATAACCGTTTTAACTTCAAAAAAGAAAAATCGGTCGTTGTTGTATCTTGTGAAAAGGTCCTTGTTTTCCTTATAATAAGCTTTCATTTGCTTTCTTGTGATTTCAGTAAAATTATATGCCTTTTTTACCTTTTCGCTTTCGCCTACAAAGTCAAGCTTTAATCTTGTAAGCTCAAAATTAAGAAAAGCCGGATATGAAAAATGAGTAAGACCGTATACGGTTTCACCGTTTTCAAGCTGTGCTTTTCTTTTTTCGTTTTCAGCGTCGCATCTCTTTTTTACTCCCTCAAGGCTGTCGTCATCAATCAGATTGAGTGATTTAGAGAATGCAAGGCAGGCAAGAGCATACTTTTTTTCTTCTTCATTTTCAAAAAGAAATGTATTCATAGCCATTCTCCTTTAAAAAGTGAATTTTGTGTCATTTGTTATATAATACTTATTTTTATATATTATTGCAAGCGTATTTACATTTTTTATTATTTTGTACTATAAAAAGTGAATATCGTCGGTTTAAAAATTATGTTCGACTTTTATATTGATTTGATATATAATTAAATTATCAATTTAAACGGGGTGATGATATGAAATTTATTCATCTTTCGGATTTGCATATCGGCAAGCGAGTAAACAAGTTTTCAATGCTTGAGGAGCAAAGATATATTTTACTTAAAATTCTTGAAATAATCGAGCAGGAAAAGCCTGACACAGTGCTTATCGCAGGCGATGTTTACGATAAATCTCAACCGTCCGGCGAGGCAGTCAAAATGCTTGATGAGTTTATTTTCAGGATTTCCGATATGCCCCTTTCCGCCTTTATTATCAGTGGCAATCACGACAGCGCCGAGCGACTTTCATTCGGCTCAAGAATTATGGAAAGGGCAAATATTTTTATCTCTCCCGTTTATGACGGCACTATTCAAAAGCATACGCTTAAAGACGAGTGGGGAGAAGTGAATATATTTATGCTTCCGTTTATTAAACCTGTTAATGTCAGGCAGGCTTTTCCCGATGAGGAAATAAACGGATATACCGATGCAATTGCTGCGGCAATTTCAAAAATGGACGTTGACGAAAGCAAGAGAAATATTATTATCTCTCATCAATTTGTTACGGGCGCAATCAAGTGTGACAGCGAAGAAATCAGTTTAGGCGGTATGGATAATGTAGATGTCGCAGTTTATGATAAATTCGATTATGTCGCACTCGGACATATTCATTCGCCGCAAAAGCTTATAAGAGATACTGTCAGATATTCGGGTACTCCGCTTAAATATTCATTTTCGGAATGCAGGCATAAGAAAAGCGTTACAGTTGTTGAAATGAGCGAAAAGGGAAATGTTCAAATAAAGCTTATTCCGCTTGTTCCCAAGCGTGATTTGGTTGAAATTGAAGGCAGCTATGACGAACTTATGAGTAAAGATTATTATGAAAAATTAAATCACAAAGAGGACTATTATCATATTACTTTGACTGACGAAAACGATGTTGTTGACGCACTTTCAAAGCTTAGGTGCGTTTATACAAATATTATGAAGCTTGATTATAACAACACCAGAACGAGAAGTGCGCTTACAGTTGAAAGTGTGGAAAATGTTAAGGAAAAATCACCGATGGAAATTTTCGGCGAACTTTATTTTAAGCAAAACGGCAGTGATATGAGCAAGGAACAAAGCGAGTTTTTGCAAGGCGTTATTGAAAATGTTTGGGAGGCAGAGCAATGAGACCATTAAAAATTACAATGTCGGCATTTGGCCCGTATGCAGGTGAAGTCACCCTTGATATGCAAAAACTCGGAAAGAGCGGAATATATCTTATCACGGGCGATACGGGCGCAGGCAAAACGACTGTTTTTGATGCGATTTCTTATGCGCTTTACGGCGAAGCAAGCGGGAATTACAGGGAAAATACTACTCTTCGCTCAAAATATGCAAGTGCAGATACACCAACCTTTGTAGAGCTTGAATTTGAATATAATAACGAAATTTATAAAATTAACCGCAATCCGGAATATCCCAGACCTAATAAAAGGGGAGAAGGCTTTACCAAGCAAAGCGCCAATGCCGAGCTTGTTATGCCGGATGGCTCAGTTATAACGAAAATCAAAGAGGTTAGTGCTAAGGTTGAGGAGATAATCGGCATTAATAAAAATCAATTTTCGCAAATTGCAATGATTGCGCAAGGTGATTTCAGAAAACTTCTCAATTGTGAAACAAACGAGCGAAGTAAAATTTTCAGAAAGATTTTTAAAACCGAGCCTTATCATAATATTGAAATTAAGCTTTCGAGCCTTTTTAATGAACTTAAACGTAACCGTGAAAAAGAAAAAAGCGGCATTGAGCAGTATATCAATCAGCTTAAGTGCAATGAAAATGACACGCTTTCTCTTGAACTTGAAAGGGCAAAGAGCGGTGATGTGCTTATTGAGGACGTTATAAAACTTGCAGGCGAGATTATCAATAAGGATACGCTTGAATATACAAAAACTCAAAAAAACATTGAAAGTATTAATGAAGAAATCGAAAAAATAAATTCAAATATTAAACTTTACGAAAATCAAGAGGCAACAAAGAAAGCATACGCAAAAGCGTCTGCCAAGCTTGAAGAACTTAAAACAAAGCGCAATGACTGCGAAAAAGCTTATAAATCAGCCGAGGCGCAAAGAGAAAGGCTTGACGATTTAACGAGAAAAATCAATCTGATTAATTCTAAAATGCCTAAGTATGACGAACTTAAAAGCCTTGAAAACAGCCTAAAGGAAAAGAAACAAAGCTTTGAAAAAAGCAATAATTTACTTAAGCTAAAGCAGCAGGAAATAACGCTGCTTGAAAAAGAAATTGATGAAAAATCAAAGGCTTTGGAAGAAGTCAAGGGTGCAGATTTGCTTGTGCAAAAGCTGACTGTCCAAAAAGAAGAAATCAACAAAAAAGCAGAAACGCTAAAAGAACTTAAAACCGAAATTGACAGGTGCAAAACCGAACAAACAAATCTTAAAAACGCACAGTCTTTTGCAAAATCCGCTTTAGATGAATACGGCGCATTTGAAAATGAATATAATCAAATATATATCGCCTTTTTCAACGAGCAGGCGGGTATAATCGCAGATGAGTTAAAAGACGGCGAGCCTTGCCCTGTTTGCGGTTCAACTTCGCACCCGAATTTGGCAAGAAAAAGTGAAAATGCACCGAGCCAAGCAGACGTTGAATCGGCGCAAAACCTTGTTAAAAAAGCGCAGGAAAAAGCCGATAAAGCAAGGGATACTGCGTCTGCGCTTAAGTCAAGATTTGATGAAATTGCCGCTAATGTAAAGTCTGCAGCTAAAAAGCTTTTCGGTACAGACGACAATGTTTTTGACGATTATAACAGCAATATTAATGCTTCAAAGAAAGAGTATGACTGTACTTTAGCTTTGCTTAAAACAGCAAACGAAAAGCTTAATCTTTATAAAAAATTAGATAAGGAAATTCCAAAAATTCAGGAAAAACAAAAATCTCTTTCAGATGAAATATCAACGCTCAATACCCAAAAGGCAAGTGATGAAGCCTTTATTTCGGAAAATACAAAGCGTGTAACCTCTATTAAAAGCGAACTTGATTTTGAAAGTGCCGACCTTGCTAAAGATAAGCTGAAGGAATATACCAGCCTTTCAAGTGATATCAAAAATACCATTGAAAAAAGCAAAAATGATTTTGACGATATTAAATCAAAATATGACACGCAAAAGGGTACAAAAGCAAGCCTTGAAAATGCACTTAAAGAATTTAAGGAAATTGATTTAGCCTCTCTTAATGAAAAGTCTTTAAAACTTAATGAGTATAAAAAAGACGTTGATAAAACGGCAAAATCACTTTATTCCCGCATTGAAAGCAATAAATTACTTGTAGATGATATTTCTGAAAAGAGGGATATCCTAAAAGGATATGATGATAAATTTGTTTGGCTTAAAGCACTCAGCGAAACGGCTAACGGCGATATATCGGGCAAGGAGAAAATTACACTTGAAACCTTTGTTCAAATGACGTATTTCGACTCAATTATAAGAAAAGCAAATATCAGGCTTTTGACTATGAGTGACGGTCAATATGAATTGGTGCGCAGGAGCGATGCCGAAACACTTAAGAAAAATGAAGGTTTGGCACTTGATGTTATTGACCATTTTAATGGCTCGTCAAGAAGTGTAAGCACCTTGTCGGGCGGCGAATCGTTTATGGCCTCTCTCTGCCTTGCACTCGGTCTTTCTGATGAAATTCAATCATCGAACGGCGGTATCAAACTTGATACGATGTTTGTTGATGAGGGCTTCGGCTCTCTTGACGGTGAAGCGCTTGACCGTGCTCTTTCTGCGCTTACCTCTCTTTCTCAGGGCAATCGCCTTGTCGGCATAATTTCACACGTTGATGCGCTATGTGACAGGATAGATAATAAAATAGTTATCACTAAGGACAGAACAATCGGAAGCAATGCTCAAATTATTTGCGATTAAAATGCTCAAAATATTTGCAATAAAAAAGACGGGCAAATCTGCCCGTCTTTTTTATGTATGTGCTTCTATGTTTCTGAGTGTTGTGTGAGTTGTATAAATACCGTTTTCACTGCTTGCTTTGTAATCGCCGCCGTGCTTTTCGGCAATTTCTTTAATGATTTTTGTTCCGTTGCCGTGGCCTTCTTGAATTACTTTTTTTCTGTTTATAAACGGATTTTTTGTGTCGATTTTAATAATCTTATCGGTTGCAGTTATTGAAAAATAAATTTCTTTTTTATTACATTCCTTTGTAGCATTAATCGCATTGTCGCAAAGGTTTAAAAGTATTCTTGCAAGGTCGATATTTTTAATTTTAACGTTATTTTGAATGTCAACTTCAACATTAAGCTCAATATTTTCAGCCTTGGCTTCCTTTGATTTTATGTAAAAAACAGTGTTTATAATATCATTACCGCAAAGCCTTAAGCCTTCAATTTCAGTAAGTTCATCATTTGACTGATTTAAAATGTCAAGTGCTTGCTCGTTATTACCGGACAAAATAAGCTCTTTAACAGTTAGGTGAATGTTTTTAATGTCGTGCTTGATGTGCCTGAGTCCTTCTCTTTCGGCTTTGATTAATTCAAGGCTTTGATATTCAATTTCATTTTTAGTCGATAATATTAAAAGTTCGGCATTTTTATCGTCAGTTTTTCTTATTGAGTCAACAACAAATATAGTCGCAAAATCGATTATGGCGACAATTGTAAAGGTGATGCAAATTATAATGTTTTGATAAAGTAAATCGCCGTTGCTTTCTTCCCAAAACGCCTTTGTTGACGCACAAATGATTAGCGGTAAAATATTGGTTGCAGGAAAAATATAAAAATAAAGATATTTTGCTTTAAAATCACTTGCTTTGATTTTGGAAAGCCTTAGGAAAAACGATACAATATATCCGCCGAAAAGATATGTCAGCGCATTTGAAAGGGTGAGCGCTATTGTTGATTTGTAGGTCGGAAGATTATCAATTAAATCCTGATATCCGACTTTGCTCCAAATAAAACTCAAAATTGCACTGCTGCCAATCCAAATAAAAATATACAAACCAAATATCAAAAGCGAGCCTGTAATTTTGTTTTTTGCTTTTGTATCAATGCTTATTGCAAAGACGGCAAATATAAATAAAATCAGCGATACGTAGCTTAATATTACAAAAGCACCGTTATCCGCTTTCTCAGCTAAAAGTTTGGAATATTGGTTGACTAAGTTCCAAGCACAAACGGATATAAGCGTTGTTATAAGCGTTATAAAGGAATTGAATTTATCTTTATAAAGTGTGTGAATAATCGTGAAAAGAGCAAAGCCTTTGCAAATTGAAAGAATTAAAAGCCAAATTGAAAAGTGACTTAAATCTATTATCTGTCCCATTTATTATCGCAGCCTTTCAAACTAAATGATATTTATGCTATATTTCCAAATATTTTTTGTAATTTTCTGTCAGCGTCTTGTAATTACTTCTCGAAATTGTTATTTGCTCGCCGTTTAGTAATATATATTTGTGCCATTTGAAGCCTAAAACGTAATCAAAATTAACCGCAAAACTTCTGCTGCATTGTTGAAAATTAATACTGCATTTTGAAAGCAAATCCGAAAACTTGATATTTGCCGTTATGCTTTTTCCGTCATTAAAATACAAAACACTTGCTTTATTTTGCGCTTCGATATAAGTAACGTCGTTTAGATCGATTGTTTTGCTTATTTTTTCATGCTCAATTATTATTTTCTGCTTTCGTCTGTTTTCAAGATTTTGAATACATTTATTCAGCGCATTTGAGAGATTTTTTTCATCTGACCTTAATTTGTCAAGATAATATGTCGGTGAAATTTTTGAAATATTATAGATTTCACCCGGAAATGACGTTAGTATAACAAGCTCAAAGTTAACGGCAACGTCCTCTTTGATAATTTGATTAATTGTATTGATATCGCCGAGTAAAACGTCAAGAAATAATATATCTATTTTACTTGAATTTTCCTTTAATTCTTCAAATGTGGATATGAGCGAAAGTGTGTAGTCAATTCCGATTTTTTCGCATTTTGCCTTTAAATTGTCGTATAGTTTTTGCCTGAATATTTTATCGTCATCACAAATATAAATACTGACCATATATTGCTTCTCCTCGAAAAATAAGTAACAAATACAAAAATAATTATATCACAAATATGACTATATGTCATTAATATTCTGCATTTCACACCGAAAAACAGTCATTTCACACCACATATATTTACTTTTCGTCAAAATAATGATAAATTAATGATAATTTAATGAAGTATTTGAATGAATTGGATATCCGAAAGAAATTCTGACAAAGAAAAAGGAACAGTGAGAATAAAATCTCGCCGTTCCTTTTTTGTTATATTTATAATCTTAAATCGTCCTCTTTGCGTTTTTTGCTTTGGTTGATTGAAATCGGAATTATTGCGCCTACACCGCCGCCGATTGCCAGGCCGATAAGTAAAAACAGCCACCAAAGAGAAAATTTTGACTTCTTTTTATCCATGTCGCTGTCGCTTTTTACCGCTTTCTTTTTAATAATCGTGCTTGAAAGGGAAATGCTTTCGCTGTAGCTTTTTCCGAAATCGTCCTCATAGCTCAGCGTTGCCGTGCCTTTTACGTCGCCGAGCTTAGATGAACTTACCTGAAAATTAGCGCTTCCCGTCTTGCTTTCGCCTGCCTTTATCATGCCGATAAAGAGGACTCCTCCCGTTTCAAGTCCGTCAATGTCAAAGCTGATTTTTGCATTTCTTATTGCCGATTTGCCCGTGTTCATCAAATTTACTTCCATAGTAGCCGTATCGTCCTGCGTAAGCTTTTTTGGAAGAATAATGCCGTCATAATCAAGTGCCGTCTTTTGCTTGACATTAATTAAAATATTATCCGAGCTTTCAAACGAGGTGAAATATTTGTCCTCATAAGTGCTTGCCAAAACGAGCTTGTGCTCTCCTATTTCAGCCGCTTTTGCGGCGGTTAATTCAATATTTAACGTGTAAGTACCCTTTGGCTTTATTTCATCAACAAAAAAGGTTTCCCTTTTGAATTTAATGTCGTTTTTTTCCTCGCTTATAGTAAGTTTCAAATTCTTAATGAATTTGTCCTTGCTCTCGTTTTTTAGAATTACGGATAAATTTGCACTTTTTGACGGTGATACGTATTTGCCGTCAAGAGAGTATGAGGTGACAATTAATTGCGGGCGGGAGGCATTTTGCGTTGTTTTCTTTTTAGACGCCTTTTTTGTTGTTGAAGCCTTCTTTTTCTTTGTAACATTTATTGATATTTGCGACGTTGACGTATATTGAGCATAATCATCGTCCTCATATTCTAAGCTGACAGCCAGCTTGTGCACGCCCTCGCTTGCTGTTTTCGTTGCTCTTATTGTGGCGGTGTATGTGTAGGTGGAATTTGGAATAATTTTATCAATATAGCCTGAATTTACACCTATTGTGCTTATTTCGTTTGCCTCGTCACTTAGAGTGATTGCAATGTTGTTTATATTTTTCTTTAGGCTGTGGTTTTTTAGTTTTATTTCAAGTGTTGCGCTTTCGTTTGGCTTTAAAACAGGCTTTGAAAGAGTATAACTTTCCACCATTAACCGTGGTTGCGATGCACTTTGAGTATCGTTCGGTGCGGTGTCGTCCTCCTCTGCAAAAGCCGTCATACCAAAGCTAAAGCATAATATTATTGAAATAAATATACAAAGTAGCTTTTTCATAATTTTCCTCTATAATTCTCTTATATTTTCAACTATGCTGTTTTTCATTTCTTTTCTTACCTTAACCCATAAGTTAACCGAACAAATTATAAACAAAACTATAACAATGCCTATCGCTGCCCAAGGATAGAACTCTAATGTATAACTTTCGCTTGCATAGTAATATTTTTCAACTAAAAATTTGATGAAATAGCTTATAATGTATACACCAAAGCCTATACCTGTGCCCCAAACAAACATTGACCTCATTTGATAAATGAATGATTTTGTAAGCTCTCTTTCATCTGCACCGACTGCTCTTAATGTGCCGATTGCTTTTTTGCTCTCTCTTATTCTGGCACTCATAGCGTTGTTAATAATGCTTGCACAAACGGCTAAACAAATTATCATTATGCTTGTAAGAGATGCAATCATTATTATTTGATTTTGTCTTATTTGCTCGTTTTGCTGATATATTGAACCGACATAACCGTCATACTTTGTGGCAAATTCGCTTAACTCATTTGTTATTTGCTCGTCAATTTTGTCGTTGACTTCTTCGCTTGATTTGATTTCAATAGAATTGTAATTGAGCGCCTTGTTAAAAGTTCTCATACCGTCAATGGTAGTTAAAACTTGAATATTAGAGCCAAGGTCACCTTCTTCTTCGCTGCCACCGGTGCTGCTTGGCCGAATGATTGCGCCGACAGTTGCAGTTTTTACTGTTTTGTCAGGAAGTTCAAATGTGATTTTATCACCGACTTTAAACGGAGTTTCGGCAATTAAAATAGATTCGTATCTGCCGAGTTTCTTGCCTATTTCTTTGTCAGCATTTGTGTCAAATCCACTTTCATTGCCGCTTACAAAAGCTGTAAGCTCAAGCTTTTTTGGTGAGGCAACAATTACTTCTTCGCCGGTTTTCAGCTTAGAATAATTTATTTCACCCTCAACATTATTTTTGATGTTCTTAAAATATGAATTTTCATAGGCTGTGATTTCAAGGTTCATGTATTCCTTGTTCGTATTAAGGTCCTTTTTGCCTTCTTCGTAGCTTGAATTTGGTTTGCCGTTTTTGATTAAATCACTGTACTGATTTGTGCTTTTCAGCATTTGGTCACCGGGCAAAAAAGTATCACACATCACAACACGGAAAAAGTCGTCAATCTCGTCTCTAAGCAGATTTATGTTCATGCTTTTTTCACCGCTTACTTCACCGATATATTGCATATCGGCTATTTCCTGTTTTTCAGCTTCGCTTAATCCTTTTTCGTTGGCAAAGGAAATATAATAATCGTAATTGTTGTTTGAAAAATAATTTTTTGTATCGTTGATGACATTGGCAAAGCCGAAGCTTGAAACGATAATTGTAAGCGCAAGAATTACGCTGACTGTTATTCTGCTGCCGTTGTAAAAGCCTAAATTTCTTTTTGCAATGTGCTTTGCCACATCAAATTCTTTTTTTGATTTAATCTTTTTATTTTTAAATTTTCTTGCCGTTTCAACATCTCTTATTGCCTGCATAGGTGATACTCTTGATGCAGAAATAAGCGGTATAAATGCGGCAAGTAAAACAACGATTTCGCTTGTAACAGCCGCAATTAAAAGCGAAATTACACTTTTTGTCATAACAGCGTCTTTAACAGCAAATTTTAACACAAGACTGATAATCAAATAAGAAATAATTATACTTATAGGTGTACAAATGAGGGAAATAATAAATGCTTCTCTGCCGAAAATATTTATTATCTGCCTTTTTGTTGTACCGACGGCACGAAGCATACCTATTTGCTTTTTTCTATCCTTTAAATTACTGTTAAACGAATTGATTATCGCAACGCAGGAAGCGAAAATAAGCACTGCCATTATTACAATTACAAAAGCGCTGCCGGAAAATAAATTGTCAACATTAGTTTGCACATAGCACTTTGTGTTATATTTGTTATAATCACTGCCGGAAATGTTTTTTTGAGCAAAATACTCGTCGATGCCCATGCTTCGCTTTTTTTCGGCTTGAGTGTAATAAACGATTTTTTCCTTTCCGCCGTTTTCAATCTTTTCTTTGTTTGAAACAACTATGGCAGGAATTAATGTGTCGTAATCTTTTGCATCGTAGCTGTAGCTTATTATTGATTTTTTATCGCTTAGTATGCCGGTTAACTTGTATTTTTTAACTATGGTTTTGTAGTATTTTGTATTGCCGTTTTGAATGTCGAGGTTAAGCGTGATTGTATCGCCGACTTTTGCATTCTTTAAACCAAGCTTTATAAGCTGCGCTTTTTCTATTGCGGCTTCGCCCTGATTTTGAGGGTATTTGCCGTCAAGCAGTATAGGGTTTGAAAGTTCTTTGCCTTTTTTATCAAAATAGCCTACATTTGAGCCTAAGTATTTGTTTTGCTCGTCGGTATAAGCGTAGCCCAATGTGTGCGCTTCGCCGTAGGCTGTTATTATGCCTTCGCTTTTCATCTCGTTTAAATTCTCGTCGCTGAGACTGCTTGATTCAAAAATTTCGCTCTGATATCCGTGCGTTTTGTAGTGATTTGAAATATATGTTTCTTTTGCGGCGGAATATAAAAACACAATACTGCTTGAAAGCACCATTGCAAGAATAATGCCGATAATCATTATTGTATATTGTTTTTTTCTATTTTTTATATTTCCGAGCGCAAGGGTATTAACTGTCAACTTCTTTTTCAATTTTCAGCCACCGCCTTTGTGTCGGCAATTATTTTGCCGTCCTCAATGGTGAGTATTCTGTCTGCCTGCTCGGCAACGTGCAAATCGTGGGTTACAAGTATGAGTGTAATTCCAAATTCCTTTGCACAATATTTTAAAAGTGAGAGAACTTCTTGACCGCTCTTTTTGTCAAGATTACCCGTAGGTTCGTCGGCAAACAGGATTGACGGCTTGTTTGCAAGTGCTCTTGCTATTGCAATTCTCTGCTGCTGGCCGCCCGAAAGCGCAGACGGCAAATGAGAAAGCCTGTCCTCAATTCCGAGCATTGTTATAATTTTGTTTATGTATTCCTCGTCAACCTTTTTCTTATCAAGCATAATGGGCAAAATTATGTTTTCGTATCCCGTCAGCTCGTTTACAAGATTGTAGGACTGAAAAACAAAGCCAAATCTTCTTCTCCTCAAAATAGAAAGCTGATTGTCGCTGTAGTCGCTGAGCCTTTTTTCACCGTAAATTACATAGCCGCTCGTTGCATTTTCAAGAGAGGAGAGAATGTGCAAAAATGTGGATTTGCCTGAGCCTGACGGACCTGTCACGGCGCAAAATTCTCCCTGCTCAAACGATATGCTCACGTTGTCAACAGCCTTAACGGTGCTGTCTGAGCTAATGTATTCCTTTGTGAGGTCTTTACATTCGATTATTTTCATTTTGCTTTTCCTTTCGATGCTAATTTTTTTCTTTATCTTAATAATACAGCGCCAATCTTTAATTAAACTTACTTTAATCTTAAGATTTCGTAATGTTTTGAAATAATGACAAAAAATCCGCCCGATTTATTCAAAGGGGCGGTATTTTGATTTCTTATTTACAGCGCCTCGTAGCCGTCGATTTTAGGTAGGCATATTGTAATGCATAAGCCGTCGTTTTTGTTTTGCGCCGTGATAAGAGCGTGGTGGCGCTCAATAATTGCCTTGCTTATTGCAAGCCCGATGCCCGTATTGCTTTTTGCAGAGTTTTCAGCCTTGTAGAAACGGGTGAAAAGATTCGGTATTTCCTCTTCCTTCATTCCGCCGCCGTCATCTTCAATCTCTATTGTTGCCGAGCGTTCGCTGTCTGTTATTGTGATTTTAATATTTCCTTTATCGTCTGTGTGTTCGCAGGCGTTTTTTATTATGTTTGAAAGTGCCTCGTAAAGCCATTCTCTGTCGCACCTGATTTTGCTGGTGCCGTTTAACTCAAAATTTTTCTCCTTAAAAAGCGGCTTGAAATCTAAAATGAGCTTTTGGCATATTTCGTTAAGGTCATTTTGCTCAAAATTCATATAATATATGTCAAGCTTGACCTTTTCAAGCTTCAAAAGCTTATATATCAGCTGCTCTGTTTTGTCGATTAATTCAAGTTCCTTTTGTGCGTGTGCGTTTTCACCGTTTGCAAGGTCCATTTCGCAGTAAAGCCTGAGCGCCGCAATCGGAGTTTTAAGTTGGTGCGATATGTCGGATATAAATTGAACGTTTTTCTTGTTTTCGTTATACAGCTTGCCTTTTTCGAGATTAACTAATTCCTCAAGGTCGCCCACGGCATTTTGAAGCCGTGCAAAATCGTTATCCCAAAGGCTTATTTGCGTTGTTTTTCCCTGATTTGTAAATTCATCAATACTCTCGGTCAACGCCCTTGTGTCCTTTTTTAGCTTGTAATTTTGGATTAAGAGGATAAAGGATATCAAAAGCAATATACCGCATAAAATTGAAAGGATAATGATTTTCATATATTTTCCTCCCAACGATATCCTATTCCTCGCACGGTTGCAATTTTATCTGCTCCGATTTTCTCTCTGAGTCTGCTTACGTGAACAGATAATGTGTTGTCGTCAATAAAATTTCCGCTGTCGTCCCAAATGCTTTGCAAAAGGCTTGACCTTGTGACTATTGCGCCGTTGTTTCTTATAAGCATCGAAAGAATTTGGAATTCCGTTTTCGTGACAAATATATTTTGATTGTTCTTTTTAACCGTCATATTATTTGTGTCAATTACCAAATCACTGCTTACAAAATTTTGAAAAGCATTTCTTCTGATAAGCGCACGTATTCTTGAAAGAAGCTCTAAAAGCTTAAACGGCTTTGTAACATAATCGTCACCGCCGGCATCAAGCCCTCTTACTATTTGGTATTCCTCATCGCAGGCAGTTAAAAACAAAATAGGCGTGGTCACTCCCTGCGCTCTAAGCCTTTCGCACAAATCAAATGAAGAGCCGTCGGAAAGCATAACGTCAAAAATAAGCAGGGAAAAGCGCTTTTCTTTAATGATTATCTCTGCCTTTTTGATACTTTCGGCACTTTCAACTTCGTAATCTCTGCCTTGCAGCATTTCTAAAAGCCCGTCACGAAGATAAGCATCATCTTCAAGTAAAAATATCTTCTCTGCCATAACCTTTTTCCGCCTCTTTTTTGTTTATATATAATTTAGTTTATAATATCATAATTTTTTATATTAAACAACAAACCTTACGATAACTTAAGAAAAAAGATGAGTTGAAAATTAATCGACTCATCTTTTCTTTTACATATTATATTATTCCGCCGTTTACACCGAGAATTTGGGCGGTGATATATTTGTTTTGCGTGAGATAAAAGATTGCGTCTGCAACTTCCTCACTTGTTCCCAGCCTGCCTAAAGGCACTTCCTCTTCAAGCTCATTTTTGTCAAACATATTGTTCATTCTTGTGTCAATTATTCCGGGGCATACGCAGTTTACCGTTATTCCGCTTGGTGCAAGTTCCTCTGCAAGCGAACGTGTTAAACCGATAACTGCCGCCTTGCTCATTGAATATGCAATCTCGCACGAAGCACCCGTTTGCCCCCACATTGATGAAACGTTGACTATTGCGCCCTCGTGATTTTTGAGCATAAGCTTGATTGCTTCTCTTGAGCAAAGAAAATACGACCTTGCATTAACGCTCATTATTTTGTCGTATTCCTCTGCCGTGGTGTCGTTAATTTGCTTAATAAGGCTTATCCCAGCATTGTTTACAAGAATGTCAATATTTCCAACCGTTTTAAACAGATTTAATATATCTTCTTCATTTTCTAAGTTACATTTGATTTTTGTAACGCCGTCAAAATCCGGCTCGGTTTGGTTATATGTCACAAAAACATCATATCCCTTTTGTGCAAAAAGCATAGCCGTCGATTTGCCGATACCCGTTGCACCGCCCGTAATTAAAACTTTTTTCAAGCTAACACTCCTAAGCTTTTTCTTTGATTATATCATTATAAAACGTCTTTTTCAAATAAAGTTGTAATTTTACTTAAATTATTGTATAATATCATCACTAATTTTCACAGAGGTGTAAATATGAGCGATACAAAAAGAGATTTTTCTACAATCAGCATATATATTGATGAAAACGAAAATATGATTGGTATTCCTTGCGGTGAAAGCGATAAATACGGGATTGCGGATATTGATAAGGTCGTTCTTCTTAAAGCACCTTATTCCGACAGCCAAATTGAAAGTTTTGTTGAAGAGGTTATTTCTTATTGCTATACCAAAAAACACAATGACTCTTCTCCGCTTTCAACTATTGAAAAGTACACTAAAAAAACAGGCTTTGTAAACGCAACTGCCGATTATACACTTATTTCGATTGTTAAGACTAATGATACATATTCTCTTATGCCTACTTTTAACGATTTTGAAAGAGGCCCGCTTGTTATTGATGATGATGAAAGAATTATTCTTGCAAATTACCAAAAGGGTGAGCTTGCAGAAATTATGAAGGATTTTATTCAAATTTATGTTAAGGCTAATATGTTTTATAAGGAAAAGCAGGAGCTTGAAGAGGAAAAGAAAAACAGAAAGAATAACTGATTTTAATGAAAAGCTTTGTTATATCCAAGCGTGACGCAGGAACAAGAGTTGACAGGTTTATTGAAAAGACCTTTGAGTCTGTTCCAAAGTCGCTTATGTATAAGGAAATAAGAAAAAAGAATATTAAAGTTAATAAAAAGCGTTGCACAAATGACCAAAAGCTTAATGAGGGCGATTTACTTGAACTTTATCTTAAGGACGACGTGCTGAAGTTAAAGGTCAAGCATCTCGATTTTATGAAAGCGTCAGACGAACTTGATATTGTTTATGAAGATGAAAATGTTATCATAATCAACAAAAAGGTTGGCATTTTGTGTCATCCCGACGGTAAGGAATATATTGATAACCTTGTTGCAAGGCTGAAAAAATATCTTTACAAAAAAGGGGAATGGGCGCCTGAAACGTCAAGCTTTACTCCGTCACTTGCTAACAGGATTGACAGAAACACAGGCGGTCTTGTGCTTGGTGCTAAAAATCTTGAAGCACTTAAAATTCTCAATGCAAAGATTAAATCAAGAGAGATTGAAAAGTATTACTTAACCGTGGTTTACGGTAAAATGCCGAAAAGTGAGGAAACATTGACTGCATTTCTTACTAAAGACGAGAGGAAAAATCTTGTCAAGGTAACAGATAATCAGGTTGAAGGCTCTAAAAAAATCATTACCAAATATAAGGTGCTTGATTATTATGACGATGCATCTCTTCTTGAAATTGAACTTTTAACAGGAAGAACTCACCAAATCAGGGCGCATCTTGCGCATATCGGTCATCCTCTTTACGGCGACGGTAAATACGGCAGGGAAGAGGGCAGATACCGTCAGGCACTTTACAGCTATAAGCTTAAATTTGCATTTGATGACGATAATTTGCTGTCCTATTTGAGCGGCAGGGTGTTTCAGGCAAGGGATATCAAACTGCTCGATGATTATAAGGAGAAAAAATTCAAATGAAAAATAGATTATATCGCATAATTTCACCCGTTACGCTTTTGGTGGTTTTGGCACTTGACGCAGCCACTGTAGCTTATGCCGTTTTCGCTGTTAAAAAGCTTATCCAAAATGTGAGCGTTTACTCTGTCCTTTTTGCGATTATTGACCTTTTTGCAATAGTCGTTGCCGTACTTGTGAGCAAATATGTTGTAAGTCAAGGAATTGTTTTTGGAGATAAAACGTTTGAATTTACCGCTCTTGATGAAAACAATGTGTTTAATTATGATGATGTTGAAAATATTAAAATCCATAAAGACACAAAGGCAAGCCTTAAAAAGAATTTTAATGACAGGCAGTCGCAGGTTATAATTACTCTTAAAAACGGCGGAGTTGTTACGGTTGATGTTGGGCTTACTTCAATGAAAAAGCTTAAAAAAATAGAAAATGAAATTAATTCCCACCTAAATTAAAAATAAGCAATGTAAGACTTCGAGAAAGTGAGATAAATTTCGTTTTTTGTGAGTGGAGCTGTACGTTATTCCCACTTGCTACGAAACAGTACACTGTACTGTTTCTCCCAAATTCACACGTGAATT